>Ga0209212_1002404_pt1 | contig 26754 bp, 26 predicted proteins | sample RifGroC2_FD_183996 | JGI IMG/M metagenome (GOLD analysis project Ga0209212, IMG submission 183996) | Groundwater microbial communities from Rifle, Colorado, USA - Groundwater C2 (SPAdes) (version 2) | ecosystem: Environmental > Aquatic > Deep subsurface > Groundwater | place: Rifle, Colorado... | reverse complement strand
TATATTCTTTATCTCCTCGAAAGGCGCTATAAGGGTTTTATGGACGGCCACGATATGCGCCTTGATGTCGGCGGGCGTGAGTTTACCGCCGTAGTCCTTCAGCTTGGCCGCGGCCTCCGTAAGCAGTTCCGCGTCGTCCTCTATTTCCTTCAGCCGGATGTATTTGTTCACCCGGCCGGAGAGACGTTCCTCTATGGTCTGGAAGATAACGCGGCTGGGCTCGGCCGAGCCCTTGAGATAGATATTTTTGACGTAGGGATGGAAGACGAACTTTAAATAATTGGGGGCGAAATAGCCGGCCTCGCCTTTTTTATCCAACAGGTCGCCCAGGGCGTCCAGCAGGGCGTACACCGGCGTGGCGGCCAGCGGGTAGCCCATGGAAACATTGTAATCGCCGGCGGCCGGCAGCACGTTCTCGATAAGCGGAAAAAGGGTCTGCGCCTCGGGCAGCACTATCACGTCGCCGGGGGCCGGGGCCTTGAGCGTAACCGCCAGCTGGAAGATCTCGCCGTGGGTGTCCGAAGCCTTGTAGAAATGCAGTTGCGGCCGGGCGGAGGCCGGGGCCTTGGGCATCTCTCCAAGAAAAGCGAATTGTTCTTCCAGCCCGGGCCCCGGCTCCAGCAGGATATGCGCGCCGCGCCCGGTGAGGTTCTTTAATATGGCCTTCTCGGCGTTGGTCAGGGCAAAGAAGCCGGCGAAAACGATGCGCTCGTATTTCTTAATGTCCAGGTCCCCTATTTTTTCGGCCACGGCGGCGTATTTGACCGAGCGCGTCAGCAGCCCCTCTTTTTCCAGCGCGGCGTAAAAATCCCCGTAGAGGCGGCTGAAGCTTTCCAGTTTCTTTATGAACGAGGCGCTCCGCAGGTCCGCCGGCAGGAGGGCGTCGTAACCGGACAGGTCCTTGCGCGTTTTCAGTTCTATCCTGAGCTCTTCGAAGTCGCCGGTGAGCTTGAGGGCCCAGGGCAGGAAGGCGTCCAGCGTAAGCTCTTCGGGGTCGCGCGCTATTACGCCGCAGAGTTCTTTTTTAAGGCGACCGTAGAGCACCTCGGCCAGGTCCAGCGCTGATGCCTGTTTGCCTTTAAGGCCCAGCTCTTCGGCGGCCAGGTCTATAAAGCCGTCCATGGAGGTTATGACAGGGGCGCGCAGGGCGCCGCCGCGCTGTTCGGCCAGGTCCTGGTGCAGAAAATGCGCCGGCCGCTTGCCCGGAAAAATAACGATATTATCGGCCAATGTCCCGGCGGTAAGCAGGATCCCCCCCGCTTTCTCCACCAGGTTTTCTTTCGGGCCGATGATGTGCACTTTCATGATCAGTGTATATGGCGGGCCAGGCGGACGCCCCAGAATAGGAGCACCCCGGCCAGGGCGAAATTAACGACCTTACCGGAGCGCAGCGCGGCCGGCACCCGGCCGAAAGCGTACAGCGCCATCAGCGCGGCCAACGGGAAAACCAGCGGGTTGGCGGCATACGCTCCCGGCAGGTCCAGCCGGCCCATCGCCAGGAAAGCGTGCGTTATCCCGCAACCGGGGCAGGGCAGCCCAGTGGCCGCGTTGAACGGGCACAGCGGCGCGGAGGGCAGCGCGGCCGCCAGGTTGTAGCCGGCCAGGCGCAGCAGGCCGCTCAGCGCCGTTACGGCCAGCACCGCCAGCACAGCTATGCGCAGCGGGTCCGCTTTAGGCCGCGGGCTGTTGGGGATAGAATTTGTTGAGCTCATGCTGATGTATGGCGTCCGCTATCGGGCCAAGGCCGAACAGCGACAGGAACAGGCTGATCAAAGGCAAATGCTCGTATACCGGCTGGGAGCGCGCGCGCTGCAGCTCCATTATTACACCGCCCATGCAGTACTGGTAATAAACGTAATAGATGCCGCAGGTGACCAGGGCCATCAGGTAAACCTTGACCGGCTCGAACTCTTCGCGGCCCAACAGTTCATTGCAGGTTTTCATCTGGTGGAAGTTCCAGAATATGCTGTAAATACCGCAGGTGATGAGGGTAAAGATCACCCCTGCCGCCACGCTTTTATAACCTGATCTCATTTATATTCTCCTGTCCGCGGACATTCGCCTATACCATTAAAGTATAAGTAAAGCCGCGCGTAAAGGCCGGCGGGCTCGCGCCCCCGGCTCTTAAACCGCTTTTACGCTTTGTTTAATGGATGTTGTTCCTGACCGGCTGATATTTCTTGCCGTTGAAAGCTATGTTTATCAGGGCCTTCCTGCGGTCGCCGCTGGCCGTGGCTTTATAGGCGGTCTTGCCGGCGTTCACGTAAGAGGCGATGGCCTTGGCCGTCTCTATGGCGCCCTGGCGGGGAGCCAGTTTGGCCACGGCGTTGATGCCGGGCACTTTCTTCATTTCGCCGTCGCGGCCTTTAAAACTGAAAGTGGACAGCCACAGGTTCACCGTGCCGTCCTCGCCCTTGGCCGTGGCCACGCCGGAGATCTCCGCCGTAACCGCCTTACCGCCCACGGTAGCCACCCTGGACGTCACCAGCGCGCTCTGCGTGCGGTCATAAGACACCGCCGTCAGTTCCGCGCCGCGGTCCAGTTCAGCTTCATTGTAATACATGGTCTCTTCGTTTTGCATAGTCCCCCCGGATAATAGAAAACACCGGCCCTAAGGCCGCCGACTGACCGCATTGTATTTCTAATTCCCCCCTGCCGCTTACTGCCCCGGGCCGGATCCTACACCGTCACCGGTTAACATAACTATATACCTTTAAAACCGGTAATTCAATGGGGGAACGGCCCTAAACCTTTATAACGCCCAGCCGTTTCAGTTCCCAGAAACATTTCACCATGGCCGCCACGTCGGCGGCCGCGTTGTGCGCCGCGTCGAAACCGGTCTGGAATAATTTAGTGTGCAGTTCTATAAGCTTGGGCCACTTATAACCGTAAGGCCCGGGGATGGCGCAGAAATCGGTGGTGCTGTGCATGGTGCAGATGCGGTTCTTGACCGGCAGCGTATTGGGCAGGCCGTTGCGCAGGAACTCGGCGCCCAAGATCTTCTCGTCGAAACTCATATTGTGCGCGATAAGGTACTGCGCCCGGCCGATGGCCGCCTGAAAATCGTTAAGCACCGGCAGCAGGGGCACGCCTTCCTTGAGGGCCCGCTCGGTGGTGATGCCGTGGATGCGCGCGGCCTCTTCGGGGATGGTGAAGCCCTCGGGCTTTATTATCAGGTCGGCGCCGGCCAGCTTATTGCCGTCGGCGTCGGCCAGGAAATAAGCCAATTGTATCATGCGGGGCCAGTTGGCCAGGTCCGTCACGGGCGCCTTCCAATTCTTGGGCAGGCCGGTAGTTTCAGTGTCGAAAAAAAGATACATTAATGTCCCCAGAGCTTCAGTACTTCCTGTTCCTCTTCGGCTGACGCCACTTTCTTGAACCGCGCCCCCGCCACGCCTATAACGCGCCCCTGGCATTCGGGCCAGGTAACATGGCGCTCCAGGCAGCCGGCCACCAGGCTTAGGTAGTAGCCGCCGGTTTTGGGTTTGGAGGAATGTTTTTTGCCGGAAGAACCGGCGGTGTGCAGATGTTCCGGGCCGGGCTCCAGCAGCGAATAACCGCAGCCCACCGCGGGGCCTTCGTAAAGCACGGGGCGCGTCCCTTTGGAGAAGCCCACCGCTATCACGTCGCAGCGCTCGTTGATCTCGTGGCCGGCATGGCCTTTAACGTGGCCCCAGGAAAGGCGCCGCTTGCGGGCCTGCGTGAGAGTCTCCAGGCGTTCCCAGAGGTCCCGGTTCACCACGGGTTTGCCCGCGGCCGTCTGCCAGCCGTTGCGCTTCCAGCCGCGTATCCATTTGGTAATGCCGTTGATGAGCAGGGCGGAATCCGTGTAGAGCTTGACCGGTTCGGGCCGGTCCTGCACGGCGGCGAGCGCCGCTATGGCGCCCAGCATTTCCATCCTGTTATTGGTGGTAGGTCTTTCCCCGCCGCCCAGTTCGCGCACGAGGTTTTCCGGGTAGATGAGGACCGCGGCCCAGCCGCCCGGCCCGGGGTTACCCGAGCAGGCGCCGTCGCTGTAGATGAAGATGGTGTCCTTCATCGCGGTTGGCCGGGTTGTTATCTTACTTTTCTGGCGAACTTGTCTTTCAGCGAGTTCTCGATGAAAGTGCCGAGGCCCTTGCCGGCGAGGGCGAGGGTCTTCATCTTGCTGACGTTCTGGCTGCCGGCGCTCTGGTTGGAATATATGTATTTGCCGTGCGAGGTGAACCCGACAGTTACGGCGTCTTTCAGAAGCTGGTAGGTCGCCACCGTGGACTTGCCGCTAAGGTTCTTATATCTTTCCGTCGCGATCTTCAAAGGTTTTTTAGCCATAATAGTGATCCTCTTTGTGCTTATTCTCCGCAAACCCGCCAGCCAAATGTGAAGGGGTTTTGGGCCCGCTATACTATATCTTAACAAATCCCGCCCGTCCCCAAAAGGTAAAAAAAGCGCCCGACCCCAAAACGAGGCCGCCCAAGGCACCGCCTTTCCCATACTCAAAGTTCGCGGAGATACCAGTCCTCCAGTTCTTTGCGCGCCCAGGGCGTCTGCCGCAGGAACACAAGACTGGACTTAACGGTGGGATCGTACAGGAAGCAGCGGACGGGGATGCGCTCGCCCAGGCCGCGCCAGCCGTGCCGCTTAACGAGCCGCATAAGGATGGCCTCGAGCGTAACGCCGTGCAAAGGGTCTTTGGACGTTTTGGCTGGCGCGGGCTTGACGCCGCACTCGGCTATGGCGGCGGCGTAAGCGTTCTCCGAGCAGCACTTGCCCAGCGGGTTCTTCTCTTCGCATTTGCATTTGGGAACGGCGCCGGTAATTTCTTTTATGATAACGGCCCAGCGGGTGGCCTTGGTTTTCTTGACGGCCTCAATCACCTGGGCTTTGGTAACGCCGGCGCAGTAGCAGGCGTAGACGGGCTCGGCCCCGGTCTTATAATAAACCGGCACGGTAACGTCCGCCAGTTTGAACACGGCGCCCTTCGGGTGGAAATAAACCGTTTCACAATCGGCTGTCCTGCATATCAGGAATCTGTCGAACGGGGCCGGCAGGCCGGGCTTGATCATTTTCCGGACCGTATCGCCCCCCACGATATCGCCCGGCTTGCCGCAAACGGGGCAGGCGGGCGTGTCGGCCTCCCGGGGCTTACCGCAGCATGGCTCCCCGCAGCCGCATGATTCCTTGGTCATACGTCAATTCTACCAAACCCGCCCCACCCCAAAGCAAAACCGCCGTAAATTCCGGCGGTTTTAATCAAAAGGTACCTGCTACCTTTTACATGTTCTCTACGAACTGCACGCGCACGCCGTCGGGGTCCTTGATGTAGAAGAATTTGATATGCGGGTTGGGCTGGTAAGGCCCGCCGACTATCTCCAGTTCTTTCTCGTTGACGAATTCCAGCATGTCGTCGAGCGACTTGACCACGAAGCCCAGGGCGATACCTTCGGGAGCGGCCGCCACTTTATGGTTCGTTCCGCAGACCAGTTCCACTTTGGTCTCGCCCTCGCCCAGGAAGCAGATCTCCACGCCCTCGGCGGTCTTAAACCGCTTCCCAACCGTAAGCCCCACTATATCCCGGTAAAACTTCACCGACTCTTCCAAATTCTTAACCCCGATGGTCGTCCAACAGAATTTCATGATGAACTCCTTTTTAAATACGATAAGTTAATTCTACCAAAACGGACAGCCGATACTACCCGGCCGCGCTGCGGTCGCGGGGCTAAATGCCCCTGGGCCCGCGTAGGCCCTCCGGCCCTTGATAATAATGACAGGCCTGTTAAAATCTAATAAGCGCTACAGATATATTATGAAACTACGGACAATCACCATCGCGGCCGCTATCATTACGGGCATACTGGCGCCTGTCCGCGCCGCCACGTGGGAAGACCTGGCCCGCCCCATAGCCTATCTCAGCGCCGAAGCCGTCCCCGTCCCCGCGCTGCCGCGTCCCGTCATCTGCGTGGACCCCGGCCACCCCAACACCTACAACGCCGCCACCAACACCATAAACGGCACCAACGAGAACCATATTAACTGGGTAGTCGCCCTCAAGCTGGAAAAAATACTCAAAGAAAATAATTTCGACGTGGTAATGACCAGGAACGCCGAAATGCATTACGTGGAGAACAAAGACCGCGCCCGGCTGTGCAACAACAGCGGCGCCGTCCTGGCCGTGCACCTGCACTGCGAAAGCACCCCCGGCAGCGGCTTCGCCCTGTACTACCCCGACAGAACGGGCACCTACGATTTCAACAACGATCCGGAGAACGGCTTCAAAGGCCCTTCCGCGCAGGTAATAACCCAAAGCCGGGCCACCGCCGCCGCCATCCAGAAAGGCATGCAGGCAAAACTCGCCGGAGTACTGCCCTCACAAGGCCTGTACGGCGACTCCCGCACGCTGGTAGGCTCCAACCAGGGCGCCCTCACCTTCTCCATCTTCTCGCAAATCCCCACCGTCACCATAGAAATGGTAGTCCTCACCAACAAAACCGACGCCGCCTTCATAAAATCCGACGACAGCCAGCAGAAAATGGCCCAAGCCATAGCCGCCGGCATAGCCCTCGCCGCCCAATAATTTCCTAATTATAAATACAACAAACCCGGGGTGGCCATTGGGACCGGGTTATAAAAACCTTCCGAAGGCCGAGGCTTGCGTAAGCGCCGAGGCCTGAGGAGGAGCGAGGCCACGGTGTGGCCGAGCGCGTTTTTATAACCCGGCCCCAATGGCTACCCCCTAAAAATTGAGAGCCCCCGCGGACGGAGGCTCTTCAATTGGCACACGGGCCAGGGTACTTAGTGACCGCAGACTGCACACCGCGTAAGGAGCGAACCGGGAACCGAAGGCGCCAGAGCGCCAGGACCGAGGACCGGAACACTCAACCCGGGGGCCGCAACCGCCGAAGGCGGGCCGCCGAACCAGGACCCCGGCGAACGCGCCGCCCGAAAGGGCGGGAGACGTACCGGAGCACACCCCGTAGAACGCAAGCCGGCAATCACCGCTAAACGCCGACGCCGCAAGAACGCCGACCAAAGAACGCAGGCCGCGAACCGGGGGAAACCGCGCCGGGGGCCGGGGCAAAGCCCGAAACCCGCAACCACCGAGATCAGCTCGACCGCACACCGAGACCGCCGACGCATTTAAAAGAACAAGACTACATAACGAGTATAACAGGCAGACCTTGACTTGTCAAGGGGTAAAATAAAAATAATTTTAAAAACCATCCGCCACGTCGGGCGCGCAAGATCCCGCCGCCCCCCCCGCCCTCCGGCATTACCGCCGCCATGCCGACAGCCCCTGATCATTAAAGAAGTTTTTGAATTGACTTTTGGCGCTGGGGTTTGAGAGAATAGCCGTGGGGGAACTTTCCTACACGAACTACCACCGCGGTCCGCATGGACCGCCGGGAGGTTTTAACCAAACCGCCTGCCGCCGCTTATTCCCTAATTATCACGTTTTTTGGGTTGGACATTGCCTAAATCCGGACAAGGCAATAAACTTAAGGAAAGGAAAAAGGGGCGTAATATGAAATTGTATCCGTCGGTTACGATAAGAACGCTGGCTGCGGTCTGTTTTTTCCAGCTGTTGGCTATTCCCGCTTCGTCAGCGGAGAAGCTTAACTGGGCGCAGGAGCTGGTCCGGCCTATCGCGAACACCAAAGTTCACCACAATGAAAGCGTCGACTATGGGCGTTATAAATTCGTTTCCGGTCCGGCTGAAAAGGGCGCGATCAATGCTGTAACCACCCTGGAAGGGAAAACATCCGCCATCTCCTATACCGGCACCGACAAAAACAGCCCTTTCGAGATCTTTTCGGTTTACAAGAACTATCTCAAACAAAACAAGTTCGAGATAGTATTCGCGTGCGAAAAGGCGGAGTGCGGAGACGGTTTCAAGGGTCTCTGGTACGGGCTCAACCCTTTTGAGAAACTTGGGGATGCAACCCCCATTCTCCACGGCTCAGGCGGGCACCAGCACTATATCGCCGCCAAAAAAAAGATAGCCGGCAAAGACACTTATGTTTCAGTTCTTGTCTTCATAGCAGGCTGGTGGAACGTTCCCCTTTACATCGTAACAGTGGCGCAGCCGGGCAGCCTGGAGACAGAAGTGGTCCCGGCGTCCAAAATAGCGGAAGCCATCCTCTCCGAGGGGCGCATGGCCATGTACGGCATAACCTTTGATTCCGGGAAATCCGAGATCAAGTCCGAATCGGAAGGCACACTTACGGAGCTGGCGGCTTTTCTCAAGACAGACGGGGGCGTGTTCTACGTGGTCGGCCATACCGACGGAGAAGGCTCCCTGGCCGATAACATGAAGCTCGCCCAGGACCGGGCCGGCGCCGTCAAAGAGACGCTCATCGGGAAATACGGCGTTCCGGCCAGCATGCTGTCCGCTCACGGAGGCGGGCCGCTTTCACCCCTGGCCACTAATTCAACCGAGGCGGGCCGGGCGCTCAACCGCCGCGTGGAGATCGTGAAAGCCCTTACGGGTGGCCCAAAAGAAGCCGGCCCGGCAGCTGCGCCTATAAGTACCAAAACCGGAATTCCCACGGGACAGCCCGGGTTGCCGCCGCAGGCGCCTATATCGGCAATGCCGCCCAAGCCTGCGATGGCGGCGCCTGTGCACGCAACAAACGCGCCACCGGCAATGCCTGCAATGCCAGCTATGCCGATAATGCCTGTAATACCGCAGATGCAGCTGGCGGCCCCCAAACCCGTACCTCCGCCCGCCCACGAAGAGCACCTGGTCCCCGTGCCTGACGTTATGGGAAAAATGTTTTTAGTCGCAAAAGGTATACTGGTTGGACAGGGATACAATGTCGCGCAGACAGGAAAGTCGGCGGGGTTTGTCAGGGGGCAAACGCCAGCGGGAAATACTATGGTGAAAAAAGGATCGACGGTAACGCTGAAAATAGGATATTAATTGAAAACCTAAGGAGCTTAATCTATGAAAAAATACACTTTCCTGCCAGTCTTCTTATTGTTGGCTGTTTCGCTGTCCTCCTGCGGAGGGAAAGCGGAAAGCACCGGCGATCTGAAACAATCCCGCGAGGGCTTTGAAACGCTTATCGCCCAATACAAGGTCCCGTTATATCCCGGCGGCGAATTCGTGGAAATAGGGAAAGTGGATAATCTGGACGCGGCCATTTACAAGACCGGAGACAGCGCCGACAAAGTTCTTGAATTTTACTCCGGCAAAATAAAGGAGCTGAAACTGTCCGGCGGCAATATCACTCCCGCCTTGCCCCGTAAGGTGAACGGCAAGGATGTCAGCGTTAAATTCATTCAGGTCCTGCCGCTGGGAAATGACCCGCTGGATATCGTTGTCAGCATGCCTGGCAAGACGGGCGCCCCGGAGTACCAATTGATAGCTTTTGCCATGGGTTACTAAACATGTATTTCAAAAGAACAACCATCAGTTGCATGGCGTTTTTATTTCTGGCCGTAGCCTTCGCCGGGCCGGCGGCGGCCCAGGAGCTTAACTGGGCGCAGCAACTGGTCCGGCCTATCGCCAACACCAGCGTCAGCCACGATGAAACGGTAGGCTACGGGCGCCATAAATTCGTCTCCGGGCCGGCTGAAAATGGCGCGCTCAAAGCCGTAACCGTTCTGGAGGGCAGAACATCGGCCATCTTCTATAAAGCCTCCGATAAAAACAGTCCTTTCGAGATCTTTTCCGTTTATAAGAACTACCTGAGACAGAACAGGTTCGAGATCGTATTCGCCTGTGAAAAGGCGGAATGCGGGGAAAATTTCAAAGGCCTCTGGTACGATCTCAACCCTTTTGAGAGGCTTGGCGATACGACCCCCATTACCCACGCGTCTTCTGCCAATCAGTACTATATCGCCGCTAAAAAAACGATAGACGGGAAAGACACTTACGTTTCCATCCTTGTCCTGATCGCCGGCTGGTGGAATATCCCCATTTACCGCGTGGATGTGGCGCAGGCGGGCGGCCTTGATACCGAAGTTGCCCCGGCGGCGCCCGTAGCTGAGGCGCCTAAAGGCGCGTTTTTTGAAGGGACTCATATCTACAACAACGATATGAACGATCCCAACAGCACATTTGCCGTTTTAGGGTACGGCGCCGCGCCCGATCTGCGGCAGTTAAAGATCGATGCCAAAGCGGAATACCTCTTTGTCGTCATCAACGGGCAGCAGGCCCCTTGTTATGATTTCTGCTTCGGGCAGGAAGGGGACCGCGTTTTCGGCCAGGGGCTTACGGGGATACACAGGGTAGAAGGGGAGAATGCGCTTAACCCGCATCAGCCCAAACTGACATACAGCATTTACAACGGGCGGGGCGCGGGAACCGGGAGCGTGGCCGCCACGCTCTTCGACATGTACAAGGACCGCGCCGTTATCGTAGATATTTTAAACGCCAAATACGATTGGCTGCATTTACAGCCCGCCAAGACGGCCACGAAAAACCATATCGCCAACGATATCATCAGGAAGGTCGTAAAGACCATCGAGGCCGCAACCGGAAAGAGACCAAAGATATTCATAACAGGTTTCAGCCGGGGCGGTCTTTTGACCTATGAGCTATCGGAGCTGTTGGTGGACCTGGATCTTGTAGCAGCCGTATCCATAGACCCGGTCATAAACCCAATTCTCGAAAGCGGCCTTGTCTACGAGAAGGCGTACTACAATTCCAAGGCAAGGACCTGGCAGGTAGGGAAGAAACCATTACAGCCCGCAGTTCCGGCTTATAGCGAGTTCTTCCCGGTCCTTAAGCTGACGAACAAAAAGGTGGCGTATTATAACGTGTTCCAGCGCAAGGGCCTGCGCCTGGGGGACAACGACAAGGAAGCCATGCCGATCGGCTCGGCAGTGGCTGGAGCCAAGTCTCCGTGCAGCTTCGGCGGCTCATCCTGCCAACCGTCACCTATCGATCAGTATGACCAGAATATCAGGAACCATACCCCGGATATGCTCGATACCTACGCCGGCTGGATAATTAAGGTCGCGCAGAACCATTTCCCCTTGCCGGCTGCGACGGGTTCCCGAAACGACGGCTCCATTGACGGGGTGCCGGATTTTAACCTGAAACTGGATGCCTCTCTTGCGGCACAGGGACAGTCCCAAGCCGGGGCGGAACAGGCGCAGGCCCAGGCTCAGGCCGACGCCCAGGCGGCAGCCCAAGCCCAGGCGGCCCAGGCTGCCGCCCAGGCCGCCGCCAAGCCGCCTCCGCCAGTCCATCTGGTCCCGGTGCCGGACGTAAGGAAGAAGATTTATCTAATCGGCAAGCAGATCCTCGAATCACAGGGATTCAAGGTCAATAAGACCGGGAACTTTATCGGTCTGATCAGCGCCCAGACCCCGGCTCCTAACACCACGGTTGAACGGGGTTCCACCGTTACACTTACAGTCGGCAAGTAAAGGCAGTATAAGGAGATAAAAATGAAAATCATTCCAGCGGTCTTTTCAGCGTTCTTCCTGCTCGCCCCGGCCGTTTCAGCACAGACGGTTCCGGACGTGGCGAAAGAGGTACTCACTGCATATAAGAACAAGGACCTGGAAGGAGTAAAGAAATACACGGCCCCCATGATGGCGGCCTTCATGGACGCCAAGTTCTTCGAGGACAAGGAAGTAAAAACGGCCGTAGAGGACCTGCAGTCCTGGAACGGGAAAGTTAAAGAGGTTCGCTATTATAATTCCAAAATTGGCGTGATGGCCTCCGCCTATTACGCCGACGCGGATAAGGAAACTTTCAGGGCCCTGAGCCTTATCAATGCCGGCTACGGCTGGAAGCAGATGGGCGTCTCTACCGTGAAGAAGAAGAAGTTCCTTTCCTATGAAAAGAATGAGCCCAAAATGAAAGCCGGTTCCAAGGCGGAAGCCGGAGACAAACCCGGCAAAGGGGCCCTCGCCGGCGCCGCCCTGCAAGATAAACTCGGAGCCCTGGGCTTCGGCAAAAAGAAGTCCGCCGCGCAGACGGCGCCCGCCGACGACAAAGCCCCCGCCAAAGGTTATTCGGTCGAGATGGCGGACGGGACCACGGCCGAGGCCCCCAGCGCGGAGCAGCTCAAAAAACACCTGGCGTCGCTCAACAGCGACAACTTCTTCCTCACGCTGACAGGTCCCGACGGCTTCCTGCAGGCGTCCTACACGGCCAAAGGCCTGGATATGGAATATAAGGACCTGGCCGGCCATTTCGCAAGCGTTGCCGCGGTGCCCGCGGAAACTGCGGGGACTATCTTCACCGGCTACCTCAGGAACGAAAACGGCTGGAAGAGCAAATGCGAGTGGAAACCTTTTAAATAAGGCCCAACCAGGAGCACCCCGTGTTTAAATTAACAGCTGTAGCGGCGGTAACGCTGCTGGCCTGTACGGCGGTCTCGGCCTCCATGTTCTATAGGAACGAGCCCGCCACCAGCCTGGAGACTTCCGCCGGCTTTAACGCCGGCGAAACCGATTATTTCCTGGTTAAGTTACGCATTTATAACCCGGCAAAAGGAGTAGCCGCTTTCCCTGACGGAGGATCACCAAAGGACGCTTTTGAAAGCATTTACCTGTTCAGGCTGGATAAGCGCGGACCGCGGAAGGCAGCGGAACTGGGGATAGTGCGCGGGGCTTCGGACGTGTACTTTAAATCCTCCTCCCTGCGCGCGGGAAAGGGCGGCGTGCTGATACGGGTCCCCTGGTACGACAAAAAGGTTCTTGTTAAAAGAATCGAATACTTTGTTTACGACCGCGCCTCCGGAAAAACCGCTATTACCGGAGACCCCGGCGGAGTATGGCCGAAGGCAACGCTGTCCCTCGGTGAAACCGGCAAGCTTTTCCGCGATTTCTCGGATTTTGACGCGGCCGGCCTGCCCAATCCGCTGGATTATATGCCGGGCGCCGGGAAACCGGAGGGTTTGGCCGGGATAATTTCAAAAGGCCTGGGCGAGCGGCGGTTAAGGCTGGCCGCCGCGCGCAGGCTTATTTCTACGGGAAACGAAGGCCTGCTCCGTTCGGCGATAGCGGACCTCGACAAGATAGCCGCCTCCCGTAAAATATATTTCTGGGGCGAAGAGAAAGCCCTGCTGGAAGAAATATCGGCAATGCCGGGGGAGAAGAAGGGGGAATAATGAGTCACTTATCCAAGGCGTTTTTTGCGGTTTTCCTGCTCGGCCGAACGGTTTCGGTTTTTGCCCAGACTCCCGAGGAGTTCATTAACCGGGCGCAGGCCGCCCCCGACTCAAATCATCGCGTGACGATCTACACCGAGGCGATAAAGAAGCATCCGGCGGATCCCCGGCTTTACCATAAGCGCGGTATCGCCTACGGGATAATGGAATATCACGACAAGGCGTTCGATGATTTCAATAAGGCGATCTCCCTGGACACTTCGGTGCCGGCCTATTACCAGGACAGGGGTCTGGCGCTGCACCGGCTGAAGCGCAATGAAGAGGCCATAGCGGATTTTACGAAGCTGATAGAACTGGAACCCGCGAACGCGCGGGCTTATTACTTGCGGGCCGTAGCCTATACCAACCTTAAGCAGTTGGATAAGGCGGAACCCGACCTGGACAAGGCCGTGCAGCTGGACCCGAAGCTTAAAGACGATTCAGCCGTGCGCCAGATAAGGGGGCTTATAGCCGCGAACAAACCGATCATCAGCATAGGGACAAAAACCGAACCCGCCCCGGCGGCGGCAGCCGCGCCTCAGCCGGCAGCAGTGGGCAAGCCTAAACTGAGTACGGCTGAAACCAAGGCCCTCGCCAACAGAGGCAAGGTCATGGCCAACCTGAAAAAATACCCGGAATCAGCCGAAGCGTGGGGGAAGGTGCTGGCGCTTGAACCGGCTTATTATCCGGCTTACGCCGAACGCGGCTACGCCCTGGCCCTGGCGGGGCAAAAAGACAAGGCCTTCGCCGATTTCGACGCGGCTTTTGCGGCGGACCCCAATTATGCCCGGGGCTACCTGCTGCGCGGCGCCGCCTGGTGCTCGTTTATGGATTTTGAGAAAGCCAAGGCCGACCTGGACAAGGCCCTGCAACTGGACCCTAAAATCAAGAGGGAATTTCTGTACTCCTCCGTGAAGAACTCCGCAAAGAGCGGCAGACCCTGCAGGTAAACGGTTATTTTTCGGCCGGCTTCCATGGCGCGCCGGCCCTCAGTTCCGATATGCAGGTATCGTCGTACCTGCTCCCGCGGTAAACCGCCAACGGCTCCGCCCGGAGCACGAAATAGGAATAAACAAGTTCTCTGTCTTTGAAGTCCCCCCTTTTGGCCAGTGCCGCCAGCGCTTCAGCGTTCGCCTTGCGGATGTCCTCCCAATTGAAGGGAAGAGGAAAGGATTGTTCAGCGCCGAGGTCTTTCAGGGGCAGCACCTGGTCGGGGGTCAGCCGCGCCACATTGAACATCCGGGAGATTTCCGAGACGGACCCGGCGAAGTGCGCGGCCGCCCAGACGGAGACCGCCAGCGACTTAACCCGGTTATTCGCCTTAAAAAGGGCAGGTGACTTGTTATAGCCGTTGACTATTGAAACGGACGAGGTGTTCCCGTTAATGAACAACCAGACCTCGTCGCCCGTCTTGCCGGCCCAGGCCGTACGGGGGTTCCCGTCCGTCAGGTTCTCCGCCGGCAGGACCGGATGAAATGAGGCGGCGGCCGTAAATCCATGATTATCCGGCACCGCTATCTCTTCCCAGTCTAAAGGCAAGGCTATCTTTCTTTTGGCCGCCGTATCCAGGAGCAGCGCCCGTAATTTCCTGAAAACAGCCCGGGGGTCCTTCCTGATGTACTCCATTACGGGGTTTCCGCCGGCATCCACCGCCGCAACGTCCGCCCCTTTTGAAATAAGCAGCCGCGCCATTTCCACGTTGCCGTGCCGGCAGGCCAGCATCAGCGGGGAAACATCCCTCTCGCCGTAGGCCACGTTAACGTTCTGGTCGCTTTCCTCCAGAATGCTTTTTACCGCCGCCAGGTCATTGGCGTCCGCCGCCTTGTAAAGCTCCTGCGTCCTGTCTTCCATCCTGGCCGCGGCAAAGCTGGGCAAAAGCAGCAGCGCGGACATTATAATTGTTTTCATTTATGGCCCCCCCCTGAATACCCGGCTATGATATCAAAAGATCCGGACCGTCCCGGAAATCACGTATAGCCAAGCGGTGGCGGTTTAATTAAGCGGGCAATTCCTGCTTCCCCGCGATAGCGTCCAGAAAAAGCTGTCCGTATTTCTCGACGCGCTTTTCCCCCATCCCTTTCATGCCGCGCAGCTCGTCCAGTGTCCGCGGCTTGGCCGCCGCCATCTCGATAAGCACCGTGTCGTGGCAGATAACATAGGGCGGGATGCCCTTCTTATCCGCCACACCGCGGCGCAGCGCGCGCAGTTTCTCGAACAGATCTTTATCGGTCTCCAGAAAGACCACCCCGTCCTTCTCGGCCTTTTTAACGGCCTTGGACTTCTGCTTGCCGGCCTTGGGCGGCACCGGCAGCCCCAGCCGCACCGTGCCCCTGTCCTGGCAAAGCGCACGCCCCTCCGCCGTAATACGCAGCAGCGGGTATTCGCTGTCTTCGGTCACCTCAAGAAAATCCTGCACGATAAGCTGGTCTATCCAGGACCGCACCGCCGGCTCGCCCGCCTCTTTAAGCAGGCCGAACACCTGCAGCTTGTCGTGGCCGTTGCCCGTCATGCGGTCGTTGGGGCGGCCTAAAAGCAGGTTCACCACATAGCCGGTGCCATAGCGCCCTTCGGCCCGCCAGGCCGCGCTTAAAACCTTCTTAGCCGTCAACAGCGCCTCTGCGTCGGACAGGCCCTTGGTCTCGCCCAGGCAGACATCGCAGGCCCCGCAGCCCTCTTCACCGCGTGGTTCAACAGGATAAGGCGCGCTGAAATGCTCGGCCAGCTGGCCGTGGCGGCAAACCGGCGCCACGGCGAAACGCCCGATGTCCCGCAATTGCTTTTCCAGCGCCCGCTCGCGCTCGGGGCTGAGCGTAACGTCCTTCTTGGCCATCCAGCGGTGCATGGCCAGGTCCGCGGCCGAGAACAGCAGCGTGCAGTCCGCGGGCGCGCCATCGCGCCCGGCGCGGCCGCTCTCCTGCTGGTAATGCTCCACCGAGCGCGGCGTATTGGCGTGCACCACGTAGCGCACATTGGAGCGGTCAATCCCCATGCCGAAAGCGATGGTGGCCACAATAACGTCCAGCCGCTCGTTGACAAAATCGTCCTGCGCCTTACGGCGGTCCTCGGCGTTAAGCCCGGCGTGGTAGGCGGCGCTGGAAACCCCTTCCTTCTTAAGATTGGCCGCCAGGCGCTCCACGTCTTTGCGGGTCTGGGCGTAAACAATGCCCCCCTCGCCTTTGTGGGCGCGCACCACTTCCAGCACCTGCTTGGTCTGGTCGCGCCGCGGAAAAGCGCGGTAAATAAGATTGGGCCGGTCCGGGTGGCCGATAAGGATGTCGGGCGAGCGCAGCGCCAGCTGGGCGCGGATGTCGGCCTGCACTATGGGCGTGGCGGTGGCGGTCAGCGCCATGCGCGCCGCCCCCGGGAAATGGTCCAGCGCCTCTGTAAGGCGGCGGTATTCGGGGCGGAACTCGTGGCCCCAGTGGGACACGCAGTGCGCCTCGTCCACGGCCGCAAGGATAAGGCGGGAGGCGATACTTTCGTACAGGTCGCCGGTAAGCAGACGCTCCGGGCTGACATAAAGAAGTTCCGTGGTGCCGTTGGCGAGGTTCTGGTAGGCCTCGCGCTTGGGACCTACCTTTAAATTGGAATGCAAAGCGTCGGCGGCCAGGCCCGCTTCGCGCGCGGCCGCCACCTGGTCGTCCATCAGGGCGATCAGCGGGGACACCACCAGCACCAGCCCCTTGCCCATGGCCGCGGGCAGCTGATAGCAAAGGCTTTTTCCCCCGCCGGTGGGCAGCACCACCAGGCAGTCCCGCCCGCCCAAAGCGGCAGCTATCGCCTCTTTTTGCAGCGGCTTGAATTCGCTGTAGCCCCAGCGCTTCTTAAGAATTTCCTCGGGAGTCATAGCTATATTATAGCAGGCGGACCCTCACACTACCGCTTCCACATCCGCGGGTCAAAGGAGAACGGGACCGGGTCCGAGATCTTCAGGGAGGAGAAGTCCGGGTGAAGAGGATTTATGAGATAGTCATGCTCGGCGGGAATTATGACGGACGGGACCCTGAGCAGCAGCGAATCTTTCTTTTTAGCCCAGTCAGTGCCTATCTGCTGCGTGCTTTCAGGGGCGGGATAGGTGCGCCAGTCCCTGGGCAACCGCCCGTGGCCGACCTCGCCGATCTTTATCCTGCCGGGTATAGCCACTTTAAAACAGACGAACTTTATCTTCATCCCATCGCCCTGAAGATGCACGAACAGCTCAAGAGCGGCAAGAGAAAGCGAACCGGCCGCGTAGACCATCTTTACGCCATCGCCGTTCCAGCGGCCGGGATACAAAGCCGCGCTGTCCCCGGTAAAAGCCGCTGCGGCGTAGTCCGCCTTCAGGATACGCCAGACGGAGGTCACGGCAGTACCCCGAACTCTATCTGGTTGAGCAGCCGCTGCACCTGCTCGTAGCCGGGCTCCGTGTCCAGGATGTCCAGCGGCACAGCCCCGCCCAGGCCCGGCTGCGGGCGGCGCAGCCAGGCCAGCGCGCTTCCCGGTGATTCCAGCACCTTATTGGCCAGCGCCCGTATTTTTTTAAGCCTGTAAACCCTGTCGGCCGACAGGGCAGAAAGCTTCCCCTCCGACCTCTTCAGCCGCGACAGGGTTTTATCGCTTATCCCGATAAGATGGGCGAAGAACTTATCCGAGAAGTCATAATCCCTCTGAACGGCGTGAATCAAATTGTAGTGGAGGCCGCTGCGTATAGCGTGGATAGCGCTATCAGCCCCGCCAAACCGCACATCATATGCACCCCCCCTCTCGGCCGCAGCGGAGCGCGGAGCAAGAGCGCCCTTTCTAACATTTACACCGTGTTTAAGTTTCATATTTCCCTCCAATCATAGTCTAATAGACAGATGTCCGTTTGTCAATAGACTATTGTCCGCACACGATCAGGCGCATCCTGCAGCCCTCGCCCATGAATATATCATAGCAGAGCACCCCGACAGCGTCCTGTCGGGGTGAGAATTCTGTATAGATAGGGGACGCTCTTAGTTAATTAGTTTCCTAACACCAGAGACAGCCGCTCGTTATACAGGCCGTGTTGCAGAAATCGGGCATTTCTTGTTCATATGAGCACGAGCTTGTTCAGGTCCACGTAGGCCAGCGCGCCTTTGGCCGGCTTGCCGTAAACCTCTGAAATTATGGCCAGGTAATTCTGCATCTGGGCGTTATACTTTTTGGCGTTCTCGCGGCCGGTCTTAAAGTCCACCACCGTCACAGCGTCGGCCTCTATTATCACGCGGTCCATGCGGAAGAGGGCGCCGGCTTTGTCTATGAATTCCACTTCGGTCAGGAAGGTCCGGCCCGGCGCGGCCAGGAAGAACTGCGCCGCCTCGGAATTATTGAGGAAGGCCGTCAGGCCTTTCAACAGCCGGGGCTTGTCGAACTTGAAAGGATACCCGGGCGCCAGTTCGTCGAAAGAAGCGGCCAGGGCGGGTTCAAGGTCTTCGGGCAGTTCGCCGAGGCGCGCGAGCATGGCGTGCACCAGTTCGCCCTCGGCGGTATCCTGGAAACTCGCGTAGGTGGGCTTGAGCGCTTCGAAACCGGCAGCCGCACGCGCCGTCAGGGAACTTATGCGCACCGGTTCGAACGCCTTGCGCCCTCCCGGCACGCGCGCGGCCGGGCGGCCCGCCTCGAAAGTTTCGAACAGGTCCGGCAACCGGGGACCGGCGGCTTCGGTTTTGCGGGCTTTCTTAATTACAAGATTATACAGCTCGTGGCGGGCGCGTGTGGAAATAACATAGAGGACGTTAAGGTCCTGCACGTTGGAATCGGTTTTACGGCCCTCGTAAACGGGCCTGAGCCGGGCCGACACCTCGGCCGCGGCCTTGGCGATGTGGTAGACGTGGATGTCGCCGTCCTTTTCCTCGAAATACATCGGGTCACTCTGGCCGCGCTCTTCGTACATCAGGTTTATCACCACGGAGAAACCCAGCCCCTTGGATTTATGAAAGGTCATGACGCGCACGGCGTCTATATATTCCGGCAGGGCTATGCTGAAGACCTTGGCCTTGTCCTCGTCGGCGCCCGAGGCGTAGTCTATGAACGAGCGGGGGCTGGTGACGCCTTCGGCCTCCAGCGCGGTAACGGCGTCCAGGAAACGCGCCAGGAAAGCGGCCTCCTCGGGGAAATTTTCGAACAGCTCGAATTTGGCGTAGACCAGCGAGACCAGTTCGTACAGGGGCAGGTAGCCCACCTTGCGGAAAGTCTCGTCGAGGTGCTGCTCCCAGTATTTGCCGTATTTGGGATGGTTGCGGAATTCGGCGTAAAGCAGGGCGCGCGGCGCCTTCGCGCGGGCGTCAAATACAAAAGCCGTCAGCTCCGCGCGCTCCAGGCCGGTCAGGCGGGTAAAAATATCGCCGGTGATCAGATCGGCGAAGGCCAGATCGTCCGAAGGCGTTTCAAGGAACTTCAGCCAGGCCACCAGCTCGGCCACCACTTTGCGTTTGCGGATATCCAGTGAACTCAGCGAGGCCACCGGGATGCCGGCCCCGGTCAGCCATTCCACCACGGGCTCTATACGCCTGTTCTTGGCCACCAGGATGGCTATCTCATTTAAAGGGTAACGCTCGCGCGCGCTCTTAACGGCCTTCAGCAGCCAGGCCTTCTGCTGCGCCGGCTCGGCCAGGTCTTCCAGCTCCAGAATGTCGGTTTTCACGTAGCCGTGCTCCAGGCGGCCTGGCTGCACGCTCTGGGCGTAAGTGGTCAGCTCGGTAATGTCCTGCCCCACCAGCTCGGGGACGCTTTTCAACTTTTCTTTGAAGAGCTTGTTCACGTAATTAAGAACTTCCCCGTCCGAGCGGTAATTGACCGGCAGGTTGACGTATTTCAGTTCGCCGCCCAGCGAAGCCAGCGAGATATTGTCGACGTCGGCCTTTTTTCCCTCGGCCTTATCCAAAAAGTCGCGCATTATCCTGTAGTCGGCGTTCCTGAACATGTAGATGGCCTGCTTGATGTCGCCCACCACGAACAGCGAGCCGGTCTTGGAGACGGCCTCCTCCACCAGCGGGCGGATGACCTCCCACTGCAGCCGGTTGGTGTCCTGGAATTCGTCTATAAGAAAATGCGAGATGCGTTCGCCCAGCTTAAGGTAGATCTCGGGCACATTGTCGGCGTTTATATAGGCGGCCAGTTTTTTGGCGATGTCGTTGATATGGATAACGTCGGTCTTGCCGCGCTTGACCTTTTCCAGTTCCGCCTTGAACCGGTCGTAGATGCCCACGTAAGGATGGTAGTAGGCGATAGCGTTCAGCTCGGTCAGCTCTATGACCAGGTCGCTCAAATGGGCGATGTCTTTTTCCCAGCCGGCCGGGAAATTCTTTTTCTTCGTGCCGTGGAAAATGCCGTAGGTAAAGCTGTAAGCGGCGAGGAAATCTGTGAGATTGGCGGCCTCTATGGCGGCGGCGGCGCTGGGTTTTAAAAGTTCAGCCCCGAAATGTTTTACCAGCCCGGCGCAGAACTTCAGCGTTTCGGCGAATTTTACCTTAAGCAGCGCCTCATAGTCTCCGGCGGAAGTTTTTATCAGCCCGGCGGTTTTTCCCTCCTGCGTGAGAAAGCTGTTGAAGTTGTCTTTAACGCGCTGGGCGGGGTTCCACGGATAGGAGCCGGTCTTGGGCAGCACGGCCAGGAATTTATCCACCGTTTCGGCGGGCAGGTCCGCCTTGCCTATGCGGGCGAACATGGAGTATAAGGCCAGGTCGATCAGCACGTCGTAGGCCATGGTGATCTCGGCCTTCAGCGGCAGCTTCAGCTCGTCCGCCGAAGCGCTCATCACCCGGGCGAGAAAGCTGTCTATGGTCTGGATGTGGAAATCCGAATAGTTGGCGATCACGCGGTCCACCAGCTCCCCGGCGCGCTTATGCGCTTCGTCGCGGGAAATGGACACCAGCTGCAGCGTCTCGTCCATCTTCCGGCAGTCCTTATCCAGCGCCAGTTCCTTGAGCCACGCCAGGATGCGGGCCTTCATTTCCTTGGCGGCGTTATTGGTGAAAGTGACGGCGAGAATGCCGGACAGGTCGTTATTGGGGACTTTATCCGAAAGCAGGAACTGCACGTAGCGCTGGGTAAGCGTGTAGGTTTTGCCGGAACCGGCCGAGGCGCTTATCAAAAGGGCGTGCGGGAACTTCAGGGTTTTATCCCCTTCCAGCACCGGCGCGGCCTTAATGGTCTTGCCCATATATAGGTAATTATAAGATATTAGCCGCGGCCGCCAGGCCGGCTTAATATTTGGCAAGCTGGGCCTGGTAGGCCTTCCAGAGCGCGGCTAAGGAGTGCGTGGGCTGGCCGTAAGGGCTGCCGGGCAGGGACGCCCAGATCTTATTGATCTTTTTCACCGCCGCGGCGAAATTCTCGTACCGATCGGACTTGAGCACCAGGTTGTAGGCGCCGGCGCGGCGTACCAGCTCGAGGCCGGCCTTGTCCTGGCTGGGCGGCGTGAAATCGGAAAGGCCGAGGTCCGGGGCCAGGCCGTCCCAGGTCTTTGAAAGGAACTGGTAGCGGCCGGCGGCCGTGGAGCAGAGTTTGCCGGCGCATACGGCGCGGCGCGGATGGTCCTTATAGCTGTTGAAGGTCACGAACGTGAAAATATAGTCGTAATGCTCCTTGGTGCCTTCCGCGTAGGCCAGCGTATCCATAAAAGCCCGCACGGTCCTGGGCAGCTCCCAGGCGCCGCCGGCGGAACTGGAGGAAACGTCGGCCATGTATACGTAGCCGCGGGTCAACTGGCAGCCGGGCAGGGGGGCTGCCAGGGCCACGGTCATATGCTCGCCTGCGAAGCCGGGCTTGGCGAAAACTTTATAAAGGGTATTGGCGGCCAGCGCGCACTTGCCTGTGCCGTCGGCCAGGTCGGCGGCCTGGTCTGGCGAGGCCTTCAGGAAAGTAGCCGCGCCCGTATAAAAGAAATCCTCGGCCATTCTTTCCTTCCTGTCAGAGGGCCATTCAAAACCGGGCTCGTTATTGTTGGGGGGCAGGTACTGCACGGCCTCTTCAAAGGCAGGCGAGGCGACTTCCGGGACCGGCAGGGCGTTAGAGGCCTGGGCTGACAGCACCGCGGGAGCGGCGGCGATGGACGCAATGATAAGGACGGCCAGGTTTATCCTCTTCATACCTATATTATGGCAGGTGCGCCGCCACCGGTTAAGGGCACTTGTGCCCTGAAATAAATGGGCCATAGGACCCATTAGCGGAATAGAGGGAGAACCCCCGCGCTTATACGCATGGGCTCTTTGGGGTACTGGGAGGCGAACCGGGAATTTAAAAAAGGCCGGCTAATACCGCCGGAAGTTCCGCAAGGGAAGTATCCTTAAATATCACTCTGTCGGCCCGGTGCGGCCCGGAAAGGCACACTTCCGCCTGCGGGTCGGCGCTGAATATTATCACCGGGGTTTTAGGGCCCGCGTCTTTTTCCCGGATGGCGGCGCAGATGGCAGCGCCTGTACCGTCGCCCAGATTGAAGTCCACCAGCGCGCAGTCGACCCGGCTGGACCTCAGCGCCGCCAGACCCTCGGCGCAGGAAGAAGCGGCCAGAACGGTGTAGCCGTAATATTTGAAAAGCCGGGAAAGCAGCCTAAGCCAAATAGCCTCGTCGTCCACTATTAATATCGTTTTTTTCGGCATACTACCCCCCCCCATTAACGGCCGCGCGTCGGGCAGTCACAATGTGGTATTTAACCCGCAACCCACTATAAACATATAAAATATCATCTTTCCTGTCAATACTACAGGGTTTCTTTTCCATAAACCCCTTGGGCTCTGGAGAACGACCCCGGTTCATTGCAAAAATATAAGGCATCTGATGAAAACTGACATTTACTCCGCGCTTGGCGCGTCCGTGCGCGCGCACCGCAAAAAACTGACCTGGTCCCAGGAAGAACTGGGCGAACGCGCCGGCCTCCACCCCAGCTATATCGGCCAGATAGAGCGCGGGACCAAAAAAATAAGCCTGGCTACGCTGCAAAAGATCTCCGCCGCGCTTAAGGTAAAGGTGTCCGACCTCCTACAGGAAAAAGCCCCGTTAGAAACGGCCTCTACCTGGGAAGCCAGGATAATAGGGATAGTTAAGGACAGACCGGCCGACCTGCAGAAACGCACCTACATGATACTCCGTGAAGCGCTGCGCCCGTATATCAAGCGCAAAAAATGAGAGCCCCCGGGAAACGGGGGCTCTTCATTGGGCCGCAAGGGCCGTACTGTAAGTTGTACCGCAGACCGCACCGCGCAAGGAGCGAACCGGGAACCGAGGGCGCCGAAAAGCGCCGGAGCCGGAACACCCACCCGGGAGCTGGTTGCCGCCGCAATGGCGGGCCGCCGAACCGGGACCCCGGCAACCGCGCCGCACTATGTGCGGGAGACGGACCGGAGCACACCCCGTAGAACGCGCCTCCAGCAACCGAAGAAACGCCGACGCCGCAAGACGCCAAGCCAACGCTGGCCGCGAACCGGGGGAAACCGCGCCGGGGCCGGGGCACATCCCCGAAACCAACCTACCACACCGACGGCGCTCTATAAAGATCAGGACTACATAACGAGTATAACAGGTGAACCTTGACTTGTCAAGGGGTAAAATAAAAATATTTATTTTTCCTGCTTCAGCGAAAAGTCTTCCAGCTTTATAAAGTTGTAGCCGCGTTTGCGCAGTTCCGGCACGGCCTGTTCGAGGGCCTCTTTTTCCCGCCACTCGGGGTGGTTGAAATGCATTATCACCACGGCGCCGTGCCTGGCGCCGCCCAGTATATTGCGGGCCATGGCCTTGCCTGAAGACTTCATGGCGTCCCCCGAGAGGATGTCGTAGCTGACCACTTCCATGCCCAGGCGCTGCGCCACTTTCAGGGAAAGTTCGTCGGTGTAGGCTGTGGCCGAGCGGAAGAACAGCGGCCGGCGGCCTGTCAGTTCGGTTATTTTTCTGGCGCCCAGCTCCATCTCGTCCACCACGTCGCCCAGGTCGCGGGTGGCGTGCACGCCGTACTTGGTCTTGCCCTGGGTGGAGCAGAGCCGGTGCATCAGACCGTGGTTCTCGATCTCGAACAGCGGGTCCTTGGCCAGGGCGGCAAAAGTTTCCTTATTCTTCTCTATCCAGATGCCCGTGACGAAAAGGGTGGCGGGGATATGCTCGCGCCGCAGGTAGTCTATGAGCGGCGCGTTGTAGCCGCTGTGGCGGCCGCCGCACGCGTCGAAGGTAAGGGCCAGCACCTTCTGGTCGATATTTTTCTTGTCGTCCTTGCGGCGGTATTTAACGAATTCGCTGAATTTCCCGGCACTGGCCTTGCTGAATTCCGCCATTATCCTTTTTTTAAAAGCGAGGTATTCGGCGGTGTAATAGGACCTGAAGACGTTGCGCTCGTCGCCACGCTGCCGCCTGGCCTGCGCGGCGGGGGCCAGCAGACAAAGCGCCGCCAGCGCCGTCAGAAGAATTCTCTTAATTGCCGCCATAGGGCATATTCTAGAAAATTAAAGGCGCCCTTAACCCGACAGCACGTTGTCGGGATGCTCTGCTATGCTATTCATGGATACCAAGGGAACTTCCAGGGAACTTTAGGAAAGCTGGAGGGGTTATGAAATGGACCGTGAACGAGTGGCTGACGGAAAGCTACAGGGCCCGCAAGACCGGCGCGCTGACCGCCTATATCTACCGCGCGCTGAACTGGCCGGACTTCTACAGGGGCGGCGGGCCGGCCTACGAGGTTAAATACGGCGGCGCCACCATAGCCCTTATACGCTTCGAGGGCAAGGGGGCCACGGTAAAGTCGCTGGCGGCGGCCGGGCGCTTTCCGGAAATAAACGACCTGGACCTGGTGGAGATCGCGCTGTGGGTCAGTAAGCTGCGCGCCGCCTGTTCAGGCCTGAACTGAGGCGGCGGCGGGATCAAAGCCGCCGGTCAGGCCGGGCGGGTTTTAGAGTTGGGAAAGTTTGCGGGACGCGAGTATGGCCCGGACCGTTTCCCCAAGGTCCTGCCAGACGCCGTGGATCTTACAGGCTTTAAGGAAGGAGCAGGGCTTCCCCTTGCTGCAGGCCACTTTGAGCACCGTGTCACAGCCGCAGACGGCGAGCATGATGTCGTAGACGCTTATGCGTTCGGGGGCCTTGGCCAGCCTGAAGCCGCCTTTTTTCCCCTTCTGGGATTTAACGAGCCCGCGCTTTTTCATTTTCTGGAGTATTTTTGAAAGGAAAGTCGGGGGGATCCGCGTGCCGGCCGAGATATCGTTAAGGACCGACACCTTTTCACTATTGTCCTTTAAATAGACCAGGCAGCGCACGGCGTAATCGGTTTCAAGCGTTATTTGCATATTTGTATTATAGCCGCGATCCCCCGGCCATGGGCAACTTGCCCGGCGCTGTCGCGCGCCGGCGGATCTCCAGCGCGAGGCCGCGGAACATCCAGGCGTGCGCCGGGTACAGCAAATACCAGTAGAGGTTGCCGGACAAACCCCTCGGCTCGAAGTAGGCCGTCAGCCGCAGCGTGGACGCCTGTTCACCGCGCGCGACGGCCTCCAGCTGCAGCCAGCCCTTGCCCGGCAGGCGCATCTCGGCGCGGAGCAGCAGCAGCCGGCCTTCCAGCACCCGCTCCACCCGCCACGAATCCAGCGCCTCGCCCTGGTGGATGATGTCCGGGTGCCGCCGCCCGCGCCGCATGCCGATGCCGCCGGAGAGGCGGTCCTGCAGCGCCTTCAGCGCCCAGAGCCATTGTCCGTAGAACCAGCCGCGCCCGCCGCCGATACCGGAGAAAACTTTGAAGACCGCGGCCGCCGGCGCTTCTATATCCAGCACGTGGGCGTGGCGGATGAGCCCCTCGCGGTCCTCGAAGGTATAGGGCTTGGCGTAGGACGGCGTATAAGCCGCGGTCCAGGAGGTCTCTACGGCGTTCTCGCTCAGGCGGACAAGCGCGTATTTAACCGCCGTGGCGTAGTCCAGCGGCTTTATCTCCGGGAAAAGCTCGGCGGCGCTGGTATCGCAGCAGGTCACTTCGCAGCGCAGGCTCTCCATGAGCGGGCGCGCGAAGATCCTGGGGACCGGGGTTATCAGGCCGACCATGGTGCTGCAGAATCCCATATTCCAGACGCGCAGGCCTATGAACCTCCGCTTCAGGCCGCGTATATCCGCATAGACCCGGAGGAGCTCCTCGTAGCAGTGGGAACTCGCCCCGCCGATCTCGATGATGCGGCCGGCGGTCTCCGGTTTCTCAAGGCAGCTTATAAGGTAGGACAGGGCGTCCCTGACCGCCAGCGGCTGGCAGCGCGCCTGCAGGCAGCTGCAGCTGGGAATGACGGGGATGCGCTCCACCAGGTAGCGTATCATCTCGAAAGAGATGCTGCCGGAACCGACTATGATGGCCGCCCGGAACTCGGTCACTTTGGTCCCCAGCGAGCGCAGCAGTTCCCCCACCCGGTGCCGCGAGGCCAGGTGCTTGGAGAGCCCGGGGCCTTCCTTACCAAGCCCGCCCAGGTAGATTATCCGGCCGCAGCCGGCCGCGGCGGCGGCTTTGGCAAAATTGACCGCGGAGATCGCCTCCATCTTTTCAAAACCGGGCACGTCGGCCATGGAGTGTATAAGGTAGTAGGCGGCATCCACCCCCGCCAGGGCCCGCTCCAGCCCTTCGTTCTTATACACGTCGCCCCTGACCACTTCCACACTGCCGGCCCAGGGGCGCCCCTCGATATGCTCGGGGTGGCGGGCCAGAGCGCGC
>Ga0209212_1002401_pt1 | contig 26761 bp, 24 predicted proteins | sample RifGroC2_FD_183996 | JGI IMG/M metagenome (GOLD analysis project Ga0209212, IMG submission 183996) | Groundwater microbial communities from Rifle, Colorado, USA - Groundwater C2 (SPAdes) (version 2) | ecosystem: Environmental > Aquatic > Deep subsurface > Groundwater | place: Rifle, Colorado... | reverse complement strand
TCGTGGCGCCTTCCTTGGACTTGTTGATGAGGTCGGCGAATTTCGGTATGGCGATGGCCGCCAGAATACCGATGATCGCGACTACGATCATGAGCTCTATCAGGGTGAAGCCTTTCTTATTGTTCTTCATTCAGTTACTTCCTCCTTAACCTTCCCCCCATGGATGATATATATAATGATGCCTCAGGGGTTTCTATTAATCTACATAACTACCCAAAACCTTGTCAACAATAAATCCGGCCTGTCGGTCACATTACCCCCCGCAATAAAGAATCCCCCGCTTCCGGGGGATTCTTTTAGGTATAAAACTACGGAGAGGAAGGGATTCGAACCCTTGATACCCTTTCGAGTATACAGACTTTCCAGGTCTGCGCCTTCAACCGCTCGGCCACCTCTCCCTCTGTCGCACCCCGCGCCTGGCGCGGGGCCGATTAGCGGCCCGGCCTGTTGACGGCCGGGTGCTCTACAAGGGGAACCCAGGTTCCCCGTTTCGTCGTCGCTCGCTTTGCCGCCTTCGGCGTCCCGCTCGCTGAACCCCTCCTGAGAGGAGCACTGCACTTTACTTGGGTCGCGGTTTTATAATTTTAGGATATTTGGTAACATGAAACAATGGTGAAAGCGGAAAAGGCGGAAAGAATAGAGGCTGTGGCGACCAACCGCAAGGCCCGGCACGACTATTTCATAACCGACACCTACGAGGCCGGCCTGGCCCTGGAGGGCCCCGAGGTGAAGTCCTTACGCCTCAAGCAGGCCACCATGACCTCGGCCTTCGCCCGCGCCGACAAGGGCGGCCTGTACCTTTACGGCCTGCATATAGCGCCCTACGCCTTCAACACTCTCGAGGCGCTGGACCCCGTGCGTACGCGCAAGCTGCTGCTGAAGCGCCAGGAGATAAAGCGCCTCACGGGCGCCCTTACCACCAAAGGCATGTCCCTCGTAGCCCTTGAGCTATACTTCAAGAACGGCTGGGCCAAGGTGCTGTTGGGCCTGGCCAAAGGCAAGAAAGCCGCGGACAAGCACGAGACGATCAAGAAGCGCGATCTGGACCGGGAGCTGCGCCGGGACTACAAAGAGAAGTTCAAAGGCTAGCCCCCCGCCCCTCAAAATGAAAAGGCCCCTTCCGGGGCCTTTTCATTTGGCTCAGGCGCTTTAGAAGCGGAAGCCGGCGCTGGCGTTAACCAGCGCGCGGTCGTGCGTGTAGGTCAGGCCGCCGGCCAGGTAGCCCAGCTTCATCTTGGCGCGCAGGCCGAAGGTAAAGCGCGGTTCCTGCTCGTAGACCTTCTTGCCGGCGAGGGCCGGGTCGGCCGTGGTCTGCGCTTCGAACTTGGTGAAATCGTACCCGACGCCGAAGTAGGGCGCCAGCACCGGCACGTTGACCGAGCAGACCAGGCTGGTGTTGAAGTGGATGGCGTAAAAATAGCGGTGGGTTGCCATGTTGGCCATGCCGACCAGCGTGGCGTTGACCTTGTACTTCTCGTCGGAGACGTTCCAGAGGCCGTAGCGCAGGCCGCCGCCGGCCACAGTGATCCCTTCGAAGTTGCCGCCGCGCACGAAGCCGTCTATGCGGTAGGGCATGCCTATCTCGGCCTGCACCAGGCCCAGGCCGAACAGATTGTTCTTCTTCAGCACCGTGTTGCCGTGCGAAGGCCTGAACTGCGCCATGCCGCGGACGCCGAGGTCGAAGCCGGCGAAGCCCAGCGGGCGGGCCGTCTGGTTGGAACCGGAACCGAGCAGGCCGCCGAGGTCGCGGGCAAAAGGCTTTATAGCCCCGGCGGAGACATTATAGAACTCGCCGTAGTCGGCCGCGGAAGCGGCGGCGCCGAACAGCGGGATAAGAGCGAAGCAGGCCAGTTTCTTTAGCATTGAAGTAAAACCTCTGTAGTTAGTCCCCCGTACCGCCGAGGACTTCCTTAACCGTGGTGAGCCCCATCAGCACTTTCTCCAGGCCGTCCATGGCTATGGTGCGCATCCCGTTCTTCATGGCTAGCTCTTTGACGGGGATGGCGGAGGGGTCCTTGAGCAGCTGCATGCGGATCTCGTCGTTGAGGATGAGCAGTTCGTGCATACCGCAGCGGCCCTTGAAGCCGGTGCCCTTGCAGATGTCGCAGCCTTTGGGCCGCCAGACCTTGGCTCCGGTCGGCACCTTGACGTTATTGGCTTCAAAAACGGCTAGTTCCTCCGGCGACATATCCACTTCCTCTTTGCAGTCCTTGCAGAGGCGGCGCGCGAGGCGCTGGGCCAGCACGGCCTTCATGGTGTTGGCCACCACAAAGCGCGGCAGGCCCATCTGCGTGAGGCGCTCCAGGGCCGAAGGCGCGTCGTTGGTGTGGATGGTGGAGAACACGAGGTGGCCGGTCATGGCGGCTTCCAGCGCGATGTGCGCCGTTTCCTCGTCGCGGATCTCGCCGACCATGATGACGTCGGGGTCGAGGCGCATGAACGAGCGCAGGGCGCTGGCGAAGTCGAATTTCTTGTTGCCGCCCAGGCTCACGTCCGGGTTGACCGGCACCTGGATGATGCCGTCGATATTGTACTCCACGGGGTTCTCGGCGGTGATGATCTTGATGTCGGGGCGGTTGACGTAGTTGAGGCAGCCGTAAAGCGTGGTGGACTTGCCCGAGCCCGTCGGGCCGCAGACCAGCATCAGGCCGAAGTTCTTCTTGCCGCCTATGCCCTTGAACTGGTCCAGCAGGCGCTTCTCGGTGTCGGGCAAAAAGCCCATGATCTTGATGTCGACGCGCACCGAGGCGCGGTCGAGGATACGCATGACGCAGGACTCGCCGAACACGGTGGGGACCATCTCGACGCGGAACTCTATGGGCGCGCCCTTGGCGAGGATCTGAATGCGGCCGCTCTGCGGGATGCGCCGCTCCGTGATGTTCATCGAGTTCGACATGATCTTGATCTTGGCGCTGATGGCCTGGCGGAACACCCACGGGATGGTGAAGGAGGCCGGGCGCAGCATGCCGTCCACGCGGTAGCGCACCATCACTTTGGAAGTTTTGCCGTTGGGGTCCTCGAACGGCTCGATATGGATGTCCGAGGCCTTTATGCTGAGGGCGCCCAGGATGATGGCGTTGACGAGCTTCTCCACTTCGGGAGCGCTGGCGTCCACGTCGCTGATATCTTTTTTGTCTTCGGAGGCCAGCGAGATCGAGCCCTCTTCCCCTTCGGGAATGGCCTGGGACTGCGACTGCGCCACCTGCTCCACGAGTTCCGCCACCTGGGCGCTGTCCTGCTTGCCGTAAACCTTATCCAGCACCGCGAGGATGCCAGGGGCCAGCGCGAGGTAGGGCTTCACGTCCAGGCCTGTGCGCAGGCCGATATCCTCTACGATCAGGAAGTCGCGCGGGTCCGCCATGGCCAGCGCCACGGCGTTGCCGTCGCGGGCGAAAGGCACGCACATCTGCTTCTTGGCTATCTGCTCCGGCAGCAGCTCCACCACTTCGGCCACCGGCTCCATCTTGGAGAGGTCCACGGCTTTGAAGCCCCACTCGTCGGCGAGGATCTTGAGCAGTTTCAGGTCGGGGATGAGCTTCTGCTCCAGCAGGACGACCTGGATATGCTTGCTCTCTTTTTTAGCGGTTTCCTCTGCGGCCTTGAGCTGCTCTTCGGGAATGAGCTTATCCTCGATGAGGATCTCCCTCATGTTCCGTTTGCGTTTAAGTCCCTGGGGCGGAGGCATGATTAATTATTATAAATATCTTGACCGGAAGTTACAAGGCCAAAGTTGGCGGCGGTTCAGGGCCTGAACTCCAGCGTGTCCCCTGCCCCGAGGCGGCCCTCGCAGCGCCCCGACGGCAGTTCCAGCACGCCCCGCGCTCCGGGCACCCAGGGAGAGAAGCTCCAGGGCTTGAGCCCGGCCAGCACGCGGAGCACCTTCAAGTCCTTGTCCAGGAAAACCGCATCAATCGCAAAACTCATAAAACACATATGGATCATGGCGCAGGGCTCGAGCCACAGGCCTTCTTCCGCGCCCAGCCCGCGCCGCGGTATGAGGCCCAGCAGCCGAGTGGTGAAAGTGTCCGCGCGGGCGGCCTCGGCGCTGACCTGCAGGTTGGCGGTTTTATTGAAGACTTTCATGGTTCAGCGTATCAGCGCCAGTTTGCCCACGGCGGTCTCCGTATCCGTTTTGACCAGGAAGACGTAAACGCCGCTCGCCACCGGGGCGCCGGAGTCGTTCTTGCCGTCCCAGGCCAGGCCGTCGAGCTTGCGCACCAGTTCCCCTTCCTGGGTGTAGACCGTGATCTTCATCCCGGCGGTGCCGAAGCCCTGCGAGGTCTTGAAGGCGGCGAAATGGTGAACGGCGGGCCGGAAAGGGTTGGGGTAGGCGGCCGCTTTTTTCTCCGCGCCGGCGGCGCGGCACGGCAGCACGGAGCAGACCGCCCTGAAGGCGTTGACGCGGCCGGCGCCGTAGCTGCGGTCCGGGCCGGCGGGGCCCAGGTCGTCGGCGGAGTTCTTGAGAACGGCGAAGATCTGCGCGGGCGTATACGAAGGCGCGGCCGACCAGACCAGCGCGGCCAGGCCGGCCGTCAGCGGCGACGCGAAGGAAGTGCCGGTCGCCGAGGCGTAGCCGCCGCCGGCGTCTGTGGTAAAGATATCCACGCCGGGGGCGGTGAGGCCCTTGGTGATCATCAGCGTGTCGGTGTTGGAGAAATAGGCCAGCTGGTCCTGCAGGTCGGTGGCCCCTACGGCGTAAACATTGTCGCAACTGGCAGGGGAATCTATGAAGCCGCGAGAGGCGTTGCCGCTGGCGGCGATCATCAGCACCCCGGCGGTGTCGGCGGCGTTTACCGCGTTCTGCAGCGAGGCGGGCCCGGTTGCGCACCCGCCGGGATCGCCGATGCTCATGTTCACTATTATTTTGCCGTAACCGGAAGTATTGTGCCGCGGAATAACGTAGTTTAGCGCGGCGATTATCGCAGAGTCCCCGGTGGTGCAGGACCGGCCAGGCTCGTCCGAACAGTCAGCCGTGCAGTCTAAGTCCGAGAAGATTTTGAGTGAAAGAAGATTTGCTCCCCAGGACACTCCGGCCACGCCGGAGGCGTTGTCGGAGACAGCGGCCGCCGCGCCCGCCACGCGGCTGGCGTGATTGCAGGCCGGAGTAGGAGGGTTATTGGCAACTTCTGTCCCGAAGTCTGGATCGAAAGCCCTGCTCACACCTATTAGTTTACCAGCCAACTCCGGGTGAGTGCCATCTATCCCGGTGTCAATCACCGCCACGGTGACGCGACTGGAAGAGCCGGTCTCGTATTCCCAGGCCCCGAAGGCCTGGATCCGCGCCAGGGCGTACTGGCTGGCCGCGTAAGTGTCGCTGGGATTGCGGCGAACGCGATAGGCCCGGTTAGGGTTGGCAACCTCCACCTCCGGAAGGGACTTCAGACGGTCCAGGCCAGCCGCGACTCCGAGCCCGTCCGGAAGCCGCACTGCGGACAGTCCGAATCTCTCAAAGTTATTGACCACAACAAACCCGGCCGCGGAAAGCGCGGCGGCGGCCGCGGCGGAAGATACGCCCGTCTTGAAGGAGACCAGGGCGGTGCCGGAAACAACTTCGATGGTGGAGGCAGAGCCGCCGGCGGAGGCGGAGAATCTGTGCAGCCGCTCGGTCTTGACGGCGGCGGCGCGCGGCACCGCGCTCAGGCACAGGAGGCCCGCCAACAGGTACCGCGCCGGGGCGCCGGTCAGGGTCATATTATTTCTTCTTAGTCCAGGCCGCGATCACGGCCGACTCTACGGCGCTCTTGAAGGCGGGGTCGGTAAATTCCAGGTCGGGCGGGAAGGCCACCCAGAAAGTCCCCTCTTCCTTGCGCGAGGCCATCACGCCGGCCACCGCCAGCAGGTCCCCGTCGAAGGAGATCTCGGCGTTGGCTACGCGGGCGGGCGACTTCAGCGGCTTCAAGGCTTCCACCTTTACCACGGGCCGCGCCGGGGCCTTGGCCGGCTTGACGAAACCGTTCTTGAAGCAGGCTTCCAGCTTCGTGTAGGCGGCCTTGGAAAGCAGCTTGAGGTTGGCGTATTTCTTGCCCTTGTTGTCGGTCAGGGGCAGCACCACCGCGCCCTGCTCCCAGGCCACCGACTTCACGGTCACGGGCCCGAAGGAGAAGTCCCCCATGGCCGCGCCCTTGATCTGCGCAGGGGCCACGCCGGTGACCTCCAGCGCGAAGGCGGCCTGCGCCGCCAGGCAGAGCAGCGCCGCGCTAATGAGCTTTCTCATTGACCCCCCTGATGATGCCGACGAGGTCGTAGATGTCGTCGAGCTCGTAGTCCGCGCCGGAGACCGGGGTGTCGAACTCGTTGCCGTACTTGGCCCACGCGGTCTTCATGCCGAAGGCCTTGGCGCCCTTGATGTCGCGCTCGGCCCAGTCCCCCACCATGATGGCCTGGCCGGGCTCCGTGCCCATCAGCTCCAGGATCTTCTTGAACGGCTTCGGGGACGGCTTCTTCTCGCCCGTGTCGTCGAAGGTGACGACGTGCTCGAAGTAGTGGTGCAGCCCGAGGCCGACGATGCGCATCCAGACGGAGAGGCGCGGCGCGTCGGACACCACGCCCATGCGCACGCCCATCTTAAGCAGGGCGGTCAGCGCCATCTTCACGTGCGGGTAGAGGGTCATGTGCCCCTCTTTGGCGCGCTTGTAGCCCAGGATGCCGGCAGCGAGGATCTTATAATCCACCTTGCCGAATTCCTTGACCAGCACCTTGTCGAAGATGTTCTGGTCCTCTATGCCTTCGGCCCAGTAGATCTTGAAGATCTTCTCTACCATCTCCTTCTTGGGCATGGCGAGGCCCGCGTCTATCATGGCGTCCACGGCCGCGTCCACGGCGGCGCGCTTCATGCGCATGAAGTCCATCAACGTGTTGTCGATGTCGAGGATGACGGTCTTGATCATTTACTTGGAGACGCGCTCGACGTAAGTGCCGGTGCGGGTATCCACGCGGATCTGGTCGCCTTCGTTGATGAACATCGGCACCTTCACCACCAGGCCGGTGTTCACGGTGGCGTCCTTCATGGTGTTGGAGACAGTGTCGCCGCGCACGCCGTCCACGGTGTGGGTGACGGTCATCACCAGGTTGGCCGGCAGCTGGATCGTGAAGAAGGCGTCATTGAGGTAGACGCCCTCGACGGGCATGTTCTCGGTCATGTAGGGCAGCATGGCCTTGATCTTCTCCTTGGGCAGGCCCACCTGCTCGAAGGTCTGGTCGTCCATGAAGTAGGCCATGTCGGCCTCGGCGTAAACGTAGGTCTTGGGGCGCTTCTCCACCATCACGTCCTTGAATTTATCTTCGGGGCGGTAGGCGGTCTCTATGATGGAGCCCGTCTCCACGCTCTTTAGCTTCACGCGCACCACGGCGCGGGCCTGCGACTTGCGGTGATGCTGCACGTCGAGCACCTCCACCATCTGCCCGTTCTCGTTGATGAACATGTTGCCGTTCCTGAATTGGCTTGCGAGTATCATTGGTATCTCCTGTTGCGTTAGTTGAAATCCGCCGCTCACGCCTGCGGGTTGGCGGCCTGGTACGACATAACTTTCAGCGCGAGTATGCGCTTCTCCATCGGCGGGTGCGTGGCCAGCAGGTCCGCCGTGAAACCGAGTTTTTCCTCTATCAGGCTGCCCCGCGGGTCCGCTATGCACATGTGCGCGACGCCGTTGTTGATGGCGTTGGTGGGCATGACGGCCGAGCGGATCTTTTCCAGCGCCGAGATCAGCGCCTTCGGGTTGCGGGTCAGCTCCGCGCCGGTGGCGTCGGCCAGGTACTCGCGCTGCCGGGAGATGGCCATGGCGAGCATCCGGGAAATCAGGGGCGCCAGGATGACCAGCACTATCCACACTACGAACATGATCAGCGCGGCGCCGCCCCCGCCGCCGCGGCGGCTGGAGGAGCCGGAGGACCCCGAAGAGCCGCCGTAAGAGGAGCCGCCGTAGGAAGAACTTCTGCCGCCGTAGCGCATGCTGCGCCCGGCGAAATCAGAAAGCAGGGCTATCGCGCCCATCAGCGCGGCGGACACGGTCATCAGGCGGATATCGTAGTTGCGGATATGGCCCATCTCGTGGGCCACCACGCCCTGCAGCTCTTCGCGGTTCAGCGAGGCCAGCAGCCCCTCCGTGACCGCGATGACGGAGTTGGCCGGGCTGGTGCCGGTGGCGAAGGCGTTGAGGTCGGGATCGGGGATAATGTAGGCCGCGGGCTCCGGCAGGCCGGAGGCCGTGGCCATCTCCCTGACCACGTTAAGGAAGATCTGCTCTTTCTCGTTGGCCGTTATAGCGCGGCGGGCCATCGTAGAGCGCAGCACCATGCGCGCGCCGTTGAAAAAACCGTTGGCGGTCAAACCGAGCCCGACGAGCAGCGCGATGATGGTGCCGAAGGGGATATTCTGCGCCTGGCCCCGCGAGGCCTCGTAATAGCCGTCGGCGCCCAGGACCGGCGCCGCCGAGGCGGCGGGGGTGAAGTTGAGGTAGAAGTAATCGAAGCCCAGGCCGATGACCAGGAAAAAGCCGACGAAGACGGCCATGATGAAGACCGTCGTCCGCCGGTTGGAAGCCTGCTGCTCGTAGATATTCATGACTAAGCTGGACCGCTGACTGCCGGACCGCGGGCAGGCACTCTTTATGCCGTACGCAGTCCAGCCGTCCGGGTTCTTAGACCGCCAGGTTGACCTTGACGTTCTCGCGCTCGGGGGAGTCCGCGGGGAGTTCCCACAGCGCCGACGGCGTGAAACCGAGCATCGCGGCGAACAGGTTGGTCGGGAAGACCTGCTGGTCGGTGTTGAACTTGGTGACCACGTCGTTGTAGAACTGGCGCGCGAAGCTGATCTGGTTCTCGGTATGGGTCAATTCTTCCATCAGCTTCTTGACGGACTCGTTGGCCTTCAGGTTAGGATAGTTCTCGGAGATGGCCATCAGGCGGCCCAGCGCCTGCGTCAGCATGCCTTCCTTGGCGAGGATGTCGCCGGTGTTGCCGCCCTGCCCGGCGGAGACCGCCGCCGCGCGGGCCTGGATGACGCGCTCGAGGGTCTCTTTCTCGAACTTCATCTCGCCCTTCACCGACTCCACGAGGTTCGGGATCAGGTCGTGGCGCCGCTTGAGCTGCACGTCGATCTGGCGGAAGGCGTTGGCCACCTGGTTGCGCAGCTTGACCAGGCCGTTAAAAGTGAACACCAGGTAGGCCGCCAGGGCCAGCAGAACTATGGCTAATATCGTCATTTTATCTCCTTCGTTTTTACGCCGTCTTGGTAAGTATCTCGCAGCCCGTCTTGGTGACGAGCACCGAATCTTCTATACGCACGCCGAACTTGCCGTGCAGGTAGATGCCGGGCTCCACGGTGACCGCCATGCCGGGCCGCAGCACCGCCTCGAACTTGGTATTGAGGCGCGGGAACTCGTGGATCTCCAGGCCGACGCCGTGGCCCGTGCCGTGGATGAAGTACTGGCCGTAGCCCGCGTCCGAGATCACGTCGCGGCAGGCCTTGTCCACCGACATGGCGGAGACGCCGCCGCGGACCGCCGCGAGGCCGGCCTTCTGCGACCTGGCGACTATCGAATAGACTTTCTTGAACTCTTCCGTGGGTTTGCCGTGGAAATAAGTGCGGGTGATGTCGGAGCAGTAATGGTTGTAGACGCAGCCGTAGTCCAGCAGCACCGCTTCATTGTCCTTCAGCTTGCGCTCGGAGGTGATGTGGTGCGGCAACGCCGAGTCGGGGCCGAAGCCGACTATCAGGTTGAACGACGGGCCCTTCGCGCCCATGTCCTGCATGATATCTTCGAGCTCGCGGTAGACGGAGAGCTCGGTGCGGCCGGTCTTGATGCGGGGCTTTATGAGGCCGAAAGCCCTGGCCGCGATGCGGCAGGACTTGCGCAGGTCCGCCGCCTCCTCCCCCTCCTTGATCGCGCGCAGGGAGCCGGTCAGGCCGCCCTGCTCTGTGAACCCGTACTTGCGCCAGATGAGGCCGCGGGTGTAGGTCTCGTATTCGGGATCGAAAGCGGTCTTGCGGAGCTTATGCTTCTTGCAGAGCTCCTGCACGGTAGCCTCGAACCCGCCCGCGGGCACGACGGGCTCCACGAAAGGGGCCCTGACCTTCAGGTCCTCCACGAACATCTGCGGGGCCACGGCCCACGCGCCGTCGCGGGAGACCAGCAGCAGGTAATCGTCCATGTGGTAGCCGGTAAAGAACCCGGTATCGAGCGCGCGCGTGATCACCATGGCGTCGAGCTTGCGCTGCTTGAGCAGGTACTGCAGGTCTTTGATGCGCTTGGCGTGTATGTTCATCGTTTTCCCCTGAAAAAAACCGTCGGCCGGCCGCGGGGCCGGAATACGTATTATACTATTTTATTGATTTCTAAGGGCCGGCTCAGCGGAGGGCCAGGTCCACGGCCAGGTCGGCGTAGGCCTGCAGCGGCAGTTCCTGCGCCCGGGCCGTCTGCTTGAGGCCGAGCCGCTCCACGGCCGCCGAGGCGGCGGCCTTGGGCACTCCGCAGAGCGCCAGCGAATTTACCAGGGTCTTGCGGCGGTGGCTGAACGCCTTCTTGACCAGCGCGCGGAAGGCGTCCTCGCTCGCCCGCTCGGCGAAGAAGCGCCGCGGCCTGAAGACCAGCACCGAGGAATCCACCGCCGGCACCGGCTTGAAGCTGCCGGCGCCAACGTCCAGCAGCAGCTCCGCGGAGGCGCGGGCCGCAGTCAGCAGGGACAGGGCGCCGTAATCGCTGTCGCCGGGGGCGGCCGTGATGCGGCGCGCCACCTCTTTCTGGAACATGAAGACCGCGATCTCCAGCCCGTCGTAAAAAAGCGTCCTGTCCAGGATGGCGGTGGAGCACTCGTAAGGCAGGTTGCCGATGAAGGCCGCGCGGCCGGGGCCGGCGGCGGCCGAGAGGTCGGCCTGCAGGAAATCCGCGTTGATGATCTCCAGCCCCGGGAACCGTCCGCGCAGCGCGGGCAGCAATACGGGATCTATCTCCACCGCCTTCATGCGCTTGCCGTATACGGGGAACAGGTGCTCGGTAAGCGCTCCCCCGCCGGGCCCGATCTCCACCAGCGTGTCGAAGGCGGCGCCTTCGAGGCCGGCGGCGATGCGCGCGCAGATCCCCTTGTCCGCTAAAAAGACCTGGCTGTATTTAGGCATAAGGCACGCGGGCTAGAAAAGCGTCTCCAGCTTCAGTTTGATGTCCTCGCCGGTCTTCCAGACGTCGCCTGCGCCCAGCGTCATGAAAACGTCGCCGGGCTTAAGGTCCTTGACGGTCTCCAGCACGCCGCGGAACTCGGAGGCGGGCGCGCCGTTCTTTTTGAGCTGGGAGAGTATGAGCCCGGAGTCCACGCCGGGCAGCGGCTTCTCGCCGGCGGCGTAGACCGGAGCCACGTAGACCCTGCCGGCCCGGCCGAAGGCCTTGCCGAACTCCTTGTAGAGCAGCGCGGTGCGGCTATAGCGGTGCGGCTGGAACAATACCACCAGCCGCCGGCCCGGGAACAGCCCTCGCGCGGCTTCCAGCGTGGCCTTCACCTCCGTCGGGTGGTGGCCGTAATCGTCCACGAAGTCCACCCCGCCGGCGGCGCCGAAGCGGTCCATGCGGCGCTTGACGCCGGCGAAATTCCAGAGGCCCGCGGCCAGTTTCCCGAACTCGAACCCCAGGTAGGAGCCGGCTGCCAGGGCCAGCAGGGAGTTGCGCACGTTGTGCACGCCGCCGCAGCGCAGCCGCACGCGGCCCTTGTACTTGCCGCGGAAAAAGGCCTTATACGACGAGCCGCCGGCGCCGAAGGCGGGGTCTTTCGCCTGCCAGTCTGCGCCTTTGTCCAGGCCGCAGGTCACGTAAGGGACGCGCAGCCCCGGCAGCAGCTCCCTCACCACCGGGTCGTCGGAGCAGAGCGCGGCCTGGCCGTAAAAAGGCACGCTGGCCAGGTGCCGCCTGAAGGCCTCCTTCAGGTTCTCCATGTTCCCGTAATGGTCCAGGTGGTCGCTGTCTATATTGGTCACGCAGGCGACCAGCGGCGAGAAATAGAGGAAAGAGCCGTCGGACTCGTCGGCCTCGGCCACCAGGTAATGCCCGCCGCCGAGCTTGATATTGGAGCCCGCGCCCTTGATGATGCCGCCCACCACGGCGGTGGCGTCGGCGCCGGCGGCCTCCAGCGCCGCGGCGGTCATGGTGGTGGTGGTGGTCTTGCCGTGCGTGCCGGCGATGGTCACGGTCTTCTTCAGCCCGGCCAGTTTGGAAAGCATCAGCGCCCTGCGCACCACCGGCAGGCCGCGCCGGAACGCGGCGGCGAGCTCGGGGTTGTCGGGCTTGATGGCGGAGCTGACCACCACGATGTCGGGCGAGCCCAGGGCCGCGGCCGAATGTTTGGCGCAGATGCGCGCGCCTTCCCTCGCCAGGGCCAGGGTGATCTCCGAGCCCTTGGCGTCGGAGCCGCTCACACGGTAGCCCAGGCCCAGCATCAGCCGCGCGATGCCGCTCATGCCGATGCCGCCGATGCCGATGAAATGGGCGCACTTCACCCGCCCCATGTCGAAATCTTCGCTGTAGTTCATTTGGTCTCCATCTGCCCGGCCTTCAGGTCCAGCCAGCCCTCGGCGGCGGCGACGGCCTCCGCCCAGCCCTCTTCTGACAGGTCAATTATAACAGTATCCGCCATCCGCCCGAAAGCGTTCTCGAAGGTTCCGGCGCCGCGGCGCAGGAACACCAGGCACTGCGCGCCGGAGAACAGCAGCTCCGTGGCCCGCGCGCTGAACCTCTCGGATTTCAGCGCCATCGGCCCGAGCTCGTCGAACAGCAGCACTTTGCCGGCCGCGGCTGCGGCCTCCAGCGCTGGCAGGGCCGTGCGCTCGAGCGCGCCGAGGTCCAGGGCGTATTTATTGAAAGAGACCGGCGACACGAGGGCGCGCGAGGCCAGCACGGCCCTGGCGCCGCCGAGCGCCGCCACCTCGTAGCCCTCGCGCTTGCCGCCGGAGCGCAGCTCCAGCGTGCGGAAGCCGCCCAGCCAGCGGGCGTAGGACGCGGCGAGCCTGCCCGAGAGCCGCTCTTTCAGGCCGCAGTCGGAAAAAGCGAAGACCAGCCTGGACGCTTTCAGGAGTTCCGCGGATAGTTTCATTTAGTCTCCAGCCAGGCCAGGTTGGCCAGGGCGGTCTTGTTGCCCGGTTCCAGGCGCAGGGCCTCCCGGCACTCGGCCAGGGCCTTCGCCTCGTCGCCGGCCTCCACCCAGGCCGCGGCGCGGCCCAGGGCTGCCTGCGCGCCGGCGCCGGAAAATTCCTCCAGCGCGGCGCCCGGCTCGCCCAGCAGCAGGTAGCCGAGCCCCTTCAGCAGTTTGGCGCCCGGGTCGGCGCTCCCGGCGTCCTCCAGCTCGTCGAGGGCCTCGGCCGCGTTGTCCAGCCAGTTGTCCCCCATCACCCAGAGGCCCATGTCGTTGCCCACGTCGCGCGGCTTGTAGAGCGCTTTGTTCTTGCCGCGCTTGCCCTCCGCCGCCGGCACCGAGGTGTCTATGCTGAAATTCAGCCTGGCGTCGCTGCCGGCCGATACGCCCTTGAGCAGCTTGTCGGCCTCGGCGGCGATCTCGGCCGCCCGCCGGCGGCGCTCTTCGGGAGAGGACGCCGGCAGGAAATATTCGCGCTTGGTGTAGCCCACCTTGGGCTTGTTGAAGGCGGAGCGCAGCCGCCCGGCCAGCTTCTCGCCGGCGGGCGCCTCCTGCAGCACGGCCTTGGGGGTTTCCAGCAGCTCTACCACGGCGCGGGCCTCCTGCTCCGGCGGCACCTTGGCCAGCGCCGAATAGAGCGGCCCCTGCGGCTCGGGGCCGGCCGGCGCGGCCTGCGCGCCGGAATAGGCCAGCGCCATGGAGATACCGCCGGCCTCGTTGGCCGGGGCCAGCAGGAAAGCGCCGTCCAGGGCCTTGGCCGCTTCGGCGGCGCGGCCCGCCTTGCGCAGCGCCCAGGCCAGCCTGAACCGGGCCACGGAATCGCGGGGTTTCACGGCAAGCGCCCGGCGGTAGAGCCGGATCGCCTCGCCCAGCCTGTCGTCGCGCTCTCGCAGCACGGCCAGCTCCAGCAGCGCGTCCTCGTATTCGGGGAACAGGGAAACGGCTTTCTCGAACTGCCCCGCGGCGTCGGCATAGCGGCCGGAGCGGGCGTAGAACAGGCCGAGCTGGAAGCGGTAGAGCGGGCTCGCCGGTTCCGCGGCGGCGGCGGCGCGGAAATAGTCCAGCGCTTTAGCGCGGTTGCCGAGCGCGGCGTAGACGGAGCCGGCGTTCATCTTTACGTCGGGGCGGGCCTGGTCGTGGCGCTCCGCGGCCAGGAAGTCCTCCAGCGCCTCGGGCAGGCGGCCGGCCCGCGCGCGCACTATGCCGCGCAGCTGGAAAGCCATGGAGTTCGCCGGGTCCAGGCGCAGCGCCTCCTCGAACTCCCCGAGTGCCTTGTCGGGCTCGCCCAGCCAGTACAGCGCCGAGCCATAGAGCAGGCGCGGCCACGGGCTGGCGGGGTTTTTCTGGGCGGCCTTGAAGAATTCGTCGGCGGCGGCGGGGTAGTTCTCCCCCTCCATCAGCGCGTAGCCGCGCTTGAGGTTGAGGGCGCTCTGGTCCTCCATGATGCGGTCCCAGACGGTCCTGTGGCCGGCCGCGGACGCGACGCCGCCGGCGGGCGCCGGCAGACACGCGGCCAGCAGCAGGAAGAGCAGTTTTGCGTTAGCGGAATTCATCGCCGCCCGGCCACCGGCGCGCTAGCGCCCTACCTTGACGGGCCGCGGCGCGGAGAACTTGCCCTCGAAGCCCAGCAGGTCTATCAGCGCGACGCGCATGTAGTAGTTGCCGGCCGGCAGCGTATCGTTGAGGTCTATCTTGTCGAAGGCGTCGTAGGTCCGGTCGAGCACGGTAGTGGCGAAAGTCTGGTCTTTGGAGACCTGCAGGTGGTAGCTCTGCACCGGGTTGCCGACGGAGAGCATCTTCACGATCTCAGCCGTGTCGAGCGCCTTGTCGTTGAGGTCCGGCACGTTGCCGCCGGTCATCCCGACCTGGGGCTGCTTGCCGCCGGTACCCATCTTGGGCCCCTTGCCCAGGTTGCCCAGGGAGACCACCCCGCCTTCGGACCGGAACTGGGCGGCGGAGCCGCCGGCCAGGGCCGTCTGGGTGCCGTCGGCCAGCTGCGGCAGCGGCGGCAGCTTGACCGGCTGCGAGGGCGCCATGTCCATCTTGACCTCGGAGGCGAAGCCGGCTGGCACTTCCACGGTCTTGCCGCCCGCCTCTACGTCGGCGCGGCCCTTGAAGACCTGCACGACGGTGGTGAGGTCTTCCCTGATCTTGGCGCCGAACTCGGTGTCCTTGGTCTTGGGGGTGATGCGGCTCGACGGCGTCACCACGCGCGAGCGCAGGCCGCGCATTTCGCCGGCCATCAGCCGCACGTCGGTGTTCTTGTCGTTGGGCGGGCGCAGCACGGCGATGGAATTGGGGAAGAGGTTGAGGACCTCGCCGGTGTAGAATTTTACGTCGGCCCGCGCGTCCACGCGGGTGCGCAGCGTGTCGCCCTTGTAGAGGTCCATGCCGCCGCTGACGCCTTTCCAGTCGGCGCCGCCGCTCTTGCGCGTCATGACATCGTTGATGAAATAGACCAGGCGCGCGGCGCGGTACTGCTCCTTGATCAGGTTCACCGGCACCTTGAGCGGCATGCCGGGCAGGGCTATCGACGGGTCCGCAGAGGGCAGGCGGTTGTATTTCAGGATCTCGTTCCACTTCTTGGGGTCTTTCAGGTAGGTGTTGGAGATGCTCCACAGCGTGTCGCCGGGCTTGACGATTATCGTCTGCAGCTCCTCCGCCGCCCCGAACGCGTTATGGCGCAGCAGCATCATGAGGCCCATCAGGAATTTTATCACGCACCCTCCCCCGCGGCCGGCGGCTGTACAACCACGCGGCCGGTCCCGTCCTTGGCCAGGTGCTTGGGGAACGTGAACAGGAACTTCGCCCCCTTGCCCGGCTCGGATTCTGCCCACACCTTCCCCAGGTGGGCCGTAGCTACGTACTTGCAGATGGTCAGGCCCAGGCCGGTACCGCCCGCCTTCTGGCCCTTGACCTGCTCGAACTTCTCGAAAACCTTGCTCAGGTACTCGGCCGGGATGCCGTCGCCGGTGTCGCGCACCCAGGCCGTCACATGGTCCCCGTCGTCGGACAGGCCGGTGGTGATGGTGCCGTTGTCAGGCGTGAACTTGATGGCGTTGCCGATGAGGTTGGTGAACATGCGCTCCATCAGCCCGGCGTCGGCGCTGACCACCAGCTGCTCGGCCCCCTCCAGCGCGAAGGTGATGTGCTTGCGCTGGCCCAGGGATTCGAGCAGGGAGTTCACGCGCGAAGCCACGTCGCGCAGGTTCACCGGCGCGAGGCCTATCTCCATCTTGCCGGCCTCCATCTTGGCCGAGTCCAGGATATTGTTGATCATGCCGAGCAGCCGGAACGCGGCGCGGTCTATGGAGACCAGCATCTTCTTCTGGGCCTCGTTGACGGGGCCGGGGATCTCCTTGAGCATGAATTCGACGAAGCCCTTGATGGCGCCCATCGGGTTACGCAGGTCGTGCGTGATGGAGTGGAGGAACTCGTCCTTGATGCGCGCCAGCTCCTTGTCGAGGGTGATATCGTAGAAGCCGATCAGCCGGCCGATCGGCTCGGAGCGGCCCGGCGTGGTGATCTGCGTGGCGAAGCACTTGAAGAAGCGGTGGGACTGCTCCTGGGAGATCTCCACCTCGCGGAAATAATTTTCCTTGGTGCTGGCGAAGACGTCCATTACCGGCTCTTTTATGCTCTCCGCCGAGACCAGGTCGGCAAGCGCGCGGCCCTCCACCGGGGCGTCGGGCTGTATGCCCAGCACCGAGCGGGCCTTGCGGTTGGCTACCTGCACACTGCCCGTCATGTCGGCCATTAAAATACCGTCTTCGGTGGAGAACAGGATGGCCTCTGTGTTCTTCTGCTCGCGGATGATGCGGTCCACCTGCATGTCGGAATAGGTCTTGAGCTGCGAGACCATGGTGTTGAAGGTCTCGGCCAGGTCGCGCAGCTCGTCGGAAGTGGTCACCTCGGCGCGGCCGGCGAAATCACCGGCGGCCACGCGTTCGGCCGCGCGGGTGAGCACCGTGATGGGGCGCGTGAGGCTGCGGCTCAGGACCCAGCCGGCCCCGATGGCCACGGCCAGGAAGAGCAGCAGGGCGTACACCGCCTGCGAGCGCATGAACATGGCGTACTTGTAGGCCGTCGCCTCGGGCTGGGCCACCACGACGGCGCCGCCGAGCTCGGAGATAGGGGAATAGGCGCCCAGCATGGCGTGGCCGGCGGCGTCGCGAAAATCCGAGGAGGCGGAGGAGAGGGCCTTCACCGCGTTCTTCGAGATCTCCCAGTCGGCGGCGGCAGCGGCCGCCTCCGGAGAGATGTCCGCGGGCCAGGCGATGACTTTGCCGGAGCCGTTGATTATCACGGGGAAGCCCTCGGCCCCGGTCTTGGTCAGCTCGAGGGAAGCGATGAAGGCCGGCAGGTCCAGCTCGGCTCGCAGGGCCAGGTCCTTGCCGAAGGGATAATACAGTACCGCCATCCGGGTCTTGTCGTCCACGGAGAGATGGCGCGGGGCGCCCTTGCGGACGGCCTTGAAACCGGCCGCGCCGGCATAACTTTTGAGGTCGCCGCTGCCCCCGGAATAAGGGGAAAGGACCTTCACGATCTCGGTGCCGTCCTTAGACACGACGGAAACCTGCGTTATTTCCCGGCGGGCCTCCAGCAGCGTGGTCAGCAGGACCTGCTTGTTGTCCCAGTCCATGCGCGCCAGGGCGCCCATGGCGGAACGCATGGCGGCGTCGCCGCTCCCTATAAACCCGTTGAATTCGGAGGCGATCTTGTCGGCTGAGGTAAGGTTCAGCTCCATTATGACCGTACGGACCCCAAGCTGGCCCAGGTCGATAAGGCGCCAGCCCAGGAGGGCCATAGGAAGCACGGATACGAGGGCGAGCACCCCCACGAATTTGTACACGAGGCGTATGCGCATAGTTGTATATATAATTATAGCAGACTTAAAAGCGCGAATCCCGCCCGTTCTGAAAGTTATTCCGCAAAGGCCTGGTCAGCCGGCGGGGAAAAGCCGCAGCAGGGCCGGCAGCAGCCCCTTCAGTGCGGCAGCCCTGTGGCTGACAGCGTTCTTTTCGTCCTCGCTGAATTGCGCCAGGGTGCGCGGGCCGCCCTTCACCTCGAACAGCGGGTCGTAGCCGAAGCCGTTGCCCCCCCGCGCGGCGGCGGTGATGCTCCCCTCGAGGACGCCGCGCGAAACGCTCACCTCGCCCGAAGGCAGGGCCAGCGCCGTCACGCAGGCGAAGCGGGCCGCGCGCCCGGCAGGAGGGACCCCCGCCAGCGCGGCAAGCAGCTTGGCGTTATTATCGGAGTAGGCGGCTTTCTCTCCGGCGTAGCGCGCGGAACGGACGCCCGGCTCCCCGGCGAGAGCGTCCACCTCCAGCCCCGTGTCGTCGGCCAGCGCCGGCAGGCCGGTGAAGCGCGCGGCCGCGAGGGCCTTCTTCAGCGCGTTGGCCTCCAGCGTCTCGCCGTCCTCCACTGCCGGCTCGGCCCCGGGAAAGGCGGAGAGGGCCCGCAGCTCGGCGGACAGGCCGGGCAGGAGGGCGCGGAGCTCGCCCAGTTTATGCGGGTTAAAAGTGGCGATGACGAGTATTTTTCCCATGAAATGTATTAGAATATATACGTGCCCGACAGTTTTCCCAATGTTAACATTTTTGAAGGGGCCCCCGGCCGCTTCCTCGACGCGCTGCCCCTCTTTTCCGGCCTGCCCGCGCTGGCGCTGCCGCTGCGCCGGGAAACGGCCGGCGCGGCCCACCTGCACACCCTGGCCGATCTTACCGAAGGCGGGCGTCAGGCCCTGGCGGCCTTCTCCGATCCCGCGCTGGTAGAGCCGCCGATGCTGACCCCCGGCCCCGCCGAAGCGGCCGAGCTTTTCTTCCGCGCGCCGCTGCACGACCTCTTCGTCTTCAACCCGCAGCACCCGCAGTCCCACTACCGCTGCGTCCCGTTCAAGGCCTCGCGCCTGGACATGTCGCTGCTGGCCGGCTGCATGAAAGTCTCGGCGAAAGGCGCGCCCGCGGACCCGGCCGCCCAGGCCGCCGGCGAGTTCGCCATGGGGAACCTGCACGCGGCCCATTACCTTTACGCTCTGGCCGACGCCCGCAACCCCGCCTCCCGCGCGCGCTTCGCCATGGGCGCGGCCATGGTGGAACTGGGCCTGCTGCAGGAAGCTTACGACCTGCTGAAGGCCGACTGGGACCCGGAGGCGCGGCTGCTGCTGGCCGTGATCCACCGCCGGACCGGGAACGCCCCGGAGGCGCGCCAGATACTGGCAGGCCTGGACCAGATGGCCCCGCTCGCCGAGCGCCGGGCGATAGAGAGCGCCTGGCTGGACCTGGAGGAAGGCAAGGACGACGAGGCGCAGAAGGCTTTTCAGCGCCTGTCCTCGGCCGCCTTCGAAAAGACCGAGGCGCTCTCCGGCCTCGGCGCCGTCCTGGCGAAGACCGCTTTCAAGGCCAAGGACAAGGGCCGCGCGGCGGCCGCCGTCACCGCCCTCAGGTCCGCGCTGGTCACGCCGTCGTCCGCCTCCGCCCGCATCTTCTTCCAGCTCGGCAACATCTATTTCCGCTCCGCTGATCCGGCGCAGGCCGAGGCCTGCTACCGCCGCTCGGCCGCGCTGGCTCCCGCCGTGCAGGCCCTGGCCAACCTGGCCCTCACGCTCATCAAGACAGGCAAGCACGCCGAGGCGGCGGCGGTGGCCGCGCAGGTGGCGCTGACCGACCTGGCCTCGGCGAAGCGGCTAGCGGCCGAGTTCCCGAAAGAGAAGCTCGCCGAGCTGTTCCCCGCGCCGGCCCCGGTGCAGGACCGCTCGAAGCCGGTACTGGTCAGACAGGCCCCGGCGGTGCCGGAACCCGCGCCCGCCGCGGCGCCGGCCCCCGCCCCGGTCCCCGTGCCAGCGCCTGCGCCTGCTCCTGCGCCCAGGCCGGACCCTGCGCCCGCCCAGGCCCCCGCCTCCGGAGGCCTGGACGCCGCGGGCGGCGGTTTCAAGTTCATTAATCCCTCGGCGCCGGCCGCCGACGCCGGCGGCTCGCTGCTGGAACCGGCCCGCCCGCGCGACGCCTCGGTTTCAGGCCGCGCCAAGCCGACCCCCGCGCCCGCGCCCGCACCCAAGCCGGTCCAGTTCGAGACCATGCACGACGTGATGTCCTCCCCTTCCCAGCTGACGGAAGATGAAAGCCGCAAAGACGACTTTATCTCGCGGGCCTTCCGACTGGCTTCGGACCTCGAAGACGAGCTCGGCCGCAAGGTCTACTTCAACCTCGACGGGCTCGGCGAGGTGGAGCGCCGCCTGCGCCTGCAGTTCATAAAGGCCAGGACCAACCCGCAGGGCAACATAGAGACCGTGAAGAACTGCGCGGCGTTCCTCTGCTATTTCCTGCAGGAGCGCCACAAAGGCCGCCTGCTGAAGATGGCAGATTTCGACCCCTGGGGCTGGCCGATGGTATTTGAAGCCCCGGGCAACAAGGTGACCACCTATCCGGTGCAGCGCGTCTGGCGCCTGCTCTGGGAGGAGACGGTGCCTGAGCCCGGCTGGCTGACCAAGTACTCGCAGTGGCTGGCGGACAGGGTGAAGATGCCGCCCGCCGTCTGCGGCGCCGCCGCCGCCCGCGGCAAGGTGATGAGCCACCCGGAGCGCCGGTCCGACGCGCAGACCGAGCACAAGCGCATGCTGGTGCTGCTCAGCTCGCTGTCCGAAACGGCCCACATCGAGATCGGCCGCACCGGCCTGCTGAAGCTGGAAAACGCGATAAAGAGCAATTTCAGGCCCAACATCCCCCCTACCGCCGACGGCTGGAAGCTGCTGCGCTGCTACGGCCACCTGCTGGCCGCGATCCTGGCCAAGGACTTCAAGGCGGTCTGGTACAACGTGGACGGCGACGACGGCGGCTGGTCCATGCAGATGCCGTGGAAGACCCTGGTCTTCCCGCTGGGCAAGGTCTACAAGACCGCCTCCACCCGCGACGACCTGGGCGCGTACTACGAGGCCCTGCTGGGCGAGAAGCTGCGCTACCAGTAGCGCGCGGGGCCCAGGCGCCGGTAGGCCCTTGGACCTTGCCCCGGCGCCCTGTTTTCGGCAATAATTATTATAGTTATCCTTTCAAAGGGGTTACGATGATACTGAACCTACTCTCTTCGCTGCTGCTGACCTCGGCCTTCGCGGCCCCCGCTTTGGATTCCCTTTCCTCCATAAAACAGGCAGAGACCTTACAGGCCCCTGAGCCCGCCCGCCCCCCGCTGCGGGAGTGGACCGTGATGGTGTACATGAACGGCAAGAGCAACATCGAGCCCTTCGCCCTGGCCGACCTGAACCGCTTCGAGACCATCGGCTCAAGCGACAAGGTGGCCATAGTGGCCGAGATCGGCCGCTCCAAGGGTTTGGACAACGACACCACCGCCGACGGCGACTGGGCCGGCGTGCGCCGCTATTACGTGACCAAAGACGCCGACATGGACCATATCGCCTCCCCCATGCTGGCCGACCTGGGCAGCCCGGACATGGGAGACTGGAAGCAGGCCGCCGCTTTCCTTAAATGGGCCCGCGCCGAATACCCGGCCAAGAAATACCTCTTCGTCATCTGGGACCACGGCTGGGGCTGGCTGGACCCGGTGAAGCCCGGCCAGAACCCGCTCGAGGACGAGGATGACAGGTCCATTTCGCACGATTTCGTGACCGGCAACTATATCGCCACACGCCAGATGGGCAAGATCTTCCGCGAGGCCGGCAAGGTGGACGTTTACGTCTCCATGGCCTGCTTCATGCAGATGGCCGAAGTGGCCTACGAGCTCAAGGACGGCGCCGACGTGATAGTGGGCGCCGAGGAAGTGATACAGCTGCCGAGCCTCAACTGGGAAGGCTTCCTCGCCGGGCTCAATAAAAACCCCGCCGCCGGCGCCGAGACCGCCGGCGTCTACCTGGTGGATTCTTTCAAAGAGATGTACTCCCGCCCCGAGATGACGGAGCTGCTGCAGCAGGGCGGCTACGGCACGCAGCTCTCGGCGATACGCGGCGCCAAGATGCGCGGGCTCGCGCAGAAGATCAAGGACTGGTACCCCCTGGCCATGGCCGCCGGGGACAGGGCCGCGCTGGCAAAGGCCAAGTCCGACGTGGTGCGCTTCGAGATCGGCGACCCGTCCACCGACCCCGAAAAGAAGATCGCCTTCTACGGCGACCTGCACAATTTCGTGGAGCTGGCCGCGCGCCACGCCGACAAGTCCCTCCCGGGCGCGGCCGAAGCGCTGGCGGCCGGGGAGCGCCTCAACAAGTTCATAACTTCCGAACTGGTGATAAAGAACGCCTCCATCGGCCGAGACCGCACCGGCAAGGAGTTCTCGGCGGTGAAGGGCATAGCCATCAACATCCCCGGCAGGCCCGGCGCCCTGATCGAATATTATCCCACCTATTCCAGGCTCTTCTTCGCCCAGGACAGCGGCTGGGAGACCTTCATGAAATACCTCGACGATATCGAGTGAGGGGACGTTGTTGAGTTGTTGAGTTGTTGACTATTTGAGTCTCCAGCCCGCCCATAGCCATAATAACTATCCATGCTCGAGGCGTTAAGAAATAGTCAACAACTCAACAACGTCCCCACGCAATCGTCTTTCGCGCCCGCTTTTTTCTTTCTGGACAAAAAACAGCGCGCGGCGCTGTCAGCCTATTACGGCTTCGCCCGCGCCGCCGACGACATCGCCGACGACCCGTCGGCGCCGGCCGCCGAGAAGCGCGTGCGCCTGGCGGCCTGGCGCTGCGGCGTGGAAGGGCTTTTCACCGGGGACGTGCCGGACACGCCCCTGGCCCGCGACCTCGCCGGCGCGATAGCGGCTTTCCCGCTGAAGCGGGAGCATTTCCTGCGCGTGCTCGAAGGCGTGGAGATGGACCTGGAGCCGGAGCCCTATGCCGCTTTCGCGGACCTGGAAACCTACATGAGCCGGGTGGCCGGGGCGGTGGGGCTGGCCTGCCTGGCCGTCTTCCGCTACGAGGACGACGGGGCGCCGGCCCTGGCGGAGCGGCTGGGCTCGGCCGTGCAGCTCACCAACATCATCCGGGACGCGGCGGAGGACCACGCGGCCGGCCGCGTTTACCTGCCGCTCGAGGACCTGGCCCGCTTCGGCTGCCGGCCCGAAGACCTCGGCGGTTCCAATTACCCCCCCAATTTTATAGAATTGATGCAATTCGAGGCCGAGCGGGCCCGCGGTTTTTACGCCGGGGCGCTGGCCCTGGCCGCGCCGGGGCAGAAGCGCAGGCTGCTCCCCGCGCTGATCATGGGCGCGCTTTACCGGGAGCTGCTGGAGAAGATAGCCCGCGGCGGCTTCAGGGTCAAAGAAGGGCGGACGCGCCTGACAGGCGCGGAAAAACTTAAGGCGCTGTACCTGGCCTGGAGAGATTACCGGAGAATTTAACCATGCTTAAACCTGATTCCTGGATACGGGAGATGTGCCGCCGGAAGAAAATGATAGCCCCCTTCGTGGAGGGCCTGGTCGCCAGGGGCAAAGTCTCCTACGGCCTGTCCTCCTACGGCTACGACATCCGCGTCTCCGACGAGTACAAGGTGTTCACCGACGTGCATAACTGCGTGGTGGACCCCAAGAACTTCAACGACAAGTCTTTCGTGGATATCAAGGGCCCGCACTGCATAGTGCCGGCGCATTCCTTCGCGCTGGCCCGCTCTGTGGAGTATTTCAGGATACCGCGCGGCGTCATCGGGCTGTGCATCGGCAAGAGCACCTACGCCCGCTGCGGCATCGTGGTGAACATCACCCCGCTGGAGCCGGAATGGGAAGGACATTTGACGCTGGAGATCTCCAACACCACGCCGCTGCCGGCCAAGATCTACTCTAACGAGGGCATAGCCCAGCTGGTCTTCCTCGGCGCCGAGGACGAATGCGAGACATCTTATAAGGACAGGAAGGGCAAGTACCAGGCCCAGCGCGGCGTCACGCTGCCGCGCATCCTGAAGCCGCGCTAGGATGAGGACCGGGGGGACCTTAGCCTGCGCCGCGGCGCTGCTGCTGGCGGCCGCGCCGGCTTTCGCGGCCGGAGAACTGCAGCTGGCCCGCGAAGCGGCCGCGCTGGGCTCCGAGGCGCGGGCCTTCGACCTGGCGGCCGACGGGCTGAAGCAGGCGCCCGCCGACCGGGACCTGTTCCTCTACGCCGTGGAACTGCTGCCCGAGAATTCCACGGCCAGGGCCAAGACCCTTTCCGCCGCCGCGGCCGCCAGGCTGGCCAAAGACGGCGCCGACTACCCCGCTTACCTGGGCCTCTGCAAGGCGCTGCGCGTGCTCTCAAAGGCGTCAGAAGCGCTGGCCAACTGCAAGAAGGCGCTGGAGCTGGAGCCGACGGCCTACCCCGTATACCGCGAGCTGGGCCTCACCTACGCCTCCGCCGGCAACCCGCGCAAGGCAACAGAGACTTTGTCCCAGGGCGTTGAGATCTCCTCGACCAGCTGCCAGGCGCATTACCACCTGGCGCGCGCGCTGGAAAAGCGCGGCGATGCCGCCCGCGCGGCCGCCTCCTACAAGCAGGCCCTGGCCTGCGCCGGGACGGACACGTCCCCGGACGCCGGCTATTACCGGGCGCTGAGCCGGTCAGGCCTGAAACGCACCGCGGCCGCCAAAGAACGGCCCGCAGGCCGGCTGCCCGCCCAGGCCTCTCCCGCCAGGAAACAGCTGGCAGCCGCCTGCGCGGCCAAATTCCGCGAAGAGTTCCTCAAGGACAACCTCGGCATGGCGCTGCAGCAGAGCGACGCCTGCCTGAAATATTCCCCCTCAGACCCGGACCTGGCCGCCGAGCGCGCGCCGCTGCTGGTGCGCCTGGGCCGCTACGAGGAAGGCGTCAAGGAATACGAGCGGGCCGCGGGCCTGCTGCCCGCTAAAAGCCAGGCCGCGGCCCTGCTGCGCGTGAAGGCCGCCGAGACCTGGCAGAAGCTGGGGCGGCAGGACGACGCGCTGGCCCAGTACCGCCTGGCGCGGGCCGCCAGCCCGCAGGACATGAACGCGCTCAAGGGCCTGGCCGCCGCGCTGGAGGCGCGCTCGGACTTCAGCGGCGCGGTGGAGGTCTACGGCGAGATCCTGAAGCTGGAGCCGGGCAACGCCCAGGCCCGCGCGCGCCGCGAGGAGCTGAGGGCCTCGGCCCTGTCCGACCCGCAGATCCTGGAGGAGCTCAAGTTCCGCGAGGCGCTGGAAAAGAACAAGACCGCCCTGCAGCCCGACGACATCAAGCTGTTCAGGCGGCTGAAGGCGGCCGAGCTGAGCGGCGCGGTGGACTATCTCAAGGCGCGCCTCCCGGCCGGCCGCGGCCTCACCATAAGGCGAACTACCCCGGAAGGCATAAAGATCCTGCTGACCGGCGCGGGCTACAAGGCCTACGTCTTCCACGCGTCCCGCGACGCCGTCAAGTTCTTCGAAAGCGAGAAGATAGGCATGCGCGAGATCTTCCAGCTGCGCAGCGAGACCGGCGCGCCGCTGTTCGACAAATCGGGCCGGCTGACGCAGGAGGGCGAGGAACTGTGGCGCGGGTCCGTGCCCGGCAAGAAGACCTGGCTTATGCCTTACGACCAGGTGCCGGACAGCGCGCAGGCCAAAGCCTCCAAGGAGGCGCAGGCCAAAGTGGACGACGCGCTGCGCCAGGGCTACCAGGAGATCTCGGAGCCGGAATACCTCTGGCTGCTCACCGCCACCAGTTGCACCGACGACATCATGATGAACGACCCGGTCAACATGAAGATGGTGCTCGACGGGGCGAACCGGCGCTACCTGATGTGCTTCAGCGACCGGGCGCCTTGCGCCACGAAGCCGAACATCGTGCTGCCCTCCTATATCGTAGGCTACCGCGAGAACAAGCACTTCGTTCCCGGCAGTTCCTCCCACTCCGGCTTCTTCGGCTCCGGGCCCAAGAAGTACCGCTACTGCGAGAACGGCAAGATCTGGGACGGCACGCCCGGCGGCGCCGGCGCGAAGATAGGGCCCTGAGGCCGGCGGACGCTCGGTGTTTTGCACAAACCCGGTAAATTTGGTATGATTATCCTACTATGACACAGAAAACCACTTTGCCCAAAGCCGTCACGGCCGAAAAAACGAGGAAATGGCATTTCCTCGACGCGTCCGACCAGGTGCTCGGCCGTCTCTCTACGAAAATAGCCGTGCTGCTGATGGGCAAGCACAAGCGCGATTTCGCCCCCCAGGTTGACTGCGGCGACTTCGTTGTAGTGACCAACACGGACAAGCTCCGCGTGACCGGCAACAAGCTGGACGATAAGTTCTACTTCCGCCACTCCGGCTACGCCAACGGCGCCAAGACCATCCCGTACAAGCGCCAGATGGAGCAGGACTCCACCAAGGTGCTCGAGCTGGCCGTGAAGCGCATGCTCGACGACAACAAGCTGCGCGACCGCCGCCTCAAGCGCCTGCGCATCTTCGCCGGGGCGCAGAAGCAGTTCGCCGCCGCCAAGGCCGTTAAGACCGAAGCTGCGAAATAAAGGATAACAGATAATGGAAAACAAGAATCTCATACTGGCCACCGGCCGCCGCAAGACCTCCGTGGCGCAGATACGCATGTCCCAGGGCGGCGAAGGCAAGATCACCATCAACGCCAAGACCCCCGAGGATTACTTCGGCAACAACCCGAGGCTCCGCCACGAGATCGTCAGGCCCTTCGACCTCACGAAGGACCAGAAGTTCGACTGCGTGATCAAGGTCACCGGCGGCGGCG
>Ga0209212_1002400_pt1 | contig 26770 bp, 19 predicted proteins | sample RifGroC2_FD_183996 | JGI IMG/M metagenome (GOLD analysis project Ga0209212, IMG submission 183996) | Groundwater microbial communities from Rifle, Colorado, USA - Groundwater C2 (SPAdes) (version 2) | ecosystem: Environmental > Aquatic > Deep subsurface > Groundwater | place: Rifle, Colorado... | reverse complement strand
TGGAGGGTGGCGAAATCAACGGCGCACCAAGCGCTGTCGCGGGTCGAGAGAAGGGCGCGGCAGGCGAGGGGTCGCAGAGGATAGACGGAACAGACCCCGTCAGCGGCGAGGAGAGGGCAGGGGGTCGGCCGGTTGCGGTGGGCGCGCAGGAAACCTTTGAGGTCGGGAGTCTGCGGCAGCAATTCTTGCAGCTCGGCCACTCGTGCCGCGACTCGCCGGCGTTGCCCGGCGTCGAGGTGGGCTACGAGAAGTTGTGCCTCGGCGAAGGTGGTCGCGACATTGAGGGTGCAGCAGTTGGCACAACCGCGCCCGCAGTAAATACGGCTGTCGGCGGGGGGAAGCCAGGCGGCAAGGGCCTGATCGAGGCGCTGCTGTGCGGCCGTCACCAGGGGGGTGAGATCGGGCTGTCGCATCAGCAGATGCGTGGCAGCTGTTCGCCGGCGAGCATCTCCATGGCACGCAGACCGCCGATGGCGGTGCGCAGCAGCAGGCGGCCGCTGGAGGCGGGACCGACTTCGCCGATGATGGCGGTGCCGCGGCCTTCGGGGTGACGGAGCAGGGCGGTGAGGGCGGCGTTAGCCGCCTCCGGCGCGACAATGACGAGGCACTTCCCTTCGTTGGCAACATAGAGGGGGTCGAGGCCGAGGATGGCACAGGCGGCGGCGACGGCCGGGGTGATCGGCAGGGCGCTTTCGTCGAGGACGATATCGACCCCCGACTGCAGGGCGATCTCTTTGAGGGTGGTGGCGACGCCGCCGCGGGTCGGATCGCGCAAGGCATGGATCTCCGCCCCGACGGCGGTCAGCAGCGCCGCGACAAGAGCATTGAGGGGGGCGCTGTCGCTGCGGATATCGCTTTCCAGTTCCAACCCTTCGCGGCTGGCGAGGACCGCCATGCCGTGATCGCCGATGCTGCCGTTGATGAGAATCTTGTCGCCGGGGCGGGCACGGCTGCCGCGAATGTCGAAGTCGTGGTCGCAGACACCGACGCCCGAGGTGTTGATGAAGATGCGGTCGGCCTTGCCGCGGGGAACGACCTTGGTGTCGCCGGTGACGATAGCGACGCCGGCCTGATCGGCGGCGGCGCGCATGGCGACAAGAATGCGGCGCAGATCGGCGAGGGGGAAACCCTCTTCGAGGATGAGGCCGACGCTCAGGGCGAGGGGGCGGGCGCCGACCATGGCGAGGTCGTTGACCGTGCCGTTGACGGCAAGGTCGCCGATGTTGCCGCCGGGGAAGAAGAGGGGATCGACGACGTAGCTGTCGGTGGTGAAGGCGAGGCGCCCGTCAACAGCGGCGAGGAGGGCGGCGTCGTTCTGCTCGCGCGGGGCGAGGCCGGAGAGGGCCGGAACGATGACCTCGTCGAGGAGCTGGTGGCTGAGGCTGCCGCCGCTGCCATGGCCGAGGAGGATGACGTCGGATTTCACGAAGGATGCACCCCTTTCGGGCTGAAGATTCAACTGCCGTACTTGTACTCTGCCGCGCAGGTCCCTTCGCTAGAGACCATGCAGGCGCCGACGGGCTCTTCGGGAGTGCAAACGGTGCGAAAGAGGGGACAGTCGCGGGGACCGATCTGCCCCTTGAGGATTTCGCCGCAGCGGCAGCCGGGGTGTTCCTGCGCCGGTTCGACGTTGACGGGAAGTTGCATGGCGGCGTCGAAGGCGCGCCAGTCGCTGCGCAAGGCGAGGCCGGAACCGGGGATCACTCCAATGCCGCGCCAGTCGGCGGCGCAAGGGGTGAAGACCTCGGCAAGGAGGGCCAGGGCCTTCTTGTTCCCCTCGGGGCGGACGACGCGGCTGTACTGGATTTCGACCCGGGCTTCGCCGGCGACGACCTGGCGGGCGAGGAGGAGGATGCCCTGGAGCATATCGAGGGGTTCGAAGCCGGTGATGACGCAGGGGACGCCGTGCTTGGCCGCCAACTCTTCATAAGGGGTGGCGCCGATGACCGCGGAGACATGGGCCGGGCAGAGGTAGCCGTCGACCTGCAGCTCGGGGTCGGCGGTGAGGGCCGCCATCGGCGCCGGCATGGTCTTGTGGGCGGTGAGGACGAAATAGTTGTGCAGGCCGCGGGACTGCGCCGTGACGATAGAGCCGGCGACGGTCGGCGCCGTGGTTTCGAAGCCGACGCCGAGAAAGACTACCGTCTGCTGCGGATGCTTTGCCGCCAGGGCGACGGCGTCGAGGGGGGAATAAACGATGCGGATATCGGCCCCTTGCGCCTTCTCGCGCAGCAGGCTGCTGGAGGAGCCGGGGACGCGGAGCATGTCGCCGAAGGTGGCGAGAATGGTGTTGGGGCGGCGCGCGAGGGCGACGGCGTGGTCAACGTAGCCGATGGGGGTGACGCAGACCGGGCAGCCGGGGCCGGACACCAGGCGGATCGCCGGCGGCAGCAGGGCGCGGATACCGTGCTGGTAGATGGCCATGGTGTGGGTGCCGCAGACCTCCATCAGGGTCATGGTTTGGTCTGCACCCTGCACCGTTGCCGCGATTTCGTCGAGGAGGCACCGCGCCACGCCGGGGTCGCGGAATTCGCTGCTGTACCTCATTCCGGAACCACCCCGGCAGCGAGCAGTTCGCGGAAGACGCGCAAAGTCTCCTCGGCGTCATCCTCATCGAGCTTGGAGATGGCGAAGCCGGCGTGGATGATGACGTAATCTCCGGTTTCGACCCCGTCGACCATCATCAGACTCGCCTCGCGCCGCACTCCGTCGACCTCACACAGCGCCAGATCACCTTCGATACTCATCACCCGCATCGGTACGCCGAGACACATGTCGTTTGACTCCTTGACGCAGAATTCAACCACCCGCCCGCTTCGCTCGCTGGAGCCACGGAGGAAAGGCAAACCCGGCTTATCTCAAGCTGCTGGTTTAAACCCTAAAGACCAACTTGCCTTTCTCCGTGTCCCGTGTCTCCGTGGTAAAAGCCTCTAGATCTTTTTCTTCTGCACACCCTCCCGCAGCCAGTCGTACCATGCCGCCATCCCTGCGCCGCTGTGGCAGGAGAGCTCGAAGATGCGGATGCCGGGATGGACCTGTCGGGCGTAGGCCTTGCATTTTTCCAGGTCGAAACGGAGGTGCGGCAGCAGGTCGATCTTGTTGATGAGGAGCACCTCGGCGGCACGGAACATCTGCGGGTATTTGACCGGTTTGTCCTCGCCTTCGGTCACCGAGAGGACGGCGACCTTGCACTCTTCACCGAGATCGAAGGCGGCGGGGCAGACAAGATTGCCGACGTTCTCGATAAAGAGGACGGCGGTGTGCGCCAGATCGAAATGCTCGACGCCATGGCCGACCATGTGGGCATCGAGATGACAGCCGGCGCCGGTGTTGATCTGCTGGACCGGCACGCCGGTGGCGGCGATGCGTTCGGCATCGTGGGCGGTCTGCTGATCCCCTTCGAGGACGGCAAAAGCGAGGTCCTCCTTGAGGTCGGCCAGGGTTCGTTCCAGAATCGAGGTCTTGCCCGAGCCGGGGGAGCTGACCAGGTTGAGGACGAGGAGCTGGTGACGGCGGAAGAGCTCGCGGTTGGCGGCGGCGAGCCGGTTGTTCTTGGCGAGGAGGTCCTCTTCGATGCGCACTGTGCGCGTATCCGCCCCGACGTTGCCACGATCCAGATGGTCATGGTCGTGGTGGCGGGAGCCGTGCTTGGGGTCGTGTTGATGACCGTGATGATGCTGTTCGGGGGGGGGACAGCCGCAGTCGGTGCACATCGCTTTAGGGTATCTCCAGTTCGATGACGCGCAGTTCCTCGCCGGCGAGGCGTTCCAGAGTCAGGGCGCCGCAGGCGGGACAGGCGAAGGTATAGGGATCGAGAGGGCACTCGCCGCCACAGTCGCCGCAGCGGCCGCGGCCGGGAATGGCGCGGACAATCAGGCGACTCCCCGCCAGGAGGGTGCCGGCAGCGCAGGCGTCGTAACAGAACTCCACCGCATCGGGAACGATGCCGGAGAGAAGGCCGATTTCCACCGTCACCGACAGCACCCGGGTCGCCCCCTGGGCCGCGGCATTGCGCCCGGCGATATCGATAATGCTTTGGGTAATGCCGAGTTCATGCATGCCAGAGACCCCCACCGAACGCGCGCCAGCGGCCAGACTGATCAGGCGCCGCAGGAACGTCACTATAGAGCGAGGGATTATTAAAAATCAAGGTGCAATAGGCGGGGAGAAGCGCCGAAGTCGGCTACCGTCAGCGCCCGCATCGAGTCTGTGCGCACCGGTGGGTACCCTGCGGAACGGCGCTTTTGCGCGGGGGGGGGGGGTGGGAGAAGTTGTGCGACGGGTTAGCGCATGCGATTGAGCTGGGAGACGACGGCGATATCGACGTCGTTGAAGACGAAGGTTCTTTCATGACATAGGCCAATTTGATGACGGCTGGGTCGTGCGGATTGATCAGGGGTTCTTCGCCGCCATTCTGGGTGACTGCAACAACAAGGAAACCTTGTTTTGCAATCGTGCAAGTCGGTAGCATGCGAATTTCCACTTTATTATCGTGTAGATAACCATTTTATGCTGTCGGCATTTTGCTCGGAAGGATATCAAAATGTCACCCTTTCGCATAATTGCAAATTCTGCCTGCCCTCGAATTTTTCCAGAATAAACTTGGGACCAGAGTTAACAGTCCGAAATAGCGAACTTATTCGCCCGGTAGAAAATTTTGTAAAACGTTGGTATAATGGTTGCTATGAAATGAGCGACACGAGCTTGTTGTCGCAACCACAGAAGACACCTATGGGAGAAGATCCATGAAAACATACGCTGCCGATATTCACCCGGACTATGCTGAAAGCGGCCACGGTCCGGCCCTTGTCGTCATCCACGCCGGCGCCGACAACGGAGAACTTTTACGCACGACATTCCACCCCCTCGCGGCGGCCGGGTTTCGGGTTGTCGTTACCAACCTGCGGCATGGGGAAGAGAGCCCCCTGGCGCACGATCTCGATCGCGCCACCCACAGTGCCGATGGTCTCCTCGATTACCTCGGCATCGGCCGGGCGGTCGTCATCGGCATTGGCACCGGCGGATACGTCCTTTACAACCTCATGGAACAGCAGCGGGGACGGGTCGCCGGCTTCAGTTTTGTCCTTTCTCAGGCCATGGTCCGCGAGATCCAGTCCCGGACCGACCGCAAGGCGATTCGCGCGGCCCTCCACGAAGGACGCATTGCCGAGATCAAGCGGATCTTTTTTTCCACCTTTCCCCCTCTACCCGGGAGTAACCCCGCCACCAGTGACTTGCGGCAATTGCGCAGGCTGGTGACGTCGCTCTGCAACGCGGCCTCGGCAAGCGATGGCAAAAATTACGCCACCCTCCTGGCCCACCTCGAACTCCCCCCCCTGCTGGTGGAGAGCCCGGGCCGGGAGATTCCCCGGCGCCTGCTCGGGGCTTCGCAGCAGTTCGGCGCAGCAACATTGACCGTAGCCGTCGGCGGCATCAGGCGGATCATGGGGCTCAACGCCCAACTTCTCGGGCTTCTGGCCCTGCTGGTCACACAGGAAGAGCTCGATGAGGACGAAACGATTATCATCGAGCCGGGCTGATCTAGCATCCTCTGCCCAGACTGACGCGAACGGGGTCCGGAAACTTTTCCGGACCCCGTTCGCGTGCAAGCGCTCCCCGCACCAATGCATCTGCTCCTCCGGCAGTGGCGGCGAGCGGCGCATGTGTTACTATGATCGCAGTAGCTGGCGGGCGGACCCCGCGAGGACTTGACGCCATGACCCCCTTGCGCATCCTTCTGGTCGATGAATATGCCATCCTTCGCGAGGGGCTGCGGCACATTCTCGCCGAGATTCCCGAATTCTCGGTCGTTGGCGAAGCGGCAGACACCGTCTCCGCGCTGGAGCAGGTGTGGCGTCTGCAGCCCGATGTCGTCGTTCTCGACATCGCCCTTCCCGGCATGAACGGCTTGGATTTGACCGCGCGTCTGCGCCAGAGCCATCCCCAGACGCAAGTTGTCATCCTGACGGGCAAAAGCCATGAGGAGTATGTGCTCAAGGCTCTCGACGCCGGGGCGACCGGCTTCGTCCACAAGCGAGCGGAGAGTCACATGCTGATTGCCGCCATCCGCGCCGCCGGACGCCATGAACACTATCTCTGCCCGATGATCCGTGACGACGTCATTCGCCAGTTTCTCCTCGAACGGCGGCACGGCCCTGCCAACGGGCACTATGATGCCCTGAGCGTGCGCGAGCAGCAGGTGTTGCGCCTCCTTGCCGAGGGACATGCGACGCGCAAGGTCGCCGAGCTCCTCAATATCAGTCCCAAAACGGTGGAAAAACACCGGGTCAATCTGATGCACAAGTTGGGACTGCCCAATCTGGTGGCACTGGTCAAATATGCGGTGAGCCTTGAACTGGTCGGGGTGGAACCGACCAGGCAGGAATTTCCTACCCAAAGGATGCGGACTTCCCTGCCAAAAAAATAGGACCTCCCCCACTTGGCAATAAGTAATTCGTGCTTTAGTATTCACAACAAGAAGCGTAGCTCAGCCAAGGACATGCCGGGCCGTCATGTCTAACCAAAACAGTTATATATTGAATTAATCATATATAACTCAAAGCCATTCGCATACTGCCTGATCGGGAGCGGTGATCATGGCGCAAAGGAGGTCGGCGATGACTCGATGGATGAAGTTCCCCGCATGGTGTGTCCTGGCAGTACTCACCCTTTCCCTGATCGCCTGCGGCGGCGGCGGTGGCGGTGGCGGGGCACCGGCCCTCAGCCTGACCGGGACCGTGAGCGATTCGACCCAGGTCCCGGTGAACGGGGCAACGGTCACCGCCTACAATAACACCGGAACCGCGATTGCCATGACCGCGACCAACGGCGTTGGCCGTTTTAATTTCTACGGGCTGCCGGTTAACGCGGCGCTGACCTTCAAGGTCACCGGCCCGGCCGGCACCTTCCCGGCCCAGGCGGAGAAGGTGACCCTCGCCGCCGGGGTGGTGACGGTGCTCGACTTCTACCTGCCATCGTCGGGGCCGGCGACCGAAAGCCTTGCCCTGCCTGACAACTGGGAGTCGCAAGCGCAGATCGCCGGGCCGCGCCGCACCGTGGTCGATCTCTCCGCCTCGACCCTCTCGGCTACCCCGACCGCTATATACGCCGCGCCCTTCGATGTGAGCCAAATTGGCGACGGCTATCCGGTCGATTCGGTTTCCCCGCTGGCAGTAGGCGTCGACGAGATCGTCGAGTTTTACGCCGCCGCTGCCTTCAGCATCAGCGGCGCGACCTTTGACCAGGCCGATCTCTATCTGCCGGTACCGCCCCCCCTTGACGCTGCTGCCGTCGCGGCTGACCTTGCCGCAACAACGATTCTTTATCGTTTCAACGAAACGACCAGTGCGTGGGTGGCGGAGGCAATCACTCCGACCTTAACGACCGATCCCATCAATGGCTCTCCGGCTTTTAGTGCAACCGTGACTCAACCCGGCTACTACCGAGTCGGGGCCGAGGTTGCGGCCGCCCCGGTCACCGGCACCCTGACCTACAGCGGCGGTGCTACCCCCGCCGCCGGGGTGACGGTTTATGCCACCGGCAGCGACCATGGCTACCAGCAGGTGCTGGTGACCGATGCCCTGGGGCAGTTCACCGCCCTGGTCAAGACCGGCGGCACCACCGCCTACACCTTTACCGCCTGGGGCTTTGGCGTCGAGCTGAGTCAAACTTCGGCCACCGCCAGCGCCACCCTCGATTTCGCCAAGCCGACCTACGGGGTGCCGGCGACGGCCAGGCTAACCCTGGATGACGCCGGCATCCCTCCGAACGATGGCCCCGATAGTATCGGATTGATCGTCGCTTCCGGACGACTCAGCAGCGACCCCCTGGTCATCGACGGCACCGTGCAGACCCCGGGCCGGGCCGACGTCTCTTTCAACGTCAGTTCCTTCGACGGCAGCCTTTCCCTCAATGCCACCACCAAGGGGAGCGGTATCCAGCTCGGTGCGGCCGGCCAGACCTTCGCCAACCTGGCCTTCGCGCCGGCCGCCGGCTACCTCGACTACACGACCTTCGCCTCGATTCCGATCCCGACCACGATCCCGGCCGGCGGGTTGCTGATCCTGGTCAAGACCAGTGCCGGCTATGCCAAAATTTCCATCGACAGCGTCAGCGAAACACCTCCGGCCAGCGGCGACTGGGTAATCACCTATCGCTCGGCCTTCAGCCTCACCGGCAGCTTCTGATGTCCGCGACGACGACCATGCAAGCAGTATCCGGCAATACCCGGAGGGGATCCGTCCCCCCGCGTGAAGGAGATCCTTCCATGAAATCGACGATTATTCGCAACCACTTCCGGAGTCCGTGGATATCCCTGGCGTTGTTGCTGCTGCTCACTGTCGGCCTTGCCAGCCAGGCCGCGGCGTTCACCCTTGAAGTCGTCACCCGCGACGCTGCCGGCGCTCTGGTACCGATGAGCGGCAGCGGTTTCCGCTGGCTTCTTGAGGAGGACAACACCAACCAGCCGCCGGGCTTCCCCACCGCCGGGGCCGACAGCGACAGCCAGCCGCCGGCGCCGCCGGCAAACAAGATCGACTCGGCCTTCAGTATCGGCCTCGATATCCACAAGAGCTATGCCCCGGCGGTCGCCACCGGCAGCGCCACCGGTTCCTCCACCATCATCACCCCGCCGGATACGGGCAAGCGCTACTTCGCCTCCGTCCTCCCCGCCGGCGGCTACAGCCTCGGCGGCGCCCCGGTACCGATCGGTGCCGACACCGTGCGGGTGGTGGTGGTCGAGCACCGCGCCTACAATCCGGCCTATGTTGACATGGGCATACCGACGGCGCAGATCTCAGTTCTGGTCTTCGAAGACCATTACGCCATCAACAATGCCCCCGACGTCCCCAACGAGCGTGGTCTGGAAGGTTTCAGTATTATCCTCTTCGACGCCGCCGGCCAGCAGATGACCGACGCTTTCGGCAACATGCTTGGGACCACCTACACCGACGACGGCAACGGCAACTTTACCGTCGACATGCCGGGGACTGGCGCTATCCGCACCGATGCCAACGGCGAAGCCCTGATCAAGTATCTGATGCCCGGTAAGTACGGAGTGCAGGTCATTCCGCCGACGGTTGATCCGGCCACCGGCTTGCCGGTGAACTGGGTACAGACCGCCACCATCGAGGGGACCAAGACCATCGACGCCTGGGTGGCCGCCAATGAACCGCCCCTTTTCATTGAGGGCTTCGGCGCCGGCGGTAAGCATGTCAATTTTGGTTATGTCAACCCCGCCGCCCTCCCCTGGGCGCTCAACCCGCCGACGGTCGACAACGACGGCATCACCCCATATACCGGCAGCATCAGCGGCACCAACCGCTACAACCATTTTTCCAAGCCGCCCTTCCTGCAGGGTTTCTTCCCCGGCGACCCGGTGGCCGAATGCTGGGTCGGCCTCAACGACGCCGTTACCGGCCAGGGGCTCCTCGCCGTCCCCTGCGATGGCGACAGTAACTTTGCCCTCGATAACGTCCCGCCGGGGTCCTACCAGTTGGTCACCTGGGACGCACCGCTGCAGGCCCTCTTCGGCTTCAACGCCGTTACCGTCCCGGCGGTCGCTGCGCCCACCGGGGATGCCGTTGCCCTCGGCAACGTCCTCTCCTTCCGCTGGTTCGGCACCTACGAGGGCTCGGTCTTCCTCGACCACGATCAGGACGGCTTCCGCGATCCTTGCGTCACCCCCGCCTGCAACGATCCTCTGGTGGATGAAATCGGTCTCCCCGAACAGGTCGTCAACATTCGCTTCCGCGACGGCACCCTCTACCAGACCCAACCGACCGATGTCTTCGGCGGTTTCGAGCTCTCCGGGGTCTTTCCTTTTTTCAAATGGCTGGTGACCGAGGTTGATTTTGCCCGCTACAAAGCGACCGGCATGACGGCGGTCGTCGATGACGGCGGCGAAGTCCTCCCCGACAACGGCTGGGCCATGCCGTCGCGCGACAAACTGACCCCCCAGCCCCAGGCCGAGGTCAACCCCAATACCGGCAACAACCTCTCGCGCACCGAGACCGGCCCGGTGTTGACCGAGGGGCTGATGCTCTTTCTCAACCAGACCAACACCATCGACTGGGGCAAGCATGAATATGCCCCGGGCGAGAACGGCGGCATCAGCGGTATCGTCTACTCCGCCGTCACCCGGGCCGAGAACGATCCGCGCTATGCCACCGGCGAAGACTGGGAACCCGGGATTCCCCGGGTCCAGGTCAACCTCTATCAGGACTTCCGCACCAACGCCACCGGCGTCCCCGGTCCGGACGGCAAGATCGACGACCTTGACCGCGACGGCATGGAGACCCTGGCCGATGTCGACAATCATCCCTTCGGCAATTTCCCAGGAGTGGAGGATATCGACCGCAACGGCAATGGCCTTTTCAACCCCGGCGATGCCATTCAGATCGCCACTTCCGACAGCTGGGACGACAATCTGCCGAGCGGCTGCCTCCAGACGTTGCCGGTGATCGACGGACAGACCGCGCGCGAATGCTTCGACAACTTCGGTACCTGGAACCAGGTGCGCCCGGCGGTCTTCGACGGCGGCTTCGCCTTCAACTCCTATTTCCCCGAAGGCATCTTCAAAGGGCGGCCCGAGGTGGAAGGTTTGCCGGCCGGGACCTATATCGTCGAGGCGGCCAACCCGCGTCCTGGCGTCTACCTGCTGCAGAAGGAAGAGGACAAGAACGTCGATTTCGGCGAGACGCCGATACCGAGTCCTTTGCTCCTGCCGCAAGTCTGCGTCGGTGATCCGCACCTGGTGCCGACCGAGCTGGCGCTCTTCCCCGGCGTCGCCATCGACCCGCCCCTGGGCGGCAGTACCCAACCCCTCTGTGACCGCAAACAGGTGGAATTGAGCGATGCCAACAACACCGGCGTCAACTTTTTCTACTTCACCGAGGTGCCGAAAGCGGCCCGGGTGGTCGGCTTCGTCAACAATGACCTGGCCGCCGAGTTCGACCCGACCAGTCCGATCTTTGGCGAGAAGGCGGCGCCGATGTGGATTCCGGTCTCCTTCCGCGATTGGCAGGGGAACGAGATCACCCGCGTCTACACCGATGCCTATGGCGCCTACAACGCCCTGCTCCCCTCGACCTTCAGCATCAATGTGCCGTCGCCGTCCGGGGTGGCGCCGAACATGATCACGGCGGTGCTCAACGACCCGGGGCCGATCCCCGATCCCAGCAACCCGGGACAGATGATCATCGACCCCAACTACGACGAGCGCTTCGCCGTGGCCCCGTGGACCTTGCATTATGAGGTGGGGCGTACCACCTATCTCGACACCCCGATCGTGCCGGTGGCGGCCTTCGCCACCATTCCCAAGGGGACTCTCGATACCGGTGTCCCGGCCGGTACGCCGGTCGTCGCCAGTGTCATCGGCAATAATAACAGCGCGGCAATCTGTACCGATCTCCCCGAAACGACCCTGACCATCAGCGCCGCTGTTGCCGCCGACGGGCGCGACAACGGTTTCGGCGACGTTGAGGGGCAGATCCTGATCGACGGTTCAGCCGCCGGTATCACCATCGCCGGCTGGAGCGCGACCGTGATTACGGTTACCGTCGATAGCGGCGTGACGGTCAGCGGCGTCCTCAGCGTGGTCCGTGGCGACAACGCCCGTCCCAGCGAGAATGGGGTCGGTGTGGCCATTGTCGACTGTTCGGCCCCGAGCGTTCACTCCATTACCGGCGGCAGCGTCTATCCCTATGTCGGTGGCAGCATTCAGGCGGCCATCGATGCCGCTGCCCCGGGCGACCTGATCCTGGTCGGACCGGGGAGCTACTTCGAAAACGTCATCATGTGGAAACCGGTACGGTTGCAGGGTGCCGGCTCCGGCGTGACGCGAATTTTTGCCAATCCCAATCCGGCCGAACGTCTGCAAGCCTGGCACAGCAAGACCCGCGATTTGCTCGGCACTCCCGATGGCGATCCCAATCCTTTCCTCGCCAACGAGGCTCCCGGCATTCTCGTTTTCAACGCACCCTCGGCCCTGATCGACGGCTTCGAGATCAGCGGCGCCCTCTCCGGCGGCGGCATCGACGTCAACAACGATTCCCCCGGCTTGCAGATCAGCAACAACGTGCTGCGCAGCAACCAGGGGAACTGGGGCGGCGGCATCGTCGTCGGCGTCCCCGATACCGGCGTCGCTTCCGGCAATACCGACCTCATCATCCGCGACAACCGCATCTCTGCCAACAGCGGCGTCCTCGGCCCGGGCGGCATCGCCATCTACGGCGGTTCCGACAGCTACCTGATCGAGAGCAACCGTATCGCCGGCAACTTCTCCCGCGATTCCGGCGGCGGCGTCGGTCATGTCGGTCTCTCCGACGGCGGCGTGATCCGCGCCAACCAGATCCTTTTCAATGAGGTCTTCTACGGCCTCCTCGTCCCGGGTGGCGGCCACGGTGGCGGCATTTTCGTCAGTGGCGACGTACCGCCTCCGCCGGCCGTTCAGATCTCCGGCGGCGCCGGCGACGTCACCATCGAGGGGAACCTGGTCCAGGGGAACCTGGCGGGAGCCGGCAACGGCGGCGGCATCGCCGCCTACGCCTTCAACGGCGACGATGTCGCCAACAATCCGGCGACCCCGGGTGCCTGGGACACCCTGACCATCCGCAACAACATGATTGTCAACAACGTCGCCGCCATCGGCGGGGGCGGCATCTCCCTGCAGGACGTCGCCGCGGGAAACATCGTGCACAACACCGTGGCCCGCAACGACAGCACGGCCACCGCGGCCCTGGCCTTCAACGCCGGCAACCTGACCTTCTCCGTGCCGCAAGGCGCGGGCATCGTCAGCAGCGCCCACAGCCAGTCGCTGCGTAACATCGGCGGCGGCTTTAGCCAGACCTACGCCGATCCGACCCTGGTCAACAACATCGTCTGGCAGAACCGCAGCTTCTACAACGACAGCACCATCAACGGCACCGCCGGCGGCCTCGTCCCCGCCAGCCAGCACCAGGCCGCCGAAGCCGCCTACGCCCTGACCCATCCGGGGTATGTGCCCGATACCACTGCTTATGCGGATTTTGCCGATCTGGCGGTGGCCGGCGCCCTGGACCCGGGCGATGTCTTGCATCCAACCTTTTCCATCCTGACCGACAGCACCGCTTACCCCGGCAACAACAACATGGCCCAGGATCCGGGAGTGGTGCAGAGCTACTACAACGACCTGCAGTCCTCCACCGTTCTCGACGAAGGCGGCAACGCCATTACCGTGCGCTTCACCCCGCTGACGACCGAGGCTGGTGACTATCACCTGCTCACCGCCTGCTCGCCGGCGGTTGACGGCGGCAGCAACGCCGGGGTTACCAGCGATATCGACGGGGCCAACCGCCCCAACGGGTCCGCCTTCGACATCGGTGCCGACGAGTACGATTCTGCCAGCGAGCCAGCACCGGGCAACGTGCTGGCCCTGCTCTATCCCAATGGTGGCGAAGCCCTGACCGCCGGGACCAATCTGATCGTCCGCTGGGCCGGCCTGGCCGGCGCCGCCACTTATGACCTCGGCTACTCCCTCTCGCCGGGGAGCCCGTTCCGCCTTATCGCCACGGGCGTAACCGGGACCTGCTCGTCCGTCCCCATCGCCCCCGAAATCGCCGGCTCTAATGTCCGGCTGGGCGTGATAGCCCGCGACGGCGCCGGGGCGGTGCTGGCCCGCGACCTCACCGATGGTGCGCTGAGCATCGTGGTCGAAGCACTCCTCAGCCCCAACGGCGGCGAGGTGCTAATCGGCGGCAACACCGCCACCGTGACCTGGACCAGCCGTTATGCCCCGGCCCCGGTTAACCGTGTGGCCCTTTGGTACCAGACCGCGGCCAGCGCTCCGTGGACGGCCATCGGCGTGACCAGCGACAGCGGTCGCTTCGACTGGACAGTTCCGTCCCTGCCGACCACGGTCGCCACGGTCCGTGTGGCCCTGGCCTTCTACGGCGCCGACGGCAAGCAGCTGGTCAGTGACCTCAGTGCTGCCCCCTTTACCATCGTCGCCAACCCCCCGGCAGTGCCCGCGGCGACCCTGCAGTCCGCCCCGGCGGCAGCAGTGGCCCCCACCGGCCTCGGGGCCGCCAGCCTCACCTTCCTCGGCAGCATCGATTCCACGCCAACCGCGGTGGCACCGGCGGTGGAACTGCTTGTCCCCGGCGGCGGCGAGGTCTTCGCTGCCGGCGAGAGAATTCCCCTTCTCTGGAGCAGCCCACCGAATGACAAACCCGTTGCCGGCGTCGAAATTGGCTTCAGCGGCGACGGTGGGGCCACCTGGCAGCTCGTCGGTCGGCTGGCCAGTGATACCGGCTACCTCCTCTGGACGGTGCCGGCACTGACGGACGCGTCCGACAAGGGTCTCATCGAGATCCGCCGCCTCGATACTTTCGACGGCGTCATCGACCGCGACCGGAACGATACACCCTTTGCCATCGCCGCTCCGGCCAACTGACCAATGGCCGGGGCTTCCCCCCCCCGGCAGCAAGGGAGTCAACGTCATGACCATTCTCCAGCATAAAATGATCCCCCTGGCAGTCGCCTTCCTGGTTGCGGCCTCGCTCCTGCCGGTGCAGGCCGGGGTCTTCCCCCAGTGCCCGACCCGGGCGCCGGCCCCCGAGCCGAATCCGAACCCCATCGTCTTCAGCAGCTGGTTCGACGATGTCAACGGCGACGGCATGCTGCGCGCCAGCGACGGCGAGATCGTCAATCCCGTCTCTGCCAACCAGGTCTGCGTCCATCTCACCGCCGGCGATGGCTTCACCAACATGGCCGACGGCCGTGAGCAATACATCTTCGGCTTCGCCAATGCCACCGGCTTCAATGCCCCGGCCATGGGTGAACCGTGGGACGCGGTGATGATGAACTACATGGAATCCGCACACTTCCCGGCGCCGACCCTGACCTTCCGCGAGGGGGACGAGGTCTACCTCTCCCTGACCAACGTCGGCATGATCAACCGTCCCGATCTTTTCGATCCGCACTCGGTGCACTGGCACGGCTTCCCCAATGCCGCGGCGATCTTCGACGGGGTTCCCGACGCCTCGATCATCATCAATATGGGTTCGACCCTGACCTACTACTACCAGGTGGTCGAGGCCGGTACCTTCATGTACCACTGCCATGTCGAGGCAACGGAGCACATGCAGATGGGGATGCTCGGCAACCTCTACGTCACCCCGGCCCAGGACGGAACGCCGACCGGTGGTTTTTCCCGCTTCGCCTACAATGACGGCGACGGCTCCACTGGCTACGACGTCGCTTACCCGATCCAGATCGGGGCTTTCGACCCGGTCTTCCATGAGCAGCACATCGGCGTGCAGCCCCTCCCCTTCGCCAACATGGACGACAAGTACCCGATGTTCAATGGCCGCGGTTATCCCGACACGGTCAACACCGGAGCCCTCGATCCGGCGCTGCATCCGCGTCCGGGGGCGGCGCCGATGCCGACCCTGATCGCGGCGACGCCGGGACAACGGATTCTCCTGCGCGTCTCCAGCCTCTCCACCACCTCGTTCCACACCCTGACGGTACTTGGGATCCCCATGCAGGTGGTCGGCAAGGGCTCGCGCAAGCTCGGCCTGACCAACGATATCAGCCAGTACTACACCACTAACGCCATCACCCTCGGCGGCGGCCAGGCGATGGATGTCATTCTCGACACCGCCGGCGTTCCGGCGGGGACCTATTTCCTTTATACGACCAATCTCGACCACCTGGCCAATGAGGCCGAAGACTATGGCGGCATGATGACCGAGATCCGCATCCAGCCCTAGACCAATGCATTCTGACGGGAGAGCGCATATGAACAGCTTTATTTCCAAGCAAACCGTGTGGTGCCTGACCCTGGCCGCCGTCCTGCTCTGGCTCCCCGCCGGCGCGGCCCGCGCCATGCACGGCAATGCTTCGATCGCCGGGGTTACCGGCACCGCCTTCCAGTTCACGGCCAAGGCCGACCATATCACCACCGGCGACGGCAACAACGTCTTCTTCTGGGGGTACGCCAACGGCGGGGGTGAGGTGCAATACCCGGGGCCGACCCTGATCGTGAACGATGGAGATACGGTCACCATCACCCTGGTCAACCGCCTCCCCGAGGCGACCTCCCTCGTCATCCCCGGCTTCGCCGTGACCGCCAGTGGCGGCCAGCCCGGGCTGTTGACCCGCGAGGCGCCGCCCGACGGCATTACCACCGTGACCTATACCTTCGAAGCCAACCGGCCCGGGACCTTCACCTATTACAGCGGGACACACAGCGACCTGCAAGTGGAGATGGGTTTGCTCGGCGCCATCATCGTCCGGCCGAGCGGTTACGTTGCGGCGGACCCGATGTCCTGGACCGCCTACGGCGACGAGCGTTCGGCTTACGACCAGGAGTATCTCTATCTCCTCAGCGAGATGGATCTGACGATACACAAACTGGCCGAGCAAGGTCTTTTTGACCAGATCGATACGACCCGCTTCTGGCCGGTCTACTGGTTCGTCAACGGCCGCACCGCCCCCGACACCATGCTCGACGACGACGTCAGCTGGCTGCCGCACCAGCCCTACAGCGCCATGACCATGATGAATGCCGGCGAGCGCGTGCTGATGCGCATGATCGGCGGAGGGCGTGACTCGCACCCGTTCCACACCCACGGCAACAACTTCGACCAGATTGCCCGCGACGGCTGGCTGCTCGATGAAGGCGGGGGCAACCGCGCCGCGGAGGTCGGGTTCATCCCCGACAAGTCGGTTTCCGACTTTACCCAGACCGTCTCCCCCGGGGGGACCTATGATGCCATCTTTGTCTGGACCGGCAAGGGCCTCGGCTGGGACATCTACAACGGCAGTGACGCGGAGCACATGATGGCGGTGTTGACCGACGCCAACGGCGACGGTTTTGACGATACTACCTTCGAGTACATCGCCGATCATGGCAAACCGTTCCCGGTGGTCCTCCCCGGCCAGCAGGAAGTAACCTTCGGCGCCTTTTACAGCGGTAGCCCTTTTCTCGGCGCCGCCGGCTCGCTGCCGCCGGGGGAGGGGGGGAACAACCCGAATTCCGGTTTCGCCTATATGTGGCATTCGCACAATGAGAAAGAAATGGTTAACAACGACATCTTCCCGGGCGGCTTGATGACCATGGTTATCGTCGATGCACCGGGCGGCGGCGTGATGCCGTAACGCAACCCAGGGGAGGAAGGACACTATGAAAACGCTGAATGCTGGATTCCTGGGAGTTGCGACTTCGCTTCTGCTGCTCTTCGCCGCTCCGCCGTTGCAGGCCGCGACCGTGACCTACAACCTGGCCGCCACCGCCGGTACCGTTGCCATGCCGGATGGCGCCAGTGTCCCGGTCTGGGGGCTGGTGCAAGGTGCGAACCTGCCCTTGACCCCGGTGCCAGTATTGACGGCTGCGGCCGGCGACGACCTGCTGCTCAATCTGACCAACAACCTGCCCGAGCCGGTCTGCCTGACCATCAACGGGCAACAGACGGCCAATCCCGCCGGCTTCGCCGTGCAGGCGCCGACCCCGGTCTTTTTTGCCGACGCCAACGGCCGCAACCGGGGCCGCTCCTTTACCTACGAAACCGCGGCAGGCGGAGGGACGGCCAGCTACGCCTGGACCAATCTCAATCCCGGCACCTACCTGATCGGCAGCGGCAGTCACCCGTCGGTGCAGGTTCCGATGGGGCTTTACGCCGTCCTCAAGGTCGATGTCGCACCCAACGAAGCCTATCCTGGTGAACTTTTCGACAGCGAAGCGACGCTGCTCTTCAGTGAACTTGACCCGGTTCTCAATCAGGCGGTCGCAGCCGGCGCCTATGGCACCGCTACCTATCCAACCGCGTTGAAGGTTGGCTACAAGCCGAAATACTTCCTCCTCAACGGCCGTCCCTGGTCGGCAAGCTCACCGCCGCTGGCCAGCGTCACTGCCGGCGAAACCGTATTGCTGCGCTTGCTTAACGCCGGCCTCCGCGCACGGGCCCCGATTTTCCCCGGCCAGGCGCTGACCATGCTGGCCGAGGACGGCAAACCTGCCGGCTTCCAGCCGATCCAGGTCACCGCCGATCTCTTCGCCGGCAAGACACTCGATGCCGTCTTCACCGCCCCCGCCAATGCTGGCTATCTGCCTCTGCACGACCGCGCCCTCGGCTTGTCCGGCGGCGGCATGCTCGGCTACCTGACGGTCGGCACCCCGACGGTGGCACTGGACGTGACCGTGACCGGCCCCGGTTCGGTTTCGACCACCAGTCTCCCGGGCGGCATCGCAGCCTGTGCCGCCGGTGACTGTTCGGCCAGCTATCTGGCCGACACCGCCGTCGCCCTCCATGCTCTCCCCTCCGGTCCCGACAGCGCCCTGAGCAGTTGGAGCGTCAACCTGACTGCCGGCGGCACGCCGACCGGCGAGTGCATTGGTGGGGGCGACTGCGTCGTTACCCTCGACCAGGGCAAGACCGTCACCGCGATCTTTGCCAACTATGCCGCGACGACCCTGATCTCGCCCAACGGCGGCGAACAGGTTCCCCTTGACCAGACCATGCCGATACGCTGGGCGGCACCGGCCGACGTTTACACCTTTGATCTCGGTTACTCCCCGAGTCCCGGTTCCCCTTTCCGCATGTTCGCCAACCGTGTTGCCGGGCGTGAGTTTCTCTGGGACCTGGCGACGGCCAACTTGCGACCTTCCTCCGCTGTCCGTTTGGCTATCGTCGGTTATGACGCCAGCGGTGCCATCGTCGATCGCGACACCTCCGATACGCCCTTCGCCCTGGTTTCACCGCTGCAGTTGACCTACCCGAATGGTGCCACCGGCGAAGCGGCCATCGTTGCCGGGGACCCGGTGACGATCACCTGGGACGTGCGGCCGACGGTCATCCCGGTCGTTCGCGGCACGCTCTGGTTCCAGGCGAGCACCAATACCCCCTGGACCCTGGTTGCCGATGTCGATCCGATCCTCGGCAGCTATGCCTGGACCGCGCCGGCAACCCCGACGGCCGGAGCGACGGCGCGCATGGCCCTGACTCTCTACGATGCCACCGGCAAAGTCGTCGCCAACGATACCAGCGATGCGCCGTTCAGGATCGAGCCACCGGCTGGCCCTCTCGCGGCCACGTCGCGCCGGACCCTGACCGCAACGACCACGGTCGCCGCTGCCGTCGCGGAACCGGCCGATCTGGTCCTCCTCATCCCCAATGGCGGCGAGATCCTGGCCGGGGAAATCCCCTTCACCATTCTCTGGCAGGACACCACCCAGGCCGCAACCTTCGTCCTTGACTACTCCCTGGACGGGGGGCAGAATTGGCAGAGCCTGGCAACCGCCATCGAAGGTAACCAGTTCGACTGGATCATCGCCACCGAGCTGCGCGGCAGCAATGCCGTACGGTTGCGCATCACCGCCGTCGACGCCAAGGATGCGGTGCTGGCGCGGGATCTCTCGGACGCAGCCTTCGCCATCGACTGACCCGCGTCGCGCGACGCGGATACCTCAGCAAGAGCGAAGGGGCAGGATGTCAATCCTGCCCCTTCGCCATTTTCCCGAGGAGGTCTGGTGTATTACCTTATCCGCAAGCTCATCCTGCCCCTTTGCGCCCTCCCGCTCCTCCTCCTCACCGCCGCTTGCGCTTCCGGGCCACGTCCGCAGGCCCTGCCCGCCCCGGCCGTCACCACGGCGCAAAACCTCGGCATCGAGATCGTCAGGCTGACCCAGGGTTCCGGCGGCTACATGCTCGATTTCCGCTACCGGGTGGTCGATGTCGCCAAGGCGGCGCCGCTGATCGACCATGCCCTGATTCCCTATCTGGTCCATGAGGCCAGCGGTGCCAAATTCGCCGTTCCGGCTCCGGTCAAGGTCGGGCCGATGCGACAGATGCCGCGCCAGCTCGAAGCCGGGCGGCAGTACTTCATCTTCTTCGCCAACCCCGGCCGGTATGTCAAGCCCGGGGATTATGTTACGATCGTGCATGGTCCCTATCGTTTCGAGCATCTGAAGGTCGAATGAAACCGTCACCGACCAGCCACTGCGCAGCCATTCTTGGCGCCGCCCTCCTTCTCACCTTTTGTGCCGGTTCCGCGGCCGACGCCGCTCCCGTGTCTGTCGAGGTGTATCAGCGCATGGCCGCGATCGGGCCGGGCGGGCGCGTGCCGGTCATCGTCCGTTTCGCCGAGCGCAGCGATCTCGCACTGCTGGCCCAACGTGGCGACCGGAAGCAGGCGCGAAGAGAGATGCTGCAAGGCCTGCGCAGCCAGGCCCGCCTCAGCCAGGGCCCGCTGCAAGAACTCCTGCGCCGGCAGGGAGAGGCGCCGACCGAACTCTGGCTGATCAACGCGCTGGCAGTGCGGGTGCCGCCGGCTCTGATCGGAACGCTGGCGGGCTGGCCCGGAGTGGCCGCCGTCGAACTTGACGGTCAGGTAACGCCGCCGACACCGGTCACCCTTGCCGTTCCGTCCGCCCCGACCGGCAACGTTGCCGCCCTCGGCGTTCAGACCCTCTGGGATGCCGGTTTCACCGGCAGCGGTACCGTGGTGGCGAGCTTTGACAGCGGGGTCGACGTTACTCATCCCGATTTGGTCGGGAGCTGGCGCGGCGGCAGCAACAGCTGGTACGATCCTTTCACCCCATCAACAGAGCCTTATGACGGTGAGACGAATAATGGCCACGGCACTGCGGTAACTTCGCTGATGGTCGGGGCTGCTGCCGGAGGCGAAACCATAGGTGTTGCTCCCGGTGCGCAGTGGATCGCTGCCAAGATTTTTTCAGATGCCGGGGTGTCCTCGATCTCGATCATCGTCCAATCGTTTCAGTGGGCACTGGATCCGGACAATAACCTGGACACAGACGACGCACCGGATGTCATCAATAATTCGTGGGGACTTGAAAATTCTCTTGGTGACTGTGTCGATGATACGAGTCTTCACACCCTCATTCAAAATGTCCAGACGGCCGGTATCCACGTGGTTTTCTCCGCCGGCAACGACGGGCCAGCGCCGGCGACCAGCGTCAGCCCGGGCAACTATCCGGAAGGGCTCGCGGTGGGGAGCATCGGCCCAGCTTACGCTGTTAGCGCTTTCAGTTCCCGTGGGCCAAGTGCCTGTAGCGGCAGCATCTATGACGATTTGGTCGACGACGTTTTTCCCGAGGTGGTGGCCCCCGGTGAGCAGGTGACGGTGGCAGTACCGCGGAACATCTTTCCCTCCGGCTATGGAAGTGCCAGCGGTACGTCCTTCTCCGCTCCGCATGTGGCCGGCGCACTGGCGCTTCTGCGCAGTGCCGTAGCTCCGGCAGCCGGAGAAAGTGCTGCCGATTACCGCCTGCGCCTGGAGCGGGGTTTGCTCGCGACCAGCGCCGACCTTGGACCCCGCGGGGCTGACAACAGTTACGGTCGTGGGCTGGTCGATCTGCCCGCCGCCTACGACCGTCTGACGGCGCTGCCGCACCTTTCGGTCTACGACCCGACCGCGCCGGAAAACAATGACCACCTCGATTTCGGCCCTGTCGCACCGGGATCGGTCAGGGAACTGGCTTTTGGGCTGAAAAATGTTGGCGGCAGCGACCTGACCCTGACCGCCATCGACGACATCGGGCTCCCCGCGCCGGAACTTTCCCTGGTCGGCAATAACTGTCCGGGACTGCTCCTCGCTGGGGAAGAGTGCATGCTGACGGTGCGTTTTGCCCCGACAACTTTTGTTAGCCACTCCGGGCAGATATTGGTTACCAGCAACGACGCGCCAAGTCCGAGGGCACTGCATGTCACTGGTATCGGCAACGGCCTGCCACCACCGGCGCAGCTGCTCGGTCCCACTAACGGTGCAGTCGATATCACGCTGCCGGTGACGTTATCCTGGACTCAGGGCGCGGATGCTGATGGTGATGTTTTGTCCATGATCCTGTTTATCGATAACTCCGCGGATTTTTCATTTCCCGACCTGGTTTTCCCAAATCTATTAGCCGCCGCGGCGGGAGTTCTAACGGCGGCCGCGGGAATTATTCTTCTTGGCCCCTGCCGGAACCGGCGGCGCCTGTTACTTGTGAGTGCTTTGCTCCTTGCGTTCTGCATTGCGGCCGCCTGTGGCGGCGGTGGCGGCGGCAGCAGTTCGGCCATCGTACCGACCAATAGCATCACCACCAGCAACCTTTCTCCAGCCACGACCTACTACTGGAAGGTGCGTACCGAGGATAGTCATGGGGGGGTGAGCGAGAGTGCGGTCTGGAGTTTTACCACGCGCTAGCGCCTCGGTCGCGACGTTCGTAAAGGCAAAAAAGGGGCGGAACCTTCAGGTTCCGCCCCTTTTTTGTACTGTACCGGTCGGGCTATTGCCCGAGAAAGGGGGTCAGCACCATGTAGGTGACGTAGGCGACGGCGGCGGAGGCCGGGATGGTCAGGACCCAGGCCCAGAGAATGCGGAAGGCGACGTTCCAGTTGACCGCGCTCATGCGCTTGGAAAGACCGACGCCGAGAATGGTCGAGGTGATGACGTGAGTGGTGGAGACCGGCATGCCGAAGGAGGAAGCGCCGAGGATGACCCCGGCCGATGCGGTCTCGACGCAGAAGCCGTGCACCGGCTGGAGTTTGACGAAGTCCTTGCCGACGGTCTTGATGATGCGCCAGCCGCCGGCGGCGGTGCCGAGGGCCATGGCGATGGCGCAGCTCATCGTCACCCACAGGGGGACTTCGAAGGTGCTGATGGCGCCGTAGCTCAAGAGGGCCATGGTGATGACCCCCATGGATTTTTGTGCGTCGGCGGTGCCGTGGGAGAAGGCCATGACCGCGGCCGAGAGGACCTGGAGTTGGCGGAAGCGCTTGTTCAGGGAAAAGGGGGCGAAATTTCGGAAGATGCGGAAGGTCAGCATCATAAAAATGAAGCCGATGATGACCCCGAGGATCGGCGACAGGACCAGCGACAGCACGATCTTCTTCAGCCCGGCCCAGTGCAGCACCGAGGCGCCGGAGTGGGCGATGACCGCTCCGACCAGGCCGCCGATGATGGCGTGGGAGGAAGAGGAGGGGAGACCGTAATACCAGGTGACGAGATTCCAGACGATGGCGCCGAGAACCCCGGCCAGAACCACCATCTGGGTGACCTCGCTGCCGTCGACGATCCCCTTGCCGATGGTCTTGGCGACCTTGGTCGAGACCAGAGCCCCGGCAAAGTTGAGGACCGCCGCCATGATGATGGCATTGCGCACCGATAGCGCCCGGGTCGAAACGCAGGTGGCGATGGCGTTGGCGGTGTCGTGAAAACCGTTGATGTAGTCGAAGACCAGGGCGGCGACGACCACCAGCACCAGCATCATCAGCATGGTATCAGGCATTCTTCACCACCACGCTTTCGAGGATGTTGGCGGCGTCTTCGCAACGGTCGGTGGCCAACTCCAGGGTTTCGTAGATCTCCTTCCATTTGATCAGCTGGATCGGATCCTTCTCGTTGTCGAAGAGCCAGCTCACCGCCTCGCGCAGGACACGGTCGGCCTCGTTTTCCAGGGAATTGACCTCGACGCAGTAGACGGTGATCGGCTCGACCTTGCCACCGAGGAGGGCCACCGCCTTCTGCAGGGTCTGGCAGCTCTTGAGGATGAGAAAGGCGAGTTCCTTGGCCTGCGAGGTCGGCTTCTCGACGTTGTACATGACCAGGCGCTGGGCACAGGCGTCGATGAGGTCGAGGATGTCGTCGAGACCGCTGGCGAGGGCGTAGATGTCCTCGCGGTCGAGGGGGGTGACGAAGCTCTTGTTGAGCTTCTTGATGATGTCGTGAGTGATGTGGTCGGCTTCGTGCTCGGTGTCCTTGATCCGTCGCTGCCAGGCGACCGGGTCGTCGAAATTGTCGAGCATCTCCTTGAGTTGCTCCGCCCCCTTGACGATAACGGCGGCGAGTTCGTTGAACATGACAAAAAATTTCTCGTCCTTCGGGATCAGTCCGAACATGCTCTGGGTCTCCTTTGGCAGTCAGTTTCGCGGAGACTAGCAGAGAATTGTCACAATTGTGTGACAACGAGACATTTCTCCACGATGACGGGGTCAGGCCGTATGGCGGATGTCCTTGCCCTTGACCATGAAAATCACCATCTCGGCGACGTTGGTGGCGTGGTCGGCAACCCGCTCCAGGCACTTGGCCACGGCATTGACGCGAATGGCGCGGGTGATGGTGGTCGGATCGGAGATCATGAAGGTGATGAGTTCGCGGTTGATCTGCTGGTTGAGCTGATCGACGAAGACGTCGTCCTTGCAGACCTTCAGCGCCAGCTCGGCGTCGCCGCGGACAAAGGCGTCGAGGGCTTCGCGCACCATGGTGGCGGCGGCCTCGGCCATGCGCGGCAGGTCGATGTAGGGCTTGAGCGGCGGCTCGATGTTGAGTTTGCGCGCATGCTTGGCGATGTTGCGGCACTGGTCGCCGATCCGTTCGAGGTCGGTGACGATCTTCAGCGCCAGGGTGATGAAGCGCAGATCGCGCGCCGCCGGCTGGCGCAGGGCCAGGACCTGCAGGCACTTCTCGTCGATCTCCATCTCCATGCGGTTGATGCGGTGGTCGAACTCGATGGTCGCCTCGGCCAGGTCGGTGTCGCGCTCGACCAGCGATTTCATGGCGTTGCCGATCATCTGTTCGACGCTCCCGCCCATCTCCAGCAGGCGGCTGCGGATTTCCTTCAACTCCAGATCGTACTGTTTGATGGTGTGCTGACGTTCCATGAAAGGCTCCAGTTCATTGGCTTGTCTATTGATTCTTCTCCGACGGATCGGTCGGATCGGACGGATCAGTCGGATAACTGTTTCAACCGAATCTCCCGGTGATGTAATCCTCGGTCTGCTGCTTGTCCGGATTGGTGAAGAGGGTCTTGGTGTCGCTGAATTCGACGACCTCGCCGAGGTAAAGGAAGGCGGTGTGATCGGAGACGCGGGCCGCCTGTTGCATGTTATGGGTGACGATGAGGATTGTCACCTGTTCTTTCAGCTCCAGCATCAATTCCTCGATGCTGGCGGTGGCGATGGGGTCGAGGGCCGAGGTCGGCTCGTCGAAGAGAACCAGCTCCGGGTCGATGGCGAGGGCACGGGCGATACAGAGGCGCTGCTGCTGGCCGCCGGAGAGGTTGAAGGCCGGCTGGTTGAGGCGGTCCTTGACTTCGTTCCACAAAGCGGCGTTGCGCAGCGCATCCTCGACCTTCTCATGCAGGTCGGCCTTTTTCTTCATCCCCCGCACCTTGAGACCGTAGGCGACATTTTCGAAGATCGATTTGGGAAAGGGGTTCGGCTTCTGGAAGACCATGCTCACCCGCATGCGCACCTCGATGGGGTCGACGCTCGCGGCGAGGAGGTTGACGTCGTCGGGGAAGAGGCGGATCTCCCCTTCGTAGCGGTTACCGGGGTAGAGGTCGTGCATGCGGTTGAAGCAGCGCAAAAAAGTCGATTTGCCGCACCCCGAGGGGCCGATGAGGGCAGTGATCTGACGATCATGCACCGGCAGGGAAATCCCCTTGAGGGCATGGAAGCCGCCATAGTGAAAGTGAAGGTCGCGCGCTTCGGCCTTGAGCGGGGCTACGGTGTCTTGTGGCTGGGGATGACTCATGTTTAGCTCCTTGTTCCGATCGATCATCCTTGGGTCCTTTGTTTCCTTGCGGTCTTTTAAGTCCAAATCCCCAGCCCTACCACTTGATCGACTTGCGAATACGGTAGCGCAGCCAGATGGCGACGGCGTTCATCAGCAAGGTCATGCCGAGAAGGACCACCCCGGCGGCGGCGGCGTTGAGTTGAAAGGCCTCTTCCGGGCGCGAGGTCCAGTTGAACATCTGGATCGGCATGACGGTGAAGGGCTCGGCCAGCCACTTGAAGGAGAGGTAGGGGAACTCGGCGATGAAGGGGCTGGCCGGCAGGAAAGCGATGAAGGTCAGGGCGCCGATGGTGATGATCGGCGCCGTCTCACCGATGGCGCGGGAGAGACCGATGATGACCCCGGTCAACAGGCCGCCGGCCGAGTAGGGGAGGAGATGGTCGGAGACCATCTGCCAGCGGGTGGCGCCAAGGGCGTAGGCGGCCTCGCGGACGCCGCCGGGGATGGCGCGCAGCGCTTCGCGGGTGGCGACGATGACGATAGGGAGGATCAACAGGGCCAACGTCAGGCCGGCGGTGACGATGCTCTGGCCGAGATGGAGGCGGTGGACGAAGAGGCCGAGGGCCAGCAGACCGTAGACGATGGAGGGCACCCCGGCGAGATTCATGACATTGATCTCGATGAGGGCGGTGAGCCAGTTCTTCGGCGCGTACTCCTCCAGGTAAATGCCGGCGGCGACCCCGAGGGGGACGGCGGTGCAGGCGGTGACGAGCATGACCAGGCTGGAGCCGACCCAGGCTGAAAGAATGCCGGCGCGCTCGGCCAGGCGCGAGGGGAAGTGGGTGAAGAACTCCGGCGTCAGGCGCGGCGCCCCGTCGATGGCGAGGCGGGTGAAGAGGCCGAGGAGGGTCAAAAGCGCTACCAGCAGGGCGAGGATGCCGAGGGCGATGAACATCTTCTCCAGCAGTTTCTGGCGGCGGATCAGGCTTTGGGTGTCGGTATTCATAAACAATCCTTTACGGCACTTTCCGGGCTGATCAAATGTGCTTGGATGCAAGGCGCCGTCGGGTTGAGGAGTGAGGCGTACCGGAAGGTACGTCGCAACGACGAGGACCGGCGGCAACGCCGCAGACGAGTGCATTTCATCAGCCTAGTACGCCTCCCGGAATTTCTTGCGCAGCCAGTAACCGATGACGTTGAAGACCAAAGTAATCAGCAGCAGGGTCAGGCCGGCGGCAAAGATCGTCTGGTAGCCGATGCTGTCGTGGGG
>Ga0209212_1002399_pt1 | contig 26788 bp, 28 predicted proteins | sample RifGroC2_FD_183996 | JGI IMG/M metagenome (GOLD analysis project Ga0209212, IMG submission 183996) | Groundwater microbial communities from Rifle, Colorado, USA - Groundwater C2 (SPAdes) (version 2) | ecosystem: Environmental > Aquatic > Deep subsurface > Groundwater | place: Rifle, Colorado... | reverse complement strand
AGATAAAATTATAGAGATGAATCATCTTCCATAAATCAAAAAAGGACTCATCTCCATAAGGCATCTCCCATTTGCCGGCCTCATCAACCCAATACCCATCACCATAAACCATAGCAGCGGAAGGCCTATTTATAAATATTTCCACAACCTTCCTGATTGCCCCTGGCTGATAGTAATCATCTGAATTAAGCCACGCCACAATCTCACCCTTTGCCATGCAAAAGCCTTTATTTATCGCATCTGACTGACCTGCATCCGGCTCTGTCCGCCATTTGATACGGTCTCCGTATCTTTTGAGAATATCTATCGTACCATCCGTTGACCCGCCGTCCATCACTATATATTCAATATGAGGATAGTCCTGCTCAAGGACACTTCTGATAGTCTTCTCAATGAATCGCCCGTGATTAAAAGATGGTGTAATAATACTTACCAGCATCAAAACCCTACTTATTCCACTTATTCTCCACAACCCTGTGACCCGCATCCCTGAGGGTCTTCTCCTGACTCGCCAGCTCCATGTCATGTTCTACCATCATCTTGACCAGATCCTCAAACCTGACCTTCGGCTCCCATCCCAGCTTCTCTCTGGCCTTGGTCGCATCTCCCATCAGGATATCCACCTCTGTCGGTCTGAAGTACCTGTGGTCAATCTGTACATGTTTTTCCCACTCCAGTTCCAGACTATTAAACACCTTCTCAACAAATTCCTTAACAGAGTGCGTCTCCCCTGTGGCAATCACATAATCATCCGGTTCATCCTGTTGGAGTATCAGCCACATGGCCTCCACATAATCACCTGCAAACCCCCAGTCTCTTCTGGCCTCAAGATTACCCAGATATAACTTGTCCTGTAATCCGAGCTTTATCCTCGTTGCTGCACGAGTGATCTTGCGGGTTACAAATGTCTCTCCCCGGCGGGGGGATTCATGATTAAAGAGGATACCGTTGCAGGCAAAAATACCGTATGCCTCACGATAGTTAACTGTCTGCCAGTGGGCAAAGACCTTCGCACATCCATAGGGGCTTCGCGGGTAGAAAGGCGTTGTCTCCTTCTGCGGGATCTCCCTCACCTTCCCGAACATCTCTGAGGAAGCGGCCTGATAGAACCTGACCTTTTTTCCCCTCCTCTCCTGATAATCCCTCATGGCTTCTAACAGGCGGAGAGTCCCGAGTGCATCCACATCCACAGTATATTCAGGCTCCTCAAAGGAGACCATCACATGAGACTGCGCCCCTAAATTGTATATCTCATCCGGCTGAACATGTTCTATCACCCTCCTGAGGGCTGTCCCGTCACTCAGGTCCCCGTAGTGGAGAAAGAGCTTTGCCTCGGGAATATGGGGATCTCTATAGAGATGATCGATACGGCCGGTGTTGAATGTACTGGAGCGTCTTATGATCCCGTGCACCTCATATCCCCTGGAGAGTAATAATTCAACGAGATATGAGCCGTCCTGTCCTGTAATGCCTGAGAGTAATGCCTTTTTCATTTAAACATCTCCTTTCCTATAGCAACCGATTTAAGTTCTATAATATATTTTTGAAAAACCTTTTGTAATCAAACCTTCGATCTTCCATTTCAAATTAGAAGGAAAAGGTATCCTGTTAAATGGTGATAATATCTTATTACATCTACTATTTAATGACTCAAACCTGGTGATTTCTTCTGTAAATGTAGTTCCCTGTTCTCTGATTTTCTCTTCAAAAAGCTCTCTGGCATATTTATAAAGTTCAATATCCCGCATATTTTTTTCTTCTATTAGCTTCGCTGTCCCACCTGATATACGTTCCTTAACCGGCCTGTTCCTGGCAACATTCTCTCTCGTGTAAAAAACATTCCCCCATCCCAGAGTCCTCTTTAGCAGCATCAGGCTCTCATCAAACATCTCTGTGAAACCAATAAATGAAAAATTATTCCGGATATTTTCTTTTGCAATTTCCAGGCGATTTACACCCTTCTTACTCCCTGCGATAAGGGCGGTCTGCTCATTGAAAGTCTCATTTGTAATATTACTCCGGATAAATTCTTCCAGGCCCATCTTCCTGGACTTAACCTTATTATGGAGGTAATGTTTTGGATTTCTAAGAATAAAGTGATAGAAAGAGATTACCCTATCGACCGGATCGCGCAAAAAGGTAATATATGTAGATGGAAATGGCAAAAGTTCATGAATCCCAAAGAGAAAGTGCCCGGAGAGGAACATTATCTTTCTCTTCCTGGCTTCAGAAAGGCTTTTAAAAATCTCCAGAGTCTTTTCTCCTGGTTTTGGGTATATTGAACAGACAGATCTTTTGTCATAATTCTGATTTATGATCTTACGTAAAGTGGTTCCCGCTGTCTTGGGGATATGAAGGAATATCACAACCATTATGAAAATCTCTTCAGGTCGCTATCCACCATGAGTTTGACAAGTTCCTTAAAAGACACCTCAGGAACCCAGCCAAGCGCCTTTTTTGCCTTTGATGCATCGGCCTGCAGCAACATTATCTCAGATGGTCGATATAAAGTCTCGTCTATCTCAAGGTATTTATCAGGATCGAGTTCTACATAATGGAATGCTGCCTCTAAAAATTCCTTTACCGAATGGCATTCACCGGTTCCTATTACGTAATCGTCAGGTTTCTCCTGCTGCAACATAATCCACATGGCTTTTACATATTCTGCTGCAAAACCCCAATCCCTTTTTGCCTCTAAGTTCCCCAGCTTGATCCTTTCCTCTATGCCCAGTTTAATCCTGGCAGCTTGTGATGTAATCTTCCGGGTAACAAACTCAGCTCCACGCCTCGGTGACTCATGATTGAAAAGTATACCGCTCGATGCATGTAAACCATAGGTTTCTCTGTAATTCTTGGTAAGATGGAATCCGGCAACCTTGGATATCCCATAGGGAGATCTCGGGTTAAAGGGTGTGTTTTCGTTCTGCGGCGTTTCATTAACCTTTCCGAACATCTCACTCGAAGCGGCAAAGTAAAATCTGCAATCAGGGGCTTTTTGCTTTAATGCAGATAATACATAATGAGTCCCATTTATGTTTGAAAGGATGGTAGAGAATTCATCTTCAAAAGAATAACTCACAAAGCTTTGAGCTGCCAGATGATAGAATTCGTCCGGTCTGACTTTCTCCACCACGTTAAATATGCTGGCGTAACTTTCCAGCGAGGCTGAATGTAAATGAATTTTATTGACTATTTGATTTATCCTCCAGAGACGATGGACCGGGTCTTCAAAGGCCACGCGACGGACAATCCCGTGAACCTCATAACCTTTCTCAAGCAACAACTCAGCAAGGTAAGAGCCATCCTGTCCTGTTATCCCGGTTATCAATGCCCTTTTTTTCAATTTTATTCCCCTTATGTCTTTTGTTGAATACGTCTCTGACCAGCCTGTTTATAGGCATTTGAGGTCATCTCTATTCCCTGCTTCCACGCAAATCTTTTTGCCCGTTCAAGACCTTTTTTTATTAATCTCCTCCTGAGATCTTCATCCTTCCAGAGCTGATAAATCTTTTCTGCAATATCCTCCGCACTATCAGGATTAAAATAAATCCCCGCATCTCCTACAACCTCCGGAATCGATGTCCTATCCGAACATGCTATCGGCAGACCCACATTAATGGCCTCTACGAGGGGTATACCAAACCCTTCAAAAAAAGAAGGAAAGACCATAATAGTCGCTAAATTGTATATGACCGGCAGATCACTGAATGGCACAAAGGAGAGGAACTTTATCAGTCCCTTCAGATCGAGTCTTTCTATGGTATCCATGATATTTTTATGGTTATTCTGAGAGGCGCCTGTCAATACAACCGGTTTTTCAAATGAATATTTCGATCTTAAAATAGAGATTGCCTCGAGGAGTTTAATATGGTTTTTATGCGGCCATGTCGATGCAGGGTAAAGCATAAATTCAGAGAGGAGATCATATTTGCTGCGAACAGAGTTTAAAAGGGCGGTATCATCAATCTTCTTAAAGTCTTTTGAACATCCTGGATAAGCAACGACAATTTTTTTAGCTTTAATATTATACTTTTCGATAAGTGTTTTTTTAGTATATTCTGAAATTGCTATAATCACATCAGCCCGCTCAGCACTCGGCCTATAGGATACACTCCGCATTTTTATTGTTTCATTATCAAAAAATTCCGGATAATATTCCTGCTGGATATCGGCAACAGTAAGGATTATGGGCAGACTGATATTTAAATAATGTGGATGGATAGTGGTAAAGGGAAAATGAACGGCATCAATGCCATATTTTTGAAAATTTAGTTTCATGCGGCAAGTTTCACTATAAACCTCTCTTATATCAACATCATATATATTACTGTAAGAGAGTAACCTGGAAATCTCATTAACAAGGATCTTAAAAAATATCTTCGGTTTTGCAAAGAGCATAATCAATATAAAGGATATAATCCTGAATATTTTGGAATGGTAGATTAATTTAATGTGTGAGTTAGTGTATGGTTGGACAGCCTTTTTTATCTCTTTATTTCCAACAAAGATATAATATTCGTTTTTATTATTATACTCCCACAGACCCTTGATCAGATTTCTGAAATAGATCTCTAATCCTCCAGCAGTGCCACTATCGAGGCCAAGGGCATAAATCCCAATCTTCATAATATCTTTATATCTTCTAAAGGTTCACTGATTAATTCTGAATAAATCATCTATCAACCCATAAAAACTGTATCAAGTTCCTTATATACAATGCTTGTAGAATAATATTGACAGAAAAAGTCCTGTGCCCTGGATTGATTCTTCCTATACTCATTTCTGTCATTAAGCAGCAATAGTATTGCTTCTGAGAACCCTTTTTCGGTATCGGCAAGAAGACAGCCGTTGTTAGATTTCTGAATTATCCCTGTCAACCCCCATGATGTAGTTACTACAGGTTTACCATAAGACATTGCCTCCACTACCTTTACTTTTAGCCCGGTTCCACCTTTAAGAGGACAACAGATAATCTTCGATTTTTTATATATCTCATCAAGATCATTTGCATAAGGGATAAGTGTTATATTTTCTTTATTCCCAACATATTCGCACATCTTACCCACCACTGCAATTCTTACAAATACAGGCAACATCGGGTAGACACCATCCATAAACCATTTAATACCCTCTCTGTTAAAAGTATTTCCTGATCCCACAAAAAGAATATCGAACATATATCCATTGCCATTCTGAAACTTTTCAGGGAAGGAAACAGGCACATTTATGAATTTCGTCCTGGGACAGAAAGGTCTCAGGATCAATGTCTCCTCTTCAGAAATACTAAGAGCGTAGTCGAATTTCGATATTGCCCTTATTTCATCCTCAAACATTCGGCCAAGTCTGAAATCATTACTTTCAGAAAGTAAAAAATTATTCAAGGTAATAAAATCATGAAGGTCTATTATACTTGTTATATTTGATTCGATCTCATCTAAAAGTGATGCCCAGTAAACATAGCTGACAAGAACGAATGAATACTGTTTACTTTCGGCCAATCTCCTGAACTTCTTTCGTAATGAAGGAAAAGAAAAGTCTTGTAAACAGCCCCTCTTTATGTTTAGCGCCCTTTTAAACTGTTCTTTAATGGAAGGACTCCAGTTACAAACAGTTATGCAATCAAATAAGTCACGTCTATTAATGTATTCTCCTGTCCAGTTATTAGTAAATCCATTTATACTCAAAAGATCTATCTTGAAATCCCTCTCCTTGAAATAAGATAGTAAATTATAAAACCTGCGATGCGTCCCATCACTCATCTCATAAAAATTATGAGGATAAAATATAAGGATCCTTTTCTCATTCACTTCCTACCCCATGTGCCCACTATTAACCTGTAAAATAATTTGTTTATATATGGATAAAGAAATCTTAGAAGATATGATTTTCCATATTTTACTCTTATGACTACAGAGAAATATTTATAAATCCAGCTCGCGCATAGCAACAACCGGCTATTAGTGACCTTCCTCTCGATTATCATGGACTCTTTCACACGCTTATACATACTCGATATGGTCTTTGTCTCCGGATATAATCTAAAACATGAAAACGTATCTGAAACCTTTTTATATTTAACGCCTGAGAGGATGAGGCGGATAAAGAAATCTGCATCAAAGGTATAGTTTAATCTTTTATCAAAGGGATTATTCTTCAAAAATTGAATTTTTAGAAATGCAGAAGGCTGAAGTATATGATAATCCAGAAACACGAGCTCTTTAAAATCTATGCGGTCTGTTTTATGATTGCCGGTCTTACACCCCTGTTTATCAATAATTATTCCATTGCCTATTAACAGATTTATATCCTCTTTCTCGAAGTACATTGCAACAGTTTCAAGTGTATTGTCTGAATAAAAGATGTCGTCAGAGTTAAGCCATACCCCTATATCCCCTTTTGCATAGGCAAATCCTTTCTCAATCGCATCTGCCTGTCCTTCATCCCTTTCGCTTAACCATTTATACTCTATACCTTTACACTTCACAGGCCACTTTCCTTCTTTTAGAAGGTTTTCGTATTTCTTGATGATGTCAACTGAATTGTCCGCTGACCCTCCATCCATGATAATGTACTCTATACAAAATTTTCCTTTTTGAGATAGAACGCTTTTTATAGTCTCTTCAATAAATTCTCCTTGATTGAAAGATGGTGTAACAACGGAAAAAGTTATTAACCCCATATTAACGCTTAAAGCATCTTTTCCAATTGTCTATTGAATAGAGATTTAAGCATATTCTCCTTCCCAAAGAGACTTTAAAAAATCTTTGACCGGCAAAACAGTGATGCCTTCTAACTTCCTTGTGCGAGCCTCAAGACTTACGCATAAGTAACGTTTGAGTTTCTTTTCTTCTGCAAGGGCGCGAAGTGATTTTAAATCCTGTACAGAAACATTTTCTTTAGCCTTTACCTCGACAGCCGTGTGATCGTCAATAATAAAATCAACTTCGAATCCTGAAGTTGAACGCCAATAGGTCAGAGGTTCCCCTGATATATAATCCCGGTAGCTCATCAGCTCATGATATATATAGGTCTCAAAGGCATCTCCAAATTCAGACGTCCCTTTTTGTATGTGCCGCCTTCCTTGCAGCGTCGTCGCTACCCCTGTATCAAAAAAATAATATTTAGAGGAAGAAAGGGGCTTTCGTTTTATTGACCTTTTCCATGGGGGTAGTTCATGGAGAATCAGAGTATCCTTCAGTATTTCAAAATATTCGTATATTGTAGTCCTGGGCACCTGCGCATCATTTGCCACATTTGTAAAATTGACAATGGTAGCATTACAGAGAGCAGCCACTTTCAGAAAACGGCTGAAGGCAGGTATATTCCGGGTAGCGCCTTCGGCAACTATTTCTTGCTGCAGGTATGACCCTGTGTAGGCATGAAGATCGGACTGAGGATCATCAGAGAAATATATGGATGGGATAGCGCCACGCTCAATTACACGATTTAAATCAAAGTTTGAGCCAAGTTCATGAAATGTAAGGGGATGCATATATTTTGTCCGCGCCCTTCCACCGAGAAGATTGACTCCGCCACGACGCAACTTTCGGGCGCTTGACCCTGTAAGCAAGAAACGAATGCCCCTGGTTTCAATGAGCCTGTGTACCTCATTGAGGAGGATTGGAAGCCGTTGTATTTCATCAATAACTATAAGGCGCTCACCTGAAAGGATCTCCTCGGATAAACGCTCAGGCCTCTGACTCAGAGCCAGATACACGCTTGTATCAAGCAGGTCATATACCCGAACCCCTTTAAGTGAGTGGCCAATAAGAAAAGTCTTACCGGTTTGCCTGGGGCCTAACAAAAAATAGGATTTCTTTTCAAGCATAGCATTCAGATCCAATGCCCGCTCAACATAAGGTTGTTTATTTTCCTGATATACTGGTGGCATATCTGTCGTCATTTATAATAATAATTGACGGAATATGTGTCAAGTATCATTTGATAAGTTCTCTTTGAGGCTTATAAAATACTATTGACACAATACTATTATTCTGATACTATTCAGGCATGAAATACACACAGCGAGTCCAGGTACTCTTTACAGAAAAGCAATACAAAACTCTTGAAGAGTTGGCCGCTAAAGAACATAAAAAACTCGGCGCCATTGTACGCGAAGCAGTGGAAGAAAAATATCTGACAGAAGAGAAAATAAGACGGATGAAAGATGCCGTGGATTCCCTGTTGAAACTTGCTGAGGAATCCTCCACACCACCACCAATAAACTGGGGTACATGGGAAGAAGAATATACACGCCTTAAAACAGGCCGCAAAAAATGAGTCTCCATTTTCTCGATAGCAATATCCTCATGTATTCCCTCGGAAGTTCCCATTCCCTGAAAGCCCCTTGCATGAAAATCCTTGAAAAGATACGATCCTCTAAGATTCAGGTCTGCACCAACACAGAGGTGTTTCAGGAAATTCTCTACCGGTACTATTCCCTTGACAAGAAAGAACTCGCTCACCAGGCATGCAAACTTCTTGAAGATATCACTGATCCTATCCTCTCCGTTTCCCAGGAAGACATCACAAAAGCGATAGCCCTTTTGAAACAATATACCATCAACGTCCGGGATGCCGTTCACGCTGCAACCATGCTGAATAATGACATTCGCCATATTATTAGTACTGATACCCACTTCGATCAAATTCCCGAAATAAAACGCATCCAACCGTAGCGTTGCCTTTGATAGACAACCTCTCTAAATATTGCTATGATACAAGCAAACTTGTTATAGGTGTTGCTGTTGTTGGCAACCTGGTGACTGTAATAGGCATAATAGGCATCATCCTCTACGTTATAAACCCCAGGTAATTTCCCTTGTTTATAACGTCGTATTTAGCATTTTTATAGCCTTCGAGCCATGTCTTTGGCGGTCTTAATTTCCCTGTCTTCCACTTAATCTCACACCCGTAAAGTCTGCCTTCCCGCTCTTCAACAAGGTCTATCTCCTTCTGGTCGTAGGTCCTCCAAAAATAGTTGTTTGCCGATATGCCGAGATATTCCTGCTTCTTCAACCTTTCACAAATAATATAGTTTTCCCACAGCATCCCGATGTCATCACGCATATTCAAAGGGTTAAAATTGTTTATCAGCGCGTTCCGGATACCTGTGTCGTAGAAATAATATCGGGCATTTTTGGTAATCTCCTTTCGCAGGTTCCTACTGAAACCCGAAAGCCTAAAGATGACAAAAACCTTTTCCAAAAGCTCCAGATAGCGCTCAACAGTATTTTTGCTGATGCCGAGTTGCCCGCCAAGTTCATTAAAAGAGACCTCCCCTCCTATCTGAAAGGCAAGGAGCTGCAGAAGACGGACGATCTTATCCGGATGCCTCACCCCCTCCATCTCCAGAATGTCTTTAAAAAGATATGCGCTTACAATCTCTTTAAGGTATCTCTCCCGCAAGCTGTTATCACTGGAGAGAACTACTTCTGGATATGAGCCAAATATGAGCCTTGTTTCGAGATTTGCCTCTGTTTCAACTCGTTGCTCTATCTGCATAAGTTCCAACTGAGCCAGGGGAAACAGTTTTATTGTATATTTCCTGCCGGTCAGAGGCTCGCCTATATCTCTGGCAAGGTCGAAAGAAGATGAGCCAGTTGCAATAATCTTTATGTTCTTTATATGGTCGATGATAAGCTTCAGATTTAATCCTATCTCTTTGACCTTCTGTGCTTCGTCTATGACCAATAAACTCTTTTTGCCAACAAAGTCTTTTAATTTTATAATCGATTGACTGCCCAGATATTCTCTGACCGTTATATCTTCGCCGCTTACAAGAAGATATCTCTCTTCATCAACCTTTTCCAAATAGTGGTTTATCAAGGTAGTCTTTCCACATCTTCTTGGTCCATAGACAACCACTACCTTGTTAGGGGAAACCAGCTTCTTTAGATTTTCTAATTGCCTTTGAGGTATATACATAATTTATTGATTTACGGTCACTATACTGACAATATTTTATGATATTTTGTCAGTTAAGTCAACGCCCAAGTAATCCTATCTCTACCCAACAAAATAATTCCGTATAATGTCCCCGGAATTCGCAAAATAATTCCGTATAATGTCCCCGGAATTCGGAATTCTCCCCGGAATTCTCCAACCATAGCTTTGCCTTTATAGGCAAAGATTGTTCTGCACCGCATAAATCCTTACCAATCACTATCCGAATAAAATTCCTTAGATATATATTCAACCTGCTCTCTGGTCCGTTTGATCTCTGTATCTGTGAGTCTGTTCTTCCAATTGTATATATTACTTTTACTATCAAGCCTTATATGATCATGTCTGTGTGCTTCACCTGGATTTGAAGAATCCGTATAGGTTCGGACTTCCTTCTGAATATCCTTAGAGAATTCCAGACCTGTTCTGTCAAATATATTTTTAAAATGATGAAGGGGATCCCGCGATATGTCTTCATGGCGGATAAAAATCCAATCCTTGTGCTTGTTTTGATATTTGATTATCATTGCATGAATAAGTTTCCATAACAAAATGCCCTGATCGATTATGTCATGCTGATTATCAGTATAATCTTGAATCTCTTTTTCAAAAGGATACAAATGATCCCTCATAAGAAGCGGCTGTTTCAGAAAGTGTGAAAAGTCATGCGTCCAGTTTATCCTCTTTAAACTCCCTGCAAAGGCAGCCGGGTGCCTTATTAAGACTATTACATCCATATCGAAAGTCTTTGCAAGCCATTCAGCGGAAAATAAGGCAATAGGGTCTTTAATGAGAGGCCGTATTCTATGTAAACGATACTTATAAAATCTTTTGTATTCATTTACTACCCTTTTCAGTTCCTTGCCAGACCTTATTTTCCTGAGTTTACCAATCAAATTGTAACGGAATGTAAAGGTGTTCTTAAGATGCCTGTAATATTGAGGCTGATTTTCTTCTGTAATATATGTGAACCAGTAGTCAAATTTAGCTCCACATATGCCTGGATCGTGGGTCAAATTAAATGGTTCATGAATATAGATTACATCCGTGGAAACAGCAATCATCTTTCCCACCCATGTCGTCCCTGAACGATGGGAGCCTGTAACAAGTATTGGTTTTTTCATTTTTTCTTTTTAGCAAACACATCCCCCTCTAATCTTTATAAGTTCTCAAAGCGTAATTATAGATAGCATATTCAAGCTTGTTATTTTCCATAAACTCTTCCTTGATATCATTCAATATTGCTTCGCTACGTCCGGATATATTCAGCCTGTTTACCTGAATGGGGGAAAAGGAAAGCCTTTCTGCCAGTATATTAATGGAGGTCTGCAAATCCTCGACAATACCGATGTAAACAAAATATTTTTCTATAACATCTTTATAACTATCCATTGTCATTTCATAAGGCATAAAATTTAACAGATATGACTTTCTGTTTTTCATATATTCGTTAATTGACTTATAGTGTTCATCTAATCGACAAGGCTTTCCATTCCTGAAACTATTTTCCCCCATCTTTTTTACATAAAAATAGTTAGATATTGCTATTTCAAAGGGATCTCTCAATATTGTAATGAATTGGTCCACCTCAGGATAATAATCCATTACTCCAATTTGCCTTTCTTTGTTAAAATGACCATGTATGCATATACCTTCTTTAAATACCCGCCTGAACATCCCCTTTTTTAACTCGTGTCTACCGGGCCTAATATTTTTTTTCTCATCGAAATAATGTTTGTAAAGTCTTTCCCCAAACCACTTTTTAAGCACTTCGCTAAAACTTGTTCCGCCACATTTGGGAATATGAATAGAAATCAGGGGTTTATTGCACAGGTACTTCATAATTTCTCACGTATTTTTATAAAACTTTAAATATTTCCCAATCATCCTCAGCGGCATAGTCAGCCTCCAGCTAAGGGTATTAAGCATCCAATCGCGTTCTTTCTTTAATTCTTCAGTCCTGGAATCCATAAACTTCTTTGCGACTAGATTGACCATTTCACGCAACTCATCGTCCTCACCCGTGATGTCAGAGGTTCCTTGATTTTGATTCCACGGTCTTCCATCGGACAGGATTCTATGGACAACATTACGAACCTCCTTTGTCTTTGAGAATCCTCCAATATCACTCATGATGGTAGCCCATGAAATCAAATTACCCTCTACTTTTTCTGAGGGGACATCGATTGAGGACTCTATCTCTGAATAGTTATACCCCATCTTTTTGATTAATTCCGGGCCAAGCGCCCTTAGATAGGATATGGCAATAAGTCGTTCCTGAGGAGTAGTAAAACCCTTTTTCCATTTGTCCAGCGAATTCAATGTCGGGCGGCTTGCATTATGAACGCCAAAAGCATCTCCAAATTTCCATTCTGAATTTCGTCTCTTGCCATAATCAAGCATTTGATTGGAATATGGAATGCCGAGATAAGAACATATTTCTTTCAAAACACTCTCCGGTTGCATGACAAGGTCTTCATATTTGACATGATAAGACTTATCTGGATAACACTTTATAAAATCAATCATCTTTTGTGGTGCAATCATCAAATCATCTCTGTTTCCAGAAAGCCGTAATATATCATTTTTGACCCATGACGTTAAAATAGAGTTAAGAACTGCAAGGGGGTTTCTGAAAATAATAATAAACTTTGCATTTGGAAATATCTCTATAAGTTCATTGATAATATGGTAATATCGAGGTGTCTTGTCGAGAAATATCTTTTTCTTCTGATGAGCAATTGACCGATTATACAAAGATAACAGAAATGATGTAACCTGTCTTTTGTAAAAAGACTCATCCACGCCACTTTGCTTAAGAAAATCTATAAGCGCCAACCTTGCAAGTTTAGAATTATATACAGTATCTATGCCTTCCTTCATGAGGGAAAAGACAGGGTGAAGGGCTATCCAGGGCTCAGACGTAGTCGCTATATCGGGATGCCCCGAAAGCATGAGCTGAAGGAGGGTCGAACCAGCCCTCGGCTGGGAAATGATAAATATAAGGTTTTCTCCATTAGATGACTTCATAATACTTTTGATTTCCTTTTCTCACCATCAATCAGCTTTCTAATTGCCGATAGCAGGCGCGCTGTCGCAGGTGGATCCGGAATTGGAATGTCCCCCTCGATGGCTTCAACATCCCTTAATGCCAGTTCCATTTCTTCAAAACAGGAAAATTCTATGATACCATTTGTATTATAATAAGTACGTGCCGCATGCTGATTAGCGAGGACCGGAACTCCTGCAATTAACATCTCCTGGATACGTGTTAATGCACCAGCCCCTTTCTCCTGATAACAGAGACATGCTTTAATAACACTTAATTTTTCATCAAGTTTCTCATCTTCTACAAGACCGAGAAACTCAATACCATCACCATCTGAAACATCCCGCAAACTTTCAGTACCCTTTATTGATCTCATGTGCCTGTCCATTATCTTTCTCACTTACCCAGTAGTGGAGATATTTCTCATATTTCCTGATAATATCCACACTCCCGTCAGTCGAACCACCATCTATGATAATGTATTCAAGGACAGGATAGTTCTGCTCAAGAATAGAGAGAATGGTCTTTTCGAGGAATTGCACCTGATTGTATGAGGGCGTCACTATAGTGATTTTGGGAACAGGCTTTGTCATTTCCAATATCCAGGGGCTTTCATCGTTCGAAATATCTTATCTTCATGACGGAAACTGCCTTCTTGCGAAACACATTTAATATAAAAGAAACAGACTGATGTGGTTTTATTTTAAACATTTTATAAAATGTAATAAAAAGGAGCTTCCATTTTTTAGACTGCAATGCATCTCTGAAAATTCTTGTGTTGAATGTCCAGAAGTCATAATATTTTCTATTTAATATCTCTTTCTTTAGCGGGCTGTCTATAGACGATAGCAATCTCTCATGTTTCTTATATATGTATTCCAATGATTCCAGATAGACACCTGGACCGGCCTTTGACATGCCGCCGGTGCGGTTTCGGTAACAGACTGTTGTTTTATTAACATATCCCACTTTTGCGGTTGATAAGAGACGTATTTTGTGATCCCAGTCCCGGAACATCTTTATATTAGGATCAAAAAAACCATCTCTATCGACGAATTCCTTTCTGAACAGATAATCCCTGAAGCTCATTTCATGAGTCAGCATCTCGGCAAGGATATGCCCTTCGCTTCCATCATATTTTCTTCTGAAAGGTCTTAAATATTTACCGTCCTCTGATATTAGCATTACATCCGAATAAACAACATCTATATCAGGATTCTCTATAATCTTTTGTACCTCATGATATAACTTATCTGCTGTCCATAAATCATCCCCATCCATTCTTACTATCCAATTACCAGTGGCTGCTTTTAATCCTGTATTGAGATTTATTGCAGAACCCGCATTCTTTTCCTGGAATATCGGCTTGAGCAAATGGGGATATTTGTTTTGATATTCCTTTATTACCTCCCTCGTTCTGTCTTTTGAGGCATCGTCACAGACAATAACCTCATAAGGAGGATATGTCTGGTTAACAACACTATCCAGGCAATGGGAAATAAATTTTTCAGCATTAAAGCATGGAATAACAACGCTTATTTTTATATCCATTTAATTCTGATTGCCGGAAGTTCTCAATTTTGTCCTTATAGCCACTTCATTTTCAATTGAGAATTTTATTAAGGAACATACTTTTTTTATCTCATCCCTTGTTATGCCGGTCCCTGTGGGCAGGCTAATTACACGGTTGGCAATAATCTCCGTCTGTAATAATGAATTATCAAACTTGCACACGTCTTCATACGGACTCATCTGATGGCATCCAGGATAAAAATACCTGCGTGCCAACACATTCTCTGCATGCAATATTTTAATCAGATCATCCCGTGATATACCCGTTTTTGATGCATCTACTTCTATAACAACATATTGATAATTATTTTTTTCAGCCTCATTGTATTCTACGAATTTAATTCCATCTATAGATTGAAGCTCATTCATGTACGATTTATAATTTTGATAATTAACAGAAATAAAACCATCAATACCCTCTAAACCTGTCAGTCCCATCGCCGCACATACCTCAGTCATTTTAGCGTTTATTCCGATGCCAATAACATTGTCATAACCGGCAAATCCAAAATTCCTCATCAGTCTGAACCTTTCAGCAAGGTTGTCATCATTTGTAGCAATACCGCCCCCTTCGAATGTATTAAAGAATTTCGTGGCATGGAAACTAAAGACCTCTGCAAGGCCATAATTACCGAGCATTCTGTCTTTATAACTACATCCAAATGCATGTGCTGCATCAAAATAGAGTTTAATATTATTCTCCAGTGATATTCGTTCCAGCATCTCAATATCGCATGGACGACCCCAGACATGCACACCCAGAATTGCCGAAGTATCCGGAGTGATCAAGGACTCAACTTTTTGTGGATCAATATTATGTGTATTTGGGTCAATATCACAAAATACCGGCTTAATACCCATCCATTTCAATGAGTGTGGCGTGGCAACAAAAGTAAATGACGGGACAATAACCTCACCTGTCAGGTTCAGCCCCCTCGCTGCCATCTCCAATCCGAGTGTCCCGTTAGAAACGGATATAAAGTTTTTTACCCCAAGAAATTTTGCTATTTTATCTTCCAATTCTCTAACAAAAGGGCCGTTGTTAGTTAACCAGACGTTCTCAAATATTTTGTCTACTCTTCCATGAAATGTCTTAATATCACCGATATTGGGCCTGCCAACATGCAGTTTGTTTGGGAATAATGAAGGACCTCCCATAATTGCCAATTCATCTATGTTCTTTTTAATTTCCATGATAACCAGATTTATTGATAGTTGTATATTTCGAAGATCTCAGCGGCCGCACCATTAATTATTTTGATTTCATCATCCGTTAAACACCTTTTATACCTGCCTGCCTGTGATGTGGTTACTCTGTGCAATGTTTTACTCTTCCATTCTAAGAAGTCTCTCGGTTCTAACTCCTGTTCCTTGTTTAGGAGATGAAAGTCTAACATTGCCATATCAAAATCCTCATTTAAAAAAGAGCATATCTTTTCCAATGTCTGCTCTGGAAAAGATACTAAATCTTCATACCTGATTTCTATTACTTTATCCCACCCTACTGCGTTAAAAGATTCCCTAATCCTCTTGATGTTAGTTATCCATTCTTTTGCAATTTCATATGCCCCCGCAGGCAACTGAGGGGCATAAGGGCTGTTATACGTTGAATTTGCGACATCTTTATAAGAACAGGCAATGTCCCTTCCGTCCCTTATAATATGTATAAATTGAACTCCAGGAAAAAGATTAAAAATAACATCAACATGATTAAGATAATAATTATTTTTATCCCCCCATCTTTTAAAGTCTTTTTTTTGAGTTCCGGCATAAAACTCGTATACTGATGATACTAATTCGGAATATATACTTGTTTTCTTTCTCAGTAAAAACTCCTTTAATAATCCTTTGTTAAGATTCCATGTCTCAATCTTTTTGCTGGTAAACAGGTCACGCAAAAATTCTTCCATATGCTGATCCGTGTAGTCACTATTCCATTTTCTATATTTTTCATACCACCAGACGGCAAATCCGCATTCAGGAGGGATCACGATGTCACGATGACAGGTCAGCATCAACCTCAACAGCGTAGTCCCTGAGCGTGGATTGCCAATTATAAAGATAGGTGATTTCATAAGGTCATAAGTGCCTGTCTCTCTCCAGAGCATAATTATAGATGGTATATTTCAATTGGTAGTTATTTAATCTCATCGTCTGTATAAAAGGCGTCTCAATATCTTACCGGCGTATATATTGCGAGATTCAGATGAGTTTTTGTGGTGAGCAAACAATTCTTTGGCAAAAGTGAAATCTCTATTTTTCTGATAATCCTGAATAAATTCACCGAGAGGGCCATTATAACTAAAAATATCTGATTCCTTATCAAATTCCTTCAGTATTTTTATGGTTTCACGTTCGTTATAATGGGTATAGTCCATGTATCCATCGTTCTGCCATACACGTTCCTGCCCAATATGAAAGGTCAAATGCTCTTCCTTAAACACCTTGAATTTCTTTGAATAAGCTATGAGATTACAGATCAGCACAAGCCCCATCCGTGAAGCCCCTATGCAAACATTGCCGAGTTTATATTTAGGATATGCATCTCGCCTGAAGATAAAACAATCGTATCCTGCATGAGGTTTTCCAACATCAGCGTACATCAGGGCTATATCATTAAGACTTTTATACTTATCAGAAATCGTCCGGCGATTAATTACGAGGGCATCATAGCCTGATTCAATGAGTTTCTTCACGGCAAGATAAAAATGCGGCATAAGGGCGATATCAACATTCGTATAAATTAAATAGTCGGCATCTGTTGATTCATAAAGGCGGTCCAGGATATCCCTCACTATTGGCAGTTTTCGTCTTTTTTTGAAAGTACCAAAATCAAGTATGGATCGATTTAAATCTTCAGTTATAATAAATCCTTCAGGGGTTATGGAATGGTCTTCCGGGTATTGAACATAAAATAAAGTTACTTCTACACCGGGATGTGCAAATTCCCTGGCAATCTTCATAGTCTCAAATGTAACCGGTTGGGCAATAAAAAGGTCTGATGAATCATTAACCACAACGGGATTAATAATATGGGCAATTTTAAGCATTAGTCTTGCTTGAACTATAAGTTACTTTTTGAACAATCTACTGAGCGAAGTTGTAATACGGTAGCTTAAACTTTTCTGCATAGATTTTATAATTTCACCTTTCCTTTGAATTTTCTCATCTTTCTTATTGAGAATGTTTTCATAGTAACTATTCAAAAGAAACTCATAGTTACAAACAAATTCGCTAAATGGAAAAGAATTCTCTCTTTTTTTTCTATTAAACCCATCGATAGCCTTCTCATAAGATTCAACAAAAGCCCCTACCTTTTTTCCCCAATTCAAATCTTCTATTTGTCTTTTAGAATTTTCTGTATTCTCTTGCCTGAGTTTTTCATCTATTAACATTAGATTGATCTTCTCAGCTATCCCGTCAGCATTATGGGGATCAAATATAAAGCGCCTGTCTCCAATATGCTCAGGAAGTGATGTCACACTGGAACAAATAACAGGAACACTATAGGTCATTGCTTCAAGGAGTGGATAACTGCCTGCCTCATATAGTGTTGGAATAACCACAAGGGTTGCATTACTCATGATCAGAAGCATCTCTTCCTCAGGAATATATCCTAAGAATTTCACAACGCCATTCAGAGCAAGTTTATTAATCTCCTTCTCAATCTCGGGAAAGAAGTCCTGAGTCTTCTGCCCTGTGCAGACAAGAGAGATTTTCTGTTGGTATTTATCATGTACGATTCTTAAAGCCTTAATCAGATTAATATGGTTTTTATGTCTCCATGTATTAGCGGCATAGAAGAGGTAACTTTCGGGAATTTCATACTTGTTTTTTATACCTTGAAGTATTGAGGGATTTAATGACTTTGGTTCCTCCATACCCACACCGCAAATATCTATCTTATTAAATGGAATACCGTAGAATTTAATCAGATCTTCTTTTACATGATTAAAACTCACGATCACCCGTTCACTGAACTCTGCTGATCTTTTGTAGAAAATATTACGGAATTTAATCTTCTCATCTGTAAAGAATTCAGGATAATGGAAGTGCTGAATATCATGAAGGGTTATTATCATTGGCACACTCAGGGTACAGCGTCTGTAGTACTGCAGGGGTCTGTGAATTACTTCTATATTCTCTCTTTCCACTATTTCTGAAAATAATGCAGAAATACCTATTGGAATTTCTTTAAAATTAGGATATCCCTTGAGAGACTCAAATATATTACCATCCTGGGCCGGGACCATGGCCACGATATTCATGCCGGTATGGCTTACAAGCATAGAAATTAACCGCTCGGCGTATTGGAATATACCTCCAACCTTATCCCGGGCATTCATGAATGTAACATCGAAACCGACAGTAATATTCATTCGATAATGATATATGAAACAGCACCACTATATGGTGCTCGATGTATCTTATATTTATCTAATCCCATCACTTCCCGAACCGCGATGGTCTCTCCTGGAAATTGCTCATTATTTAATTCATCAAAAACGACAATACTTCCTTTAGTCAGATGAGGTAGAATCTTTTCTAAGCAAATTTTAGTCGGTTCGTATAAATCTAAGTCAAAATAAGCTAACGCAATTATGGTAGAAGGATATTCTTTAAGATAATCGTTAATAGTTTTACAGGCATCACCCTTAATTAGCTGGTACTTTTGTATATGTTCAGTAGGTGTTAAACTATTGTGAAAGTCTAACAATTTACCCAAGTATATTTCATAATCATTCGGTACTGAATAATTCCCCATTCTGTTATATTCATTGCTGCCATCTTTGTCATGAACGGAAAGAAAGCCCTGAAATGTATCAAAGCCAACTATTTTCCTGAAATTGTTATAAGGTTCATAAATATCCCTAAATGAAGAAAATAGCACCATATTTTGTCCATATCGAGTACCTAGTTCAAATATTACTCCATTCACATCAATAATCTTCTTGTAAAGGTCATTAAGAAAAAGAATCCTTTTAAGATCCCGGGATGTAATGAAGAGGCCAAGATTAGAAAGTATTTCTTGTTCAGGAATGCTGCAATTTTTATAAAGTTCTATAAACTTTTTTTTCTTTTCTGATTCAAAATGTGAAACTCTATTGATGATCTTCATAATAAGTTGTTATTTAGTTTTATACTAATATTATTTTGTTTGAAAGTTTGAAGAATATTACTTGTGTCTAACTGGAATTTGCTCCTATTACCTTGTGCAATCTTGATAACTCTTGAACCTTTATTGCCAAATTTTTGGATAATTTTATTAGCTAAATCTATATAACGTAAGTTATGAAAGCCTACATTAAAAATACCGACAGGCATGATTTCGAGTAATCTTTTTATTGTTTCTCTTAATTCTTCAATACTCAAGAATACGCTTGTCCTCTCTCCATCACCGTAAACGGTTATGCAATTATGTTCATTTAACTCTTTGAGCATTGTAGGTATTAGCCTTGTCTCGTTCATTCCATGTCCATAAGTCTGGGCCAGCCTAATATGACAAATTTTGATGTTCATATTTCGCAAACCAAAATCTAAAATGTTTTCACTACAAAATTTAGATAAACCATAATAACATTCAGTATTAATTGACGGCTTTATTTCAGATTCCTCTTTGAACGTGCCTGTGCGATTTGGATATACTGCTATGGATGAGAAATTTAATATAAATCTCGGATTAAGCAGTTTGCTTAATCCCAATACTGTATTAGCAATATTGATATTCTTCAATAAAACCTTGATATCCTCTACTTCTTTTTCCATTGGAAGATAGGATGCAAGATGTATAATTGCACCTAAATCCACATTGCCATAATGGCAACTAAAATAATTTAGACATTCTTCCGTATTTTCTAGATTTAACTTTACGATACTTTTTCCACCAACCTTTTTACTTTTTTTTGAAAATACGGATAACAATTCGTAATACTGACCTAAATAAGTTGTAAGGTTTTTTCCTATAAATCCGCCTGCCCCTGTAATTAAAATAGTCATTACTTCCCCATATTATTAAACATTTCCCAACTTAAGTAATAATTCTCATAATAGCGCATAATAACACCTTTTCTTTTTTCTGGAATCTTATCAAAATGATTATCAAATATTTTTTTGAGTAAGATATCGATCTCATTAATGCCAAACAAGGCCCTCATAGAGGTTGTCCCGGAAAATCTTGGATTGATTTCAAAAATTACGGGACCTTTTTCCGTTAGTCTCAATTGATAATTAGCGGGACCAAAAGGTTGTAATGCCATAGTTACTTGTTTTATGTATGCGTCGATTTCCGGGTAGTCATCGGAGTATGCTCTAAAGGTATTACCTAACTTTAAATCTCTCTTTAATGTTACAATGCTAAGTACTTCATTGTAGTATAACGCTCCACAAGTGAATTCTTGCTTTTCGTTTGGCAGGTATTCTTGTACTATAGGCATTGGGGTACTTAATAAAACCTGATGCAGTTCTTTAAGATTATTGACAACATGAAAGTCTTTAGATCTATTCCCAAAACGGGGTTTGACAACAAGTGGGAAATCTTTTTTTAATAATAAATCATCAACCTTATCAGGTAGACAGGATAGAGGGAAAGGGAAATTATGTTCTTCTAGAAAACATACCGTTTTCCATTTATCCCGTCCCACCATAACTTTATCGTAGTCCGAAACTACAACCGTTGAATTCGTTTTGCTTTCTATTTGGTTTTTGTATTTTGAAAATAATTCAACCTCAAAATCAATTCCAATAAATACTATATCTATTGATTCCGCCCTTATAATACTAATTACCTCTTTTAACCACTCTTCCTCTGATACCAATTTCTTATTCAAAACATCAGGAAGCAGATATGCTTGTTCTCCCCAATAGAGACCCAGAGCATCTTTAAAGTAATCAGTGCAAATAAGCCTGTGATTAACTTCAGACATTTTTAATGTTTTAATAATCTCTATTCCCAGGACTGAACCGCAAGCAGTGACTAATACATTCAACCTTTTCATAAATACTTTCCTAATACTTCTTTACAATTTCCTAATTCCGAAACATGATGGACATCTGATCCTATTGAAATATAAGGATCATATTTTTTGCAATAATATAAAACCGTGTCAAGAATTGTATCATTCATATACTTTGAATTAATCTCAAATGCTATCTCTGACTCCGAGATTAACTTAATAGTCTCTTTTATAAAAAACTCTGGTATCTCGCCAAAGTGTTTGTAAGACATTCCACCAGGGTGAGAAAGGACATCAATCTTGTTTTTTTTGACCAATGCTTGGGTATATTCAAACTCTAATCTAAAAGCTTTCTCTTTGTCAAATTCCTTCAGGTCGCAACAATCTCCCATCATATTGTGAACCCTGTGAACACTACCGGATACAATTTCTGCAAGTAGATAATTTGATTCTGATAAATCTATATTACCCATATTGTCCATCACTTTTGTTTCCACACCTATATGTACCTTAACGTTTGTTCTCTGTCTAATATCAGCTATTTCCTTATAAAATTCAGGAAAGTAGGTGCTATCCTTCCTGATATGCTCAGTAAAAGCTATCTCACGAATATTTAGAGATTCTGCGGCCTTGATTACCTCATCAGCAGTATTATTACCATCTGTCCATCTAGTATGTATGTGATAATCAATATTAATTAAATCTTTATTTAATGCACTAAATCTATAGAATGAAGGTTTTATAACTGTCATAAATGCCTATTCATAAAAATTCTAAAAGCAATATTTTATTATCAACTCATCATTTCTCTTAGGAGATTAGAAATATACTGAACGTCATCTTCTTGAATACTATAAAAAGTGGGAAGGTTAATCCCTTTTACTGCTACTGATTCTGCACTTTTTAAATGTGTCAACCTATTATCCTCATAAACCGGCATAACATGCATGGGATAGAAAAAGGGTCTCGTCTCTACACCATTATTTGCCATAAACGCCATTACCTCATCGCGACTCTTTCCGTAGCTCTCTTCGACCAGAATTGAGTACATCCAGTAAGAATGTGTTGCATATTCTTTCTCTACCTGCAAGGTAATGCCTGGAATATCCTTTAGATATTCATTATACCATTGTGCAATTTTCCTCCGTTTTGCAAGAAACTTCTCAATATTCTCCATCTGTGCGATGCCTATAGCTGCTTGTATATTAGTCATCCTGTAGTTATGTCCAACTACAGGGAACCAGTACCTACGGGAAGGGTCCATCCCCTGTCCTTTTAAAAGGCGTATCTTTTCTGCAAGTTTGTCATCATTAGTAACAACCATTCCTCCCTCGCCAGTGGTAATTGTCTTATTGCCATAAAAACTGAATGTAGAGATATGGGCTATGCCTCCACACATCCTGCCTTTATATTTAGACCCAAGGGCCTCGGCCGCATCTTCAATGACAAAGAGCCCATACGTTTTTGCAATTTCCATAACAGGGTCCATATCACATGGGTGGCCATAAAGGGGGACTGGAATAATAGCCTTCGTCTTTGGGGTAATGTGGTCTACTATTTTCTGGGGATCTATATTCCACGTTTCCACTTCACTATCAGCAAATACAGGCTTTGCCCCTGTGTATGTAACTGCGTTTGCCGTTGCCACATAAGTTAACGTAGGTACAATAACCTCGTCACCTTCTCCTATTCCCAGCGATAACAGTGCCAGATGGATGGCAACAGTCCCATTTGAACAGGCAATGGCATGCTTAACACCGATGTATTCAGCAAACCTCTTCTCAAAAAGCTCAATATACTTTCCGTTTGATGATATCCAGGTTGAATCAAGACAGTCCAGTACATATTCCTTTTCCCTGCCTATAAGAGATGGTTTTGAAACTGGTATTAAACGTCTATCTACTTTCCCCATGTTTTTGCCGTCTTAATAATCAAATGTGTACCTTTGTTTCCATTATTTTTTATTTTTGGTCATCATGCTCTTGAATTTGTAATTCAAGTAGCCAAATTTTTTCCGCATGTTATTAAAAGGAGGAATACTAATAATATGTTTGATCTCTTCCATCCCTATAAGTGGCGCGTTGTGGCAGTCATCCTTTGAATTAATAAGCCTCAACTCATTAACGCATCCGGTTTTCTTAAACTTGACTAAATTAAGTGTCTTAAGTGTCTTACGATCCAATATCCAGAATCCTCCATCACTCCACCTCCTGCTCAAGCGGTTGCCATATTCTGACCTCCCTACAAATATATAATCATCATTTGCCGCAAGACCTCGTGTAATAACAAAGGGCTCATCAGCCTTCCATACAGTTTCACCACTGATAATCTCATATAGGCTTCCATTTCTTGAATCACAAATAATCATTCCATGTTCACAAATAAAGATATTATGAGCCCATTCTGCCTGGGTATCATATGTTTTCTTAACTTTTAATGAAGATAGATCCAGTTCCCAGATAACCGACTTTCTATTATTGTTGTGTGCCACTATGTAAAGAGAATCATTAAGTTCATAAAGACTGTTAAAGTGGTCACCAACTTTAATCCCATTAATAACTTCACAATCGATATCATTAAGCTTGCATACAGATTGTTTTTTTTTCTCTATTTCTGTAACCAGGATACAATTATGACCCGTATTCGTAATTAGTAATCGACCAAGGCTATCTGACAGAATTTGATGTGGCATGGATAAACCATTTGAAATTATAAAATGGCCGTTGTTTGAATATGATCTCACATAACCTTTGTTGGAATTCCGATAATCTTGTTCCGTTTTTAATGATGCATTATCGATATTACTATGAGCTAGATATATTGCGCTATTATCCCAGGAAATGCCGGAATACTCTCCCATTCCAGTTGTTAATGTACTTAACCTGGCTTTAGTAAGGTCATAAAGATAAATTGAAAGCGGGGTTGAAAATATTAAATGCATAACTTTACTTGCAACTCATTATTTTTCAAAAATATAAATCTCTCTTGGAGATGGTGAAGAGGGGAACACCTTATAGTTTTTAAACTCTTTCATGAATGCCTCAATAAAGCATTTACTATTGTACCATTCCATTCCTGTATGGTCCCACTTGCTGACGTAATAATCTTCCTTTGGGATAAATTCCACAACAGCATATCTTTTTGAAAGTTTACCCATTCTTCTCGATATCTCTTCAAATGTCATTTTTGACTTATATGTCAGATGATGCACCATGGCCATTGCAAGGACAATATCGCAATTAATCCTTCAAATGAGGGATAACCATTTTTTAGCCCATGACTTTCTGTCGGTTTGCTAAAATCAACATATAGGGGAAGTATATTGAGTCTTTCTCGCTTTGCCATTTGATATAGTCGGGTCAGGGAGGGAATATCATTATCAATAGCTATAACATTGAACCCAAGGCTATTAGCCAGCCTGCTGAACCATCCCTTGTTACTACCTATATCAAGCAAACAACCACCAGTCAAGGTAGAAATAAATTTATATACGACCCCTTGTTTTTCAGGAAACTCTTGAGGTTCATCAATTGATATCTCCCTCTGGTTATAATTGGACCATGTAGTAGATTTATTATAATCTATTTCCATCCTCGAAATCTGTCGAATTAACCTTTTTACGCCAAACCTTTCAGGTAAGAATTTAGGGGATACATAAGAGGGGATATGCATTTCATTCGCTAAACTATTTCTGTATTTATGATTCGGTATAGGTAATTTTAAAAAATCGTAGGTCTTACCACATCCCTCTTTTGCAAACATAATAAGTGGAAGCCAGAAATATGAACGAAACTCTTGCATGCTTTTTTGAAAAACTTTCTTATCAAACGGCACGATGGATCCAATGTCTATAAAGACAGGCCTCCACCTTTGAAAAAAAATATTCCAGGGATGACCATCCTTAGTCATATAGCCATCTTTTATTAACTGGAGATTAAGTCTGAGAAATTGCAAGGCTGCATCTTTCAGCATTTCAGGAAGCCATTCCATACAATAGTTTTGGTATGGAATCTTCTCATGCCATATTGTCAGGGGATATCCTTTCAGGGTAAGCTCTGACCTTCGGGTTTTCACAAGGCCAAACGTTTCCCACTTATCAGCCATTTGTAAAATGATTTCGGATTGTGGTGCTCCATTTGGCGTAATAGCCCTGTATACTTCATCCTGATAGTGGAATACCCTGCCGAAAGAGTCCACTGTAGAAGCAGGGTCAAAAATAACTGAGTTCTGATCAATATTCATTAGATTACTTTAAATATAGAAGAACGAAAATCTGAAATAATTACAGCCCTACCAATTCATGTCCCGTTCGTATTTCAGGGCAATTAGCAGATCACCGGTTTTTTGTTTAAAAACATCTTTTACATCGTCAGAAAAATAGTTCTTCCAATCACCTGCAATACCCTTCCTGTAATGCTGACGTTGATTTTCTTCCCCTTGCTTTCTGCCTTTACTTAGTTTCTCAAAGCTGTATTTATCAAGAAGCTTTTGCAGGTCGTATTCCGTTAATTCTATTTTACAGTGATCAAATATCTTCTTGAAGAAATCCTCTGAATGAGGTCCCACCAGATCTTCATACCTGACGAGCATAACTGTATCGTCGCATGCATGGATCCAGGATCTTTGAGCCTCAAAATGTCCCCTATCAATAAAGTTCTGCATACAAAAGGTTAATCCATCATTTAACTCCATATTGATAAGTTTTTCTCTCTTTGCATCTATTCCCGGGAGCGGCGCATGAGAATACATCGTTGAAAAGTAATAAGATACGACTAAATCCCGTGGATCTCTCAAAATATATATGGCTTTATAAGAGCCTCTTTTGGGAATCTTAATATAGCTGTCATAGGTAATATAGAGCGGGGAAATTATTTTGTCCTCAGGAAAGGGGGTATCAAAATATCTGTCTGTAATCTTTCTTTTATCTGTTTTATCAGGCAGAGATTTTGCGTAGGTGTATACTTCGAGTCCGGAATATGCAAAAACTATCTCATCTTTTAAAATAGCCTTGATCCACTGACTCCCTGATTTATGTGTACAGCAGTGATAAATATTTTTAAGCGGACATCTCTTAATTATCTTCACTGGCAAATCCTCTTGTATTACGGCTTTAGAGTCATCAAGTATGCCTTTAATTGTCCCCAAGAATCTTTTCTTTATATTTTTCATGCCATTTTATCCCCCCTTGTTTAACCTCCCATTCCCCGGCAAGATTAATCGGTGCACGACCAATATATTCACCACAAACTTTAAGTTCCTTTATCGCATA
>Ga0209212_1002398_pt1 | contig 26794 bp, 28 predicted proteins | sample RifGroC2_FD_183996 | JGI IMG/M metagenome (GOLD analysis project Ga0209212, IMG submission 183996) | Groundwater microbial communities from Rifle, Colorado, USA - Groundwater C2 (SPAdes) (version 2) | ecosystem: Environmental > Aquatic > Deep subsurface > Groundwater | place: Rifle, Colorado... | reverse complement strand
TCCGGCGATTGGACTGGCACCTTGGACGGTCAAGAAGGCAGTTACTATTCCAATGCCAACAATCTCACCAACTTCGGCAATCCTTTCTACACCTTCTTCTCCGCCACTAACACGGATGCTCTCACCGCCAACCCCTCAGACCCCGTCGTTTCCGGCTGTAACCTTTCCGTCACGATGGAAAACGCCGCCAACGCTTACGTCGTCTCTTCCTGCGAAATTCGGGGCGACGGCTCTTACACCGGAGATGACAACGACAAAGGTTTTTATGGCACCGGCCAAGCCTGGGCGACCACCGGCTATTCTTCCAGCGCCGCCAACAAAGCCCAGCTCCGCACTCATATCCTCTCCAACGGCAATGTCATCTGGGACATAGCTGGCAATGTCTGGGAATGGACGGACGCCTATGTGAACGGGACGGCGGAGAAACCGGCGTCTGCCACGGACGCTTGGCAGGAATTCAGCGCCATTACCAACTATGTAACGCTAAACTACGCCCGTCCGCAAAATCCTTCTTGGTCATCCGCCAATGGCATAGGCCAGTATCTCGGAGGCGCCTCCGCCGGCCAGCGCGGTTTCCTCCGCGGCGGCCGCTGGCTCACTGGCGCGGCTGCTGGGGTCTTCACGCTGTACATCAGCAATGCCCCGTCCTACGCGGACACGTTCGTCGGGTTCCGTTGCGCTCGCTGAAGGGGTTAACCTGCCATAGGCAGGTCTAAAATCTTTTATCTAAAAATCTAACAATTTTTGAAAAAATTAAAGTTTGTTTTGCGACCAACATTTTTTATTGCAAAGAAAGTTTGAAAGGTGCTATAATTCAACCATGACCATTCAAGCCATGAAAAAGAAAATAATCCCTATTTTGAAACGCCAAGGAGTGACGAAGGCGGCTTTTTTCGGTTCCGTGGCCAGAGGAGAGGCGAATAAAAACAGCGATGTGGATATTTTGGACAGTATTGAGAAAATTGAAGATCATACAAAAAATGTTTCGGAGGTTAAATTATTTTACGAACCTATGCAAAAAATAATCAACTTTATCCCATTAGAGAAAAAGCGACAAGGGAAAGATAATAATTAATACAATAAAACTTTATGAAAAAAACAAATATAGTTAATTCTCTAACGGGATTCATCAAATACAACAACGGCTTTATTGTTTTCGGTAGCGATAGAGTATTTATAGTTGTCTAGACAACCTTGGAGATGTTATAATAAAAACAAGTAAAATATGAAAATAAACGATTTTATCAAAGAAAGACCATATCTCGTCTGGGGTACGAGAAATTATGAAAATCTTTCACAAGAAGCCATTGTTGAGAATGTTCTGAATTACGGCGATTTTAATGATGTGAAAAAAATGTTTGCCATTTTGGGGATCAAGAAAACAGCTGGAATTTTTAAAGGGCAAATAAGCCAAAAAAGAAATAATTATCGTCCAAAAATAAAAAATTATTTTAATCTTTATTTCAAAAAGTATGCGTAAAGAAATTCTGACGGAGCAACAAACCAAACTTTTGCCGTTAATCGGAAAATTTTCCAAAGATTTCGGACTTGTCGGCGGAACGGCTATAGCTTTGCATATCGGACACAGGGAATCAATAGATTTTGATTTGTTTACGGTTAATAAATTTGATTCTGGAAAAATTAAAAGAAAAATAACGAATGATTTTAACGTGGAAAAAGTGTTCGTGAATGAAGCGGATGAATATACGGTGCTGATAAGCGGAGTAAAAATCACTTTTTTGCATTACCCGTTTAACATAGAATTTAAAAATAATCTGGATAATGTGATAAAAGTAGCCGATCTTTTAACATTGGCCGCGATGAAGGCTTACGCGCTGGGGAGAAGAGCCAAATGGAAAGATTATGTTGATATGTATTTTATTTTTAAAAATTTCCACTCAATCGCGGAGGTTATTGGAAAAGCTGGTGAGATTTTTTCTTCCGAATTCAACGAAAAAATATTCAGGGCTCAGCTCGCTTACTTTGAGGATATTGATTACACGGAACAGGTCGTTTATCGCAAAGGATTTGAGGTTGACGATGATGTTGTCAAAACCAGCTTGATTGATTTCAGTTTAAGTTTTAATATTAAAACTTAACATAACAAAAAAACCATTATGCAAAAAATCATTCGCTTCATTAAATACAACAACAGTTTCATTATAATTCTCGGCCTTGTTTTTCTCGGCGCCGGCAGCTCTTTCGCTTCGGAAAAAGTCAGAGATACGGTAATAGGGCAAACCATAGAAGAAACAAAAGGGATGGACAATTCCGCTTTGCTTGCCACCAACCTCAATTCTCTCAAACAAGAAATGAGCATTAGCGATGTGTCCGAAGACGAAGACAATTATCTCATCTCTTATTCTTTCTCCACCTTTGACATCAAAGACAACATCTGGCAAAACCAGACCAAAACCCAAATATTAAAAGTTCCCAAAGACGCCTTAAACGGCGGCAAAGACCTCGGGCTTTATGTCCAAAGCGAATTGGCTCAAGTGATGGACACTCAACTGGCGTATCTTAAAAACGCCCAAGAAAGAGAACAAAAGAAAGGCGAAACTAAAATAACCAAAACCACCAAATACACCGGCTTAAAAGGTCTCGTCCTTAATTCCGAAACCAAAGAATTGGAAGGCTACGAGCCGGTGGTGAAGAAAGAAGAAAGGGTTGAATCGGCGTATGTCGCGCCGCCTGTAACAACCGCGATAAACCAGAATCCTCCAGTTCAAATTCCTCAAGCTCCTCAATCTCCGTCTCAACCGGAACAGGAAACGACACCGTTAGACGAGCCCGCGTCAGAATCGGAACCTGCGGAAGAACAAGTAATTGAATCGGCTGAAGAGCCTGTCATTGAAGAATCAACAGAAGAGCAGACTGCCGAGGAACCGGCAACTGAGCCTGAGGTGCCTGAAACAACACAGGAACCAGCGCCGGAAGAACAATCGGCTGACTCTGCGGACACTTCTTCCCCCGAAGAACCTGTTGAAGAACAGGTAATTGAAACAACCGATGTGCCACCACTTGGAGATTGAGTCTCCAAGTGGTAAAATGATAAAAAAGCTGTTTTTTGACTTAGTAGGTAAAATATAAAATATATGAAAGTAACATCATTAAATCAAATTTATAAATGTGGTCTTTGCGGCAATATGTCTGAAATTATTCATGTTGGCGGCGGTGAACCTTTTTGCTGCGGTCAGGTTACGGATCTTCTTGAGCCGAAAACTGAAGACGTGGGAGCGGAAAAACATGTGCCGGTGATAGAGAAAACAGTCGTTGGCTTTAGGGTGAAAGTGGGTAGCGTGCCGCATCCGATGGAAGCGGATCATTGGATACAGTGGATAGAGCTTATCGTCGATGGCGTGAGTTACAGAAAATTCTTGAATCCGGGCAACGCGCCGGAAGCGGAATTTTGCGTTGAGGCGGAAAATGTGTTAGCAAGAGAGTATTGTAATTTGCACGGACTATGGCAGAACAAATAGAACCAAATAAAAATAGCCAAGAGAACGGCAAGCCGATTGCCGTTCTCTTGATTGGGCGATCCGGCTCCGGCAAGGGCACGCAAGCCAAATTGCTCATAGAATACATGGAGAAGAAAGGTTATCCTGATATTTTGTATTCTTACACTGGCAATAAAATACGAGAACTCATAAAAGAAGAAAATAAAACTTATTCGGCTGAACTGTCCAGACAAGTGATGAAAGCCGGTTTAAGACATCCCGCTTTTATCGCCGTTTGGGCGTGGTCTGATAATTTTATTAAGAACATGAAAAAGGGAGTAAGCGTGATTATGGACGGATCGCCGAGAGGTTTGCTTGAAGCGGAAGCCATCGATGAAGCTCTTGGATTTTATGGTATAAATGAAATTAAACCGGTTTTTATAGATACCGGCAGGGAATGGTCTACTAAAAGACTGCTTGGCAGAGGCCGATCGGACGACACTGAAAAAGTTATAACGGAAAGACTGGATTATTTTGACAAGATGGTTTTGCCGGTAGTGGAAAATTATGAGAAAAACGGCAGGATTATCCGCATTAACGGCGAGCAGAGCATAGAAGGCGTGCATAAAGAAATGGTGGAAAAAATATTTGACATTAAATGACTATCTTAAAAGACAAAAAAGAAATAGAAGCGCTAAGAGACGGAGGCAAGATTCTTGCCTCCGTCTTAAAAGCGGTCATGGAGGAGGCCAAGCCAGGCATTTCGTCTTTGGCTTTAAATAATCTGGCGGAAAAGCTTATCCGTGAAGCCGGCGGCAGGCCTTCTTTTTTAAATTATAAAACGGTGGATGACAAATCAGCTTATCCGGCCTCTCTTTGTGTTTCTCTAAACAGCGAGGTGGTGCATGGCATACCAAGCGAAGAAAAAATTTTAAAAAGCGGCGATGTCGCCAGCTTTGACATAGGCATGGAATATAAGAAATTGTACACCGACATGGCGGCTACCAAACTTATCGGCCACGGTTTAGCCAAGACGGAAAATTTTATAAAAACAGCCAAAGGTTCACTTGAAAAAGGCATTGAGGCGGCAAGAAGCGGCGCTCGGGTGGGCGATATAAGTTTTGCCGTTCAATCCTTTGCGGAGAAAAGCGGTTTTGAAGTGGTAAAGAAACTGGTGGGGCATGGCATCGGCAGAGCGGCTCACGAAGATCCGGAAGTGCCGAACTTCGGCAAAAAAGGAACAGGCCCGAGGTTGGAAGAAGGTTTGGTAATAGCCATTGAACCGATGATAACTTTCGGCAAGAGTGATGTTTTTTTGGATAAAACAGACCAGTGGACATGGAAAACCAAAGACGATTCAATGGCGGCTCACTTTGAGCACACGATAATAATAACCAAAAATGGAGCGGAGGTGATAACAAGAGCGTAAAATATTTATGCGTTATTTGGGTATTGATTATGGCAGTAAAAAAATCGGTATAGCCGTCTCAAGCGAAGACGGCAAATTCGCTTTTGCTCATAGTGTGATTTTAAACAAAGGATTGAAGAAAACAGCGGCGGAGATTAAGAAAATTACAGGGGAAAATAAAATCGGCAAAATTGTTCTGGGCCGTTCGCTTAATTATAAGGGCGAGCCTAATCCCATTATGGAAGAAATAGAAAAATTTAAAGCTGAGCTGGAAGGAGAGACCGGATTGGAAGTGATATATGAAAACGAAGTTTTAACCACAATGGAGGCCAAACGACACATGAGGGGAGAGCGTGTTCGTCCGCCGGTGGCCAACAAGAGAAAGACAACCATAAACGCGAAGAGAGAGAAAGAAACAATAGACGCCAGCGCCGCCGCCATTATTCTAAGAAGTTTTTTGGAAAAAAATAATGTATAATTGATTTGTGAAGATTTTTATTTTCAACCTTCTTGAGAGAACGCGTCTTTGGACGCTTAAGTGGGCGGGATCAAAACATTCGGCTGTGGCGCTTTTCGTTCTGGCTTTCATAGAAGCTTCTTTCTTTCCTATTCCGCCGGATGTCTTGCTTATCGGTATTCTGGCTGTTAACGCGAGAAAATGGTGGTATTACGCTTTAATAGCGACAATCGGTTCGGTGCTTGGCGGCGCTTTCGGTTATCTTATCGGCTGGGGCCTATATGAAGGTATCGGCGCGCGCATCGTGGAATTTTACAATCTTACTTCCACCGTTGAGGCCATAGGGCATAAGTATTCAGAGAATGTTTTTCTTACCGTTTTTACCGCCGCTTTCACCCCCATACCGTTTAAGGTGATCACTATCGCCGCCGGTTTGTTTAAAATAAATATTTGGGCGATGATAATTTCCGCTTTGGCAGGCAGAGCTTTGAGATTTTTCGTGATTGCTTCCATTCTTAAAATTTTCGGCAACAGAATAAACGGCATGGTGCTTAAATATTTTAATATTTTGTCGCTTGCCGCCATTGTTCTTGTGGTTTTGAGTTTTGTGGCTATAAAATTTTTGTTTTAATTTCCCGTCGGTGTTAAAATATAAATATAAAAATATGATTGCTGATTTTTTCCCACCGCCAAAATATCTTGCGATGAGTCCCGTGTGTCTTGATATATCAGACCGTTCAATAAAATACATAGAACTTCGCAAGAAAAAAAATAATATCACCGTAGAAAGATTCGGCACTTATTCCGTGCCTCAAGGTCTTATAGAAAACGGTGAGATTAAAGATAAGGAGAAAATGGTGGATCTGCTCAAGTCAATCAAATTGAAACTGGGGAGTGTTTACGTGATAGCTTCGTTGCCGGAAGAAAAAGCTTTTTTAAGCAGAATCAAAATGCCTAAGATGGAGATAGATGAGATGAGGAACAGCATTGAGCTTCAGCTTGATGAGCATGTGCCTTTGTCCGCCAAGGAAGCCGTTTTTGATTTTGAGATTGTAAATTATAGCCGTGAAGACGGTCATGTCGACGTTAATCTGGTGGCTTTTCCAAAATATTTTGTAAACGGTTATCGCGACCTGTTTACCGAAGCCGGCTTTATTCCAATTGTGTTTGAAATGGAGGCGCAAGCTTTTGCCAGAGCCATGGTTCCAAGAACGAATGATTCGGCGATTATGGTTATAGATTTTGGCAGGACAAGGACAACCTTTGCCATTGCAAACGCTGGTAAGGTGCAGTTTACCACTACCATAAAAGCTTCCGGTGAAGACGTAAAAAAAGCTATTATGAAAAATTTGCAGGTAGACCAATTTGAGGTTGACGAACTTAAAAGGGAAAAAGGAATCGCTAACGAAAAAGCCGATCAAGAAGTTTTTGTGTCGGCTATGCCAACCGTAGAAGCCATAAAAGACGAAGCCCTAAAGCAAATCTATTATTGGGATTCAAAGAATGAGGGGGGAGAAGCAAACGAGATAAAAAAAGTTTTACTGTGCGGCGGAGAGTCTTCTTTGAAAGGATTGGCGGAATATCTTGGCAGATCGATTGGCATAAAGACGGAAATCGGCAATCCATGGGTAAATGTTTCTTCTTTTGACAAGTATATTCCTTCCATAGAAAAGAGTGTTTCTTTGATTTATTCAACCGCCATAGGTTTGGCTTTAAGGCAATTTAGATAAAAATGATAAATCTTCTTCCGGATGAAAATAAAATATTTTTTAAAAAAGAGTACATTAAGCGCCTTTTGCTTGTGGCGAGCCTGTTCTTTATTTTCGCCATTATTGTATCTGTCTTGATGATAATGCCGACATACTGGTTTTCTTATAGCATTAAGAAAAACTTAGATAATCAGATAGCTTTTTCAGAAACGACACTTGATAAACTTGATATTAGAGGAATAACCGCTGACATAGGCGAACTTAAAAATAAGCTCAAAATTCTTGAAGGCAGGAAAGAGTCCGCGCAACTCAACGTGAATTTAAAGAGAGTCTTGGAGTCAAGGTTAAGCGGCGTGAAAGTGGAAAGAATTGAATACAAAAGAGACACTCAGAGCAAAAAAGACGAAATTTCTCTCTGGGGCGTGGCTCGTTCGCGTGAGAATTTAATGGGATACGTGGATATGTTGGAGCAAGAGTTTGGAAAAGAGAATGTTGTTTCCCCAATCTCCAATCTGCTCAGCAAGGCAGACACCAGTTTTGTTTTAAGTGTTTCAATAGATTATGAAAAGTAAAAAATTTGTTATTCCAATAATTTTCTTGGTTGCCATAGACGCAGTGGCATTAATTTTCTTGTTTTTTGCGGTTTCCGCAATCAATGAAGAGAAGAAGGATATTCTTGCCGCCAGAGAACTCATTGCCAAGAACGAGAAAAATATAGACAGCAACAGCTCTTTAAAGAAGTTAGCCTCGGACATAGAAGACGATAAACTCAAGGTGTTTTCAATGTTTCTAAGCAGAGATGAGCTGATTAGAATTATAAAAAGTTTAGAATCAATAGAATCCGATTCCGGAGTATCTCTTAAGATAAGTTCCATAGACATGGATGAGAAACAAAGCGTTGTCGCGCCTACGCTTAATTTCACGGTGAAAGGTTCTTTCCATCAGCTTTTCAGGTATTTGTATTTTTTGGAAAATCTTCCATACCTTATAATAATAGACAAAGCGACTTTTTATAAAATAGAGACGGATGAAGATGGTGGTGATCAGTGGCAGGCCAATTTTAACATAAAACTTGAAGGGTATGAAAAATAATCTTAAGGGAATAATTAAATATCTTAACCCATATAACATAAGCGGAGGCGAGCCGGACATTAAAAGAGACTGGTTCACGGCGGTTGCTTTCTTTGTCTTTTGCCTGTTCATTGGCGCCGGTCTTGGAGCTTATGTTTATTTTGATACGGCTAAAGTTATGACCAAAGAAATTGTCGCGCCGGAAAACAGCGTGGTGTCCGTGAGTAAAGCGGAAATCAAAGCCGTGGTGGATGATATAAAATTTAAGGAGAAAAAATTTAATGACGGCTTTATTATAGACGCGTTAAGAGACCCGTCGCTTTAAGTAAAAATGACAGATTGTAAAAATTCAGGATTTTGAATGTCCGGAATTTTTACCTCTTTTATTTTGCGTGTTATAATGTTTAATATAAACTATGCGAGTTGATCAGGAGAAAATTAAAATACTTTTACTTGAAAGCGGACTTATAAACAGCGCTGATATAAAAGCGGCTGAAGCCAAAGCTAAAAAGACAGGCGACAGCTTGGAGAATATTTTAGTAAGCGATGGCAAGATTCCGGAAGATGATTTAAGAAGATTGCAAGCGTACACTCTCGGCATCCCTTTCGTTAATTTGGAAAAAGAGAAAATAGACTTTGATGTCCTTAGTCTTATTCCGGAGCCTATAGCCAGAAATCACAATATAGTCGCTTATAAAAAGAAGGACGACGCGCTTGAAGTGGCTATGGTGGATCCGCAGGATATAGAGACCATGGATTTTATAAGAAAAAAGTCCAATCTTAGAATATTGCCAAGACTCACAAACAGAGTTTCCATAAAAAAAGCTCTAGCTCAATATAGGGAGAGCCTTGAGGCGGAATTTGGCGACATTGTCCGAAAAGAAGCCGGCTCCATAAAAACGATAAAAGATAAAGACGAAAATGAAAATGACGAGAATGCTCTCAAGAAGATGGCCGAGGACTTGCCGATAATCAGAATAGTGGACACGCTTTTAAAACACGCCATTTTGCAGCGAGCTAGCGATATCCACATAGAGCCCATGGAAGATAAGGTGCTTGTAAGATACAGAATAGACGGGGTGTTGCATGACGCTATGTCTTTGCCGCAGAAGGCGGCTCCGGGCATTATCGCCAGAGTAAAAATATTATCAAATTTAAAAATAGACGAGAAGCGTCTCCCGCAAGACGGACGGTTTAAAACAGAAACGCAAGATGAGAAGGTTTCCTTTAGAGTCTCCATTTTGCCTGTCTATAACGGAGAGAAAGTTGTGATGAGGCTCTTGCGAGAGAACGTCAAGGGTTTTTCTTTTGAAACTTTGGGTTTTGAAGAAAAACAGATAGATGATCTTCATTTGGCCATAAAGCGTACTACCGGCATGATTCTGGTAACTGGACCGACCGGTAGCGGTAAAACTACCACTCTTTATACCGTGCTTGACGTGCTCAATACGCCAGAGGTAAATATCTCTACCATAGAAGATCCTATTGAGTATAGGATGCCGAGGATAAATCAAACACAGGTAAAGCCGGATATCGGTTTTACTTTCGCGAACGGTCTGAGGGCGTTGGTGAGGCAAGATCCGGATATCATAATGGTGGGAGAGATTAGAGATAATGAAACAGCCTCTCTGGCGATAAACGCCGCGCTTACCGGCCATCTCGTTCTTTCTACTTTGCACACAAACTCAGCCGCCGGCGCCGTGCCGAGGATGATAGACATGAAAACGGAACCTTTCTTGCTCGCTTCAACCATAAATATTGTAATTGCCCAAAGATTGGTAAGAAAATTATGTTCCGGTAAAGAAAAATATTTTCTAAAAAAAGACGAAATAGAAAGATTGTCCGAAGTGGTAGACGCGGATAGATTGCTCAAAATTATTAAAAAAGAAAAAATAATAGAAGAAAAAGACGGATGGGAAAATGTGCCTTTTTTCCGACCGAAGGAATCCAGAGATTGCCCGGATGGATACTCCGAAAGAGTGGGCATTCATGAAGTGTTGAAAGTTACGGAATCCATAAAAAACCTTATCGTGGCAAACGCCACTTCTGACGATATAGAAAATCAAGCTAAGAAAGAAGGCATGCTTACCATGGTGGAAGACGGAATCTTGAAAGCGGCTAAAGGACTTACCAGTATAGAAGAAGTTTTGAGAGTGATAAACGATTAGAAAATCAATCACGAAGATGAAATTTAATTATTACGCTAAAAAAATAACCGGAGAGGAAAAGAAGGGCGTCATTGAAGCCAAAGATCGTTTTGATTTGGCTCATGCTTTGAGAAAAAAAGGGTACAGCCTCGTGTCTCTCAAGGAAATTGGCGGCGTAAACTTTCTCTCTCGCTTCTCATCCATTGGTTCGGTTTCCGTCTCAGACAAGATGATGTTTACGAAGAATCTAAGCGTAATGATAAAAGCTGGCTTGTCCATAAGCAGGGCGCTGGATATTCTCGTTAAACAGACGAAAAATAAAAAATTCATGAGAGTAATTTCTCGGTTAATGGAAAAAACAAGAGAAGGCGATCCATTAAGTTTGGCCATGAAAGGTTACCCAAAAGTTTTTTCAAAACTTTTGGTGTCTATGGTAAAGGTGGGAGAGGAGACCGGAAAGCTTAGCGAGTCTTTGGAGGTGGCCGGCTTTCAACTTGAGAGAGACCATTTGCTAATGAAAAGAATCAAAGGCGCCATGATGTATCCGTCTATTATTATTATCGCCATGCTTCTGATAGGCGTTTTTATGTTTATTTACGTGGTGCCGACATTGGTATCCACCTTCAGCGAGCTTAACGTGGAATTGCCATTAAGTACAAAAATAATCATAGCCATAAGCAATATCTTGTCTAATCATTTTCTTGCCGCCATTTTGGTTTTTGCGGTGGCAATACTTCTTGCCATTTGGGCGACAGGCACTGAGAAAGGCAAAGGATTTTTGAGCGCGGCTTTTCTTCGTCTGCCGTTGGTGTCTCCCATTGTTAAGAAAATAAATTCAGCCAGAACCAGCCGCACTCTGGCTTCGCTCATCGGCTCAGGGGTAAACGTGCTTGACGCTTTAAGTATCACCAGAGATGTTCTCCAAAATCACAGATACAAAAAGGTTTTGGAAACAGCCGGAAGAAATGTGCAGAAAGGCGCGCCCATGTCCGACGCTTTTAAAGAAGCGGAAGATTTATATCCGGCGCTGATCGGCGAGATGATGTCCGTGGGCGAGGAAACCGGAAAGACTTCTCAAATGCTGGATCAATTGGCGGCTTTTTACGAAGCGGAAGTGGCTGATGCTACTAAAGATTTGACCACCATTATAGAGCCGATTCTTATGCTTTTTATCGGCGCGGCGGTAGGGTTTTTCGCCCTTTCCATGATAAGACCGATGTATTCAATGTTAAACGGAATATGATGATCAAAAGTCAAAAGTTAAAAGTTAAAAGTCAAAAGTCAGGCAACGGCTTCTCTTTGATGGAAGTTATTGTCGTTATCGCCATCGTTGGCGTTATTACTGCTTTTGCCGGAGTTTCTTTTTCCGCTTTCAGAAACGCCAAGCTTTTGGATTCCACCGCGCAAGATATTCTTTCTCTTATAAATACCGCCAGAGTAAAATCAATTTCTTCTGAAAATGCTTCGCAATACGGTGTTCACTTTGAAGCGGACAGGGCAGTGCTTTTTGCCGGCAATTCTTTCGCGGAGCCTTCGGCAAGCAATGTGGAATTAAATCTTTCTCCTTCGGTTGAAATTTCAGAAGTGTCGCTGGTCGGCGAGGGAGCCGATGTTGTATTTGAGAGGATGACGGGGGAAACCGGCAATTATGGCAGTGTTACGGTAAGAATCGGTTCTGACTCGTCCAAAACGAAAATTATAGAGATAAGAAGCGCGGGCTCCGTGGAGATAAAATGAGAAAAAGTAAAAAAAATATTTATTATAAAAACGGCTTCGGTCTTATAGAAGTGGTGGTCGCGGTATCCATAATATCATCCTCCATTTTATTTGTTATGTTTGTGGCGCAATTGTCTCAGAGAGTGATAGGCGATGGCGTAAGCAGATTGCAAGCCGCTTTTTTGGCGGAAGAAGGAATAGAAGCCGTAAAAATAATAAGAGACGAAAGCTGGCAGTCCGGCATAGATTCTTTGCAAGCCGGTTTGAATTATTATTTGGATTTTAATGGTTCGGTGTGGAAGGCGACGAGTTCCCCTGTGTATGTGGACAATATTTTTGAAAGGATATTTACGATAGAAAACGTTGGCAGAGACGCGAATGATGATATTATTGGATCGGGTGGTATTAACGACCCCGACACCAAAAAGATTGTCGTTTCCGTGTCTTGGCGCGGCAGAAATGGCACCACCACCGAGAGTATGTCTACTTATATAACCAATCTTTTCTCCAATTAACTTTATGAAAAAGACAAAAAAGCGGAATAAAATTTTTTTCAAAAAAGGATTCACCATGCTGGAAATGATTATCTACATGGCTATGCTCGGAGTAATATCCATCCTTATAACCCATTCCTTCATGGCGATGACAAAATCTTTCGGCGCCGTAAAACTTTCCCGCGATGTAAACGAGTCAGCTTTAGTGGCGATGGAAAGAATAAGCAGGGAAATAAGGTCGGCTTACGATATAAACACGGACGACAGCGTTCTTGGTTCAAGTCCGGGAAGATTGAGTTTAATCAGTCTCAATGACATGGGCGCCACCACGACGATAAAATTATATATGCAAGGCGCTGATATATATGTTGAAAAGGAAGGACTTTTTCCTGAGCCGCTTACTTCTTCGTCCACTCTGGCCACTGGACTTATCTTTAACCGGATAATCGCTTCAAGCACTTCCGAGGCCGTTAAGCTGGAGTTTGAAATCACCGGCAGCGCCGGGCCGGTGAACAGGACAGATAAATTTTATAATACTATAATATTAAGAGGCAGTTATTGACATGAGTACAAAGTTAAAATTTCATTTCGCCATCAACCATGGGCGGGTGCAACAAAGCGGACAAGCGATGATGCTGACGGTTATGTTTTTTCTCATAGTCTCTCTTGTAATAGTAAGTGGTTCTACCGCCGTGACTATGAACGAGACGAAAATAAACAGAAACATCGCGGATTCTAAAAAGAGCTATTTTGTTTCCGAAGCCGGTTTGGAAGACCTAGCTTATAGAGTGCTTAAAAATAAAATTTATGATGATACCGAAGTATTGTCTCTCGCCGGCCACGTTGCCACCACTACGGTGGTGACCAGCGGGGCTGAGAGGGAGATTGTCGCCACTTCAAGCGTTTCAAACTTAGTAAGGAAGACACGCTTAAGACTTTCTACTGGCGCCGGAGCGTCTTTTTTCTATGGAGTGCAGGCCGGTGAAGGCGGTTTTATTATGGAAAACAGTTCTTTCATCTCCGGAAATGTATTCTCAAACGGGCCGATAACAGGTCAAAATTCAAATCTGACGCAAGGAGACGTGATCTCGGCCGGTCCGAATGGATTGATAAGCGGTATCCATACGGAAGGCAGCGCTTACGCCAATACTATTTCCAATTCCAGCATAGATGGGGATGCTTATTACGTGAATATTTCCGGCTCAACCGTTGGGGGAACTCTTTATCCAGGCAGCGAGAATCAGGCTACCGGCACCTTACCCATTACGGAAGAAATGATCGGCGAATGGGAAGCGGCCGCCGCAGCCGGCGGGGAGATAAATTCGCCGTGTCCTTATAAAATAAAAACAGATACCACGATCGGTCCCATCAAGATAAACTGCGACTTAGAGATAAGTGGCACGCCGGTTATCACCATAGCCGGACCGATATGGGTAAGCGGCAATATAAATTTTGAAAATTCATCGGTTGTTAAATTGCACTCATCCATGGGCAGAAGCAGTGTGGCAATAATAGCCGATAATCAGTCAAACAGATTGACAAGCAGTAAAATAGAGCTGCAAAACAGCGCGCAATTCCAAAATTCCGGCACGGAAGGTTCATATATTTTAATACTCTCTCAAAACAACAGCGCTGAAAATGGCGGCGGCGAAAAAGCCATAATTTTAAAAAACAGCGCGAATGGAGATGTGCTTGTATACGCCGGACATGGAGAGATAGAACTGCAAAGCAGCGTAGATCTTAAAGAGGTGACGGCTTACAGGATAAGAATTAAAAATTCCGCTCAAATAATTTACGAAAGCGGCCTGGCAAATATTCTTTTTACCTCCGGTCCGTCCGGCGGATACAGCATTTCCGATTGGAAAGAAATTAAATAATATTTAATGTATAATTTAAAAATGGCAAAAAAAATCATAATTGCAAATTGGAAGATGAATCCAGAGACAGGGGAAAAAGCCAAAGAACTGTTTTCTTTGTCTAGGAAAGCGGCGTTAAAGCTTAAGAATACCAAAGTTGTTATTTGTCCGCCAAACATATATTTCCAATCACTTGGAGGCCTCGCCTCCAAGTCGGGGCGCATAAGTATGGGGGCGCAGGACGTTTCTATTTTTAGTGGCAGCGGGCCGCAGACGGGAGAAATATCGGCGGAGATGTTGAAAAAGATTGGAGTGGAATATGTAATCTTAGGGCATTCCAGCAGGAGAGAGCTCGGAGAAAGCGGTTCGGATATAAATAAAAAAATTAAAAATTCGCTGGCAACCGGCCTTAAGCCGATACTGTGCGTAGGTGAGAAGGAGAGATGTGACAACGGCGAATTTATGAAAGTAGTGGAAGCTCAACTCAAAGAATCTTTAGATGGTCTAAAGAGCGAAAAGTCCTTGAAAAATTTAATCATTGCTTATGAACCGGTTTGGGCGATAAGCAAAAAAGGAAGCTTTAAGGCGGATAATCCGGACTCCGTATTCGGGATGAGTATTTTTATAAGAAAGACTTTGGCCGCTATTTTAGGCGAAGATGCAGTAAAGAAAATTCCTATCATATATGGAGGCTCGGTTGCGTCTCAAACGGTAAAAGATTTTCTGGAAAGAGGTGGTGTAAACGGACTTTTGGTGGGCGGCAAAAGTCTGGTAGCTAAGGAATTTGAAGAAATTTTAAAGATAGCGGATAGCTCTAAATGAAATTGCCATCAATAAAAAATTTGGAAACAAGAGGTAAAAGGGTTTTGCTTCGCGTGGATTTTAACGCGCTTTTTGACAGTGGGGCAATGGAGGACGTGTATAGAATAAAAAGAACGATGCCCATCGTGGAATTTCTTAGAGAGAGCGGGGCTAAAGTCATTTTGCTAAGTCATCTGAGCGAGGGTAAAAAAGGTACGCTTAAAACGGTCGCCGATTATCTCAATGATAAGTTTGATCTCAAAATAAAGTTTGTGGGAGGCAATAATTTAACGGCGGCGAAAAAGGCGTCTGTGGAGATGAATGACGGCGAGATAATTATGCTTGAAAACATAAGATTGTTTGACGGCGAGAAAGATAATTCGGAAAGTTTTGCCAAGGAGCTTGCTTCGCTTGCCGATCTGTATGTAAACGAAGCTTTCAGCGCGTCACATCGCCGACATGCTTCCATTGTCGGTTTGCCAAAGTTTTTGCCGTCTTTTATCGGTCCTCTTTTTGAAGAAGAGATTGAAAATTTAATAGGCGCGTTTAATCCGAATCATCCGTTTTTGCTTATTCTCGGCGGAGTAAAAGCTAAGAGCAAATTGGGAGTTCTGGACAGATTTCTTGATATTGCCAACAACATTTTCATAGGCGGTGCTTTGGCCAATATTTTTTTGAAAGCCAAGGGGGAAGACATAGGGAACTCCGTTTTTGACAAAGATGTTTTAGTGGAAAAATATTTGAATAATGAAAAAATAATTTTGCCGATTGATATGAAGCGGAAAGACGATAAAATATTGGATGCCGGCGAGAAAACAGTGGAGATTTTAACCGAACTTATAAAAAAAGAAAAATTTATTTTATGGAACGGGCCACTCGGCAATATTGAGGAAGATGGCTTTGATGCCGGCACCATGGCCGTGGCTAAGGCGATAGTGGCTTCTGAGGCTAAGTCGGTGATTGGCGGTGGCGATACCGTGGCGGTGGTAAATAAATTGGGAATTTTAGATAAATTTGATTTTGTCTCCACTGGTGGCGGCGCCATGCTTGAGTTTTTGGCTCACGGCACTCTGCCGGGCATAGAGGCGATTATGGTATACTAATATCCACGATGAAACAATGGATTCTAAGGGAAAATTTGCCGGAAAGCGTTTCGGCGGAGCTTAAAGATTTCTCTGATTTTGAGAGAAAATTTTTGTTTTACAGAGGGGTGGCAAAAGCCGAGGAGGCGGCTGTTTTTCTCAATCCTAATTACGAGAAAGGTCTTCATGATCCGTTCAAGATTCTTAATATGGAAAAAGCGGTTGCTAGAATCTTAAACGCCATGAAAAATAAGGAAAAGATAGTGGTGTTTGGCGATTATGACGCTGATGGAGTTTGCTCAACGGCGATTTTTACTGAATTTCTGAAAAAAGCGGAATATGAAAATTATCATGTTCATATTCCGGACAGGAATTTTGACGGCTACAGCTTAAACAACGCGGCGATAGAAGAATTTAAAAAGCTTGGAGCAAAACTGATAATAACTTTTGATTGCGGCATTACCGATAAAGCTGAGGTGGCAATGGCAAACAGTTTGGGGATAGACGTGATAATCACAGATCATCATTTGGTGGTGCCGGAAGTCTTGCCGGATGCTTTCACCATAATCAATTCCAAACAAGAGGAAGATAAATATCCATATAAATTTCTTTGTGGCGCCGGCGTGGCCTTTAAGCTGGTACGCGCGCTGATAATTCGCGGCGAAGAGAAAAAACTTTTTACCATCGCGCACGGGTGGGAGAAGTGGCTTTTGGATATCGTGGCCATCGCCACTGTGGCCGATATGGCTCCTCTTACAGGAGAGAACAGAGTGCTCGTCCGTTATGGCTTGATGGTGCTTGCCAAAACCAAAAGACCGGGGCTGAAATCTTTTTACAAAAAGTTTCGCGTGGATCAAAAAAATATTACCGAGAGCGATATAAGCTTTACCATAGCGCCCAGAATAAATGTGGCAAGCAGGATAGATCACGCCACTATAAGCTTTGATTTGCTTACCGCGGATTCGCCGGACGACGCCGATCGGCTTGCCGATAAACTGGATTCTTTGAATAAAGAAAGAAAAAGAATAACAGGCAAAGTGGTGGACTCTATTTTGGAAAAGTTTGAAGGCGTTAGCGAGTTTAATATTCTGGCTTGCGGAGACGAGAGTTGGCACCCAGGCGTGTTGGGGCTTGCCGCCAATAAACTGATGGAGAAATACAATAAACCGATTTTCTTGTGGGGGAGTGGCAACAGCGCGGAGTTTAAGGGATCGTGTCGCAGTGATGGAAGCGTTAATCTTGTGGAGTTGATGTCTTCGCTTGCCAAGGGCGTTCTTCTGGATTTTGGCGGGCATCATCTCGCCGGCGGTTTTTCTTTAAAAAAAGAAAAAACGGAAGAGTTTAAAAAAGAATTGGAAAATGCTTATAGCAAGGCGATAAAACAAGATACGAACAATGGAACGTTGCTTATAGACAGTGAATGGGATATTGATAAAATTGATTGGGACTTTTATTCAAAATTGGAAAAGCTTAGTCCGTTTGGGGTGGAAAATCCAAATCCCGTTTTCGGTTTTTATGATTTGGAAATCGGCGGAGTTAAAGAGTTTGGCAGCGGGGGCGGGCATCTGAATATTTCTTTCAGAAAAAAGAACGGTGAATATGTCTCGGCCATAAGCTTTTTTAAAAATGGAATACCGGATGATGTGGCGGATAGTTTGTTTGTCGGACAGAAAATAAATCTGGCGGCCACGATTGAGAAAAACACTTTTTTCTCAAAACCGGAATTGAGATTAAGAGTAATTGATGTTAAATTGAAACAATGAACAAGATGATAGTTTACACTGATGGCGGCTCAAGGGGAAATCCCGGGCCGGCGGGCATAGGGGTGGCAATAATGGATGAGGCGGGGAATCTTTCCAAGTCCTATTCAAAGTTTCTAGGCAGAAAAACAAACAACGAGGCGGAGTATGAAGCCGTGATTTTTGCTTTGGAAAAAATAAGATCCCTGTTTGGCAAAGAAAAATCAAAGAAAATGGAAGTGGATATGAGAATGGATAGCCAGCTGGTGGCCAGACAATTAAACGGCGAATACAAGATAGAAAACGAGAGGCTCGCTCCGCTGTTTATAAAAATTTGGAACCTTAAGTTGGATTTTAGCAAGGTGAATTTTACTCATGTGCCGAGAGAACAGAATAAGGAGGCGGACAGACTGGCCAACGAAGCGATGGACGGAGAAAATGAAAAACTATTTTATCAACTTTGAATTACGAAATAGTATTATTTGCGACGCCTTACGGAACCCGCTACTTTAATATATTTAAAATAAAAGCGGGCGAGTAGAGCAAATTTTCGTAGAAAATTATGCGAGCCGAGCAAATGATACTATTTCGTAATTCAAAGTATATGCAACAAAAATTTTCAGTCGTCATTCTTTCCGGTTTTGTCTCCGGTGTTTTTATAAGCTCTTTTATCAGTTTCGGCGAGGCGTTTGCCTCGCTTTTTATTTTTCTCGGGGCAGTCTTCTTTTTTCTGCATGGGATGAAAATAGGGAAGTTGTTTTTAATCGTGTCTTTAATCTTCGCGTCTTTCGGCTTTGGAATTTTGCGCTATGAGTATGCCGATAAAACTCCGGCATCTTATGGTGAGCTTGAAAAAATGGCGGGAGGAAAAGCCGATATAACAGGTGTTGTGATTGATGAGCCAAGCAAGAAGAGCAATTACACTGAGCTTGCCGTAAAGACAGGGGATTTGATAATTTTGGTTTACGCCAACCATTATCCGAAGTTTAATTACGGCGATAAAATAACACTAAAAGGAACTCTTGAAAAGCCTGAAAATTTCAACGAAAGTTTTGACTGGAAAAAATATCTGGCCAAGAGCGGCATTTATTTTGAAATGTTTTATCCGGAAGCGGAGCTTGTATCAAGTGGTAACGGTCATTGGCTCAAAAAGAGACTTTTTAGTTTTAAAGAAAATTTTTTGTCGGCAATCGCCGGAGTCATTTCGGAGCCGCATGCCGCTTTTCTGGGCGGACTTACCGTGGGAGCCAGAGATGCCATACCAAACTCGCTTAAAGAAGATTTTAACACCACCGGTATGACACATATCGTGGCTCTTTCCGGTTATAATGTTACCATTATCGCGGACAATATAATGAGAGCTTTTTCTTTCTTGCCGAGAATGTTCGGCATGGGCGCCGGCTCGCTAGGCATAGCGTTCTTTGCCATTATGACCGGCGCTTCAGCCACCACGGTGAGGGCTTCCGTGATGGCGCTTATGGCGGTGCTGGCCGGAGCCACGGGGAGAATCTATGCCGTAACTTGGGCGCTTTTTCTCGCCGGCTTTTTTATGATATTGCAAAATCCTAAAATTTTAAGATTTGACACTTCCTTTCAGTTATCTTTTGCGGCCACGTTGGGCTTAATTTATATATCTCCGATTATGAGTAAAAAACTTTGGTTTATGCCTAAAAAATTTAAAATAAGAGAAACGATTTCGGCTACTCTCTCCGCGCAGGTGGCGGTGCTTCCTTTGATTGTTTACAAAATCGGTTCAGTATCTTTGCTAAGTTTGTTTGTTAATCTGCTGGTTTTGCCGTTTATCCCGATTACTATGTTCTTTGGCTTTTTAACCGGCGCGATTGGCATGTTTAGCGCCTTCTTGAGCGTGCCGCTTGGCTGGATAAGTTACGTTTTTTTACAATACGAACTTTATGTAATAAAGTCTTTCGCGAAAATTCCTTACGCTTCGGTCGCCGCCTCGGGTTTCTCTGAAATTTTTTTGATCTTAAGTTACGCCATTATATTTCTTGCCATCCTTCATCTTCATAAAAAAGAAAAGTTGGCGGAACAAGAGTCTTGACAGGAGTCTTGATTTTTTCGTTATTTACCAAGCCCAAAACGCACCAAGGTTTAACCTTGGTGCGTTTTGGTATATTTTGTATTATTTAAGTATAATTTAGAAAAATGACTTCTTGGAAGAAAAATTTTAAATATTATTTTCTTATTTTGCTGGCGGCAGGGACATTTTTTATCTGGTACGCGGTTTTTATTGAAAGCAAGAGTATTTTAACGGTGGCTTTTCTGGATGTGGGGCAAGGTGACGCTATTTTCATAGAAGCGCCTGGTGGCAATCAGGTTTTAGTAGACGGTGGAAAAAACAGCTCGGTTTTAAGCGAGCTTTCCAAGGTGATGCCGTTTTATGACAGAACGATAGACTTAATAATCGCCACTCATCCGGACGCGGATCATATCGGCGGCTTGCCGGAAGTTTTGAATAATTATGAAGTAAAAGCGGTGATGGAATCCGGCAACTTGTCAGAATCCGCTTTTTATAAAGAACTTGAAAAGATGACGAAAAAAGAAAAAGCGGTAAGGCTATCGGCTCAAAAAGGCCAAAGAATAAGTCTGGGCGGCGGGGTTTATTTGGACATACTCTTTCCGGTGGGCGATGCCGGCAAGATGGAAAGCAACGCATCTTCCATTGTGGTCAAGCTTGTGTATGGCGGCAATTCTTTTCTTTTTACCGGTGATTCTCCTCGGGCGGTAGAGAATTATCTCGCCTCTGTTTACAAAGACAATCTTGACGTAGACGTGCTCAAGGTCGGTCATCACGGCTCTGATACTTCAAGCTCGGAGATGTTTACAGGTTATGCCAGTCCGGCTTACGCTATAATTTCCGCCGGCAAAGATAACAGTTACGGCCATCCGCACAAAGAAACGATTGATACCTTAAATAAATTCGGCGCCAAAATATTAGCCACCTATGAGCTGGGTACGATAATCTTTAGAAGCGACGGGGAGAAAATAAAGATTAAAAAATAGTTTTTATTCCAGAATACCGTCTAAGTTAACATCGTAGAGGATAGCGTCATTTACGTTTCTGTAGTTTGTTATCTCGCTATCGTTAAACCACAGAGAAATTTCTCTCTTGGCTTCTTCCACGCTCTCGGAACAATGGCATAAATTTCTTACCGCGCGAAAGTCAATATTGGAGATATTATAAGAATCAAGGGTATAGTCGCCTCTGATTGTTCCCACGTCCGAAGTTTTCGGCTCGGTGCCACCAACCAATTTCGTGACTACGGCTACCGCCTCATTGCCTTCCACCGCTATTGCCACGACAGGGCCGGCAGACATAAATGACACGAGACTGTCTATGATGCCTTTGCCGTAATCTATAGCGGATTTCTCCACCGGTTTGCCGGCGGCTTCAAGATTCTTTATCATTGTCTCGCCTTTGGCTTGGTACCACTCATCCGATTTTCCATAGTGTTTGATAAGCCTGTCTTTGTCCGGCACAAACATTTTAAGTCCGGCAATTTTAAGTCCGGAGCGTTCTATTCTGCCGATAATTTCTCCTATCAGAGATCTTTGAACACCGTCAGGTTTGATCATCATGTATGCCCTTTCTTTTTTTGGATGTATTTGCATTTTGTTATGCTCGGAAAGAGCTTTAAATTTATAAAAACAAGTATATGCTAGCAAATTGACTATCAAAAGTCCATTAAAAAACCGAAAAGCAAAAACGTCAAGAATACAAAATCGTTTTAATTTTGTTATAATAAGCATAGGTCGCCAGGAGTATAATTTTCTAGATCAAAGTTATCTCACAAGGGAGCCTTATATTTTATCAGCTCTTGAGCTGATAGTGCGGGCACCCACCTGGCGTTTGCGCTGGGAGAGTTAATCTCCGGCGACCGAAAGAAAAAGACTTGTAACAAGGTCTTTTTCTTTTTCTGAAAATAGGTTAAAATACATTTGCGATAAACGATGTTTTTTAATGGAAAACTTGGGAAGCTGACCGTCCTTTTTATTTTAGGTCTTTTTGTTTTACACGCGGTGGCCACTTATACCTCTTTGTATTGGAGAATACTGTGGTTTGACACACCCATGCATTTTCTCGGCGGTTTTGTGGTGGGGCTGGGAGCCGTATGGTGGATGTTTTTTCGTGATAAATTTTCACTGCCCAAAAATTTGCCATGGTTTTACTCTTTAATCTTAATTTTAGGCGTAGTGGCGCTTGTGGGCGTGCTTTGGGAGTTTTATGAGTTTGCGGTAGATAGATTTATCACCCGCAAAGAGTATATAAATCTTACTCAAGGAGGGATTATAGACAACATGAAAGATTTATTTATGGATTTGTCGGGAGGATTATTAGTTGTATTAGCATTTTTACATGAAAGAAAAAAACATATCGGAAAACAAGGTTAAAATTTACTTCCACGGAGCGTCCGGAGAAGTAACCGGTTCAAATTATTTATTGGAGCTGGAGGCCGGAGACGGCAAGAAAACCAAAGTCCTCATAGATTGCGGTCTTTATCAAGGTGGTAAAGTTTGCGAAGATAAAAACCGAGAACCTTTCCCTTATGATCCGGCTTCTCTTGACGCGGTAATCGTGACACACGCTCACTTGGACCATATCGGCAGGGTTCCAAAGCTGAAAAAAGACGGTTTTAAAGGCAAAATATATTCAACTTATCCGACTAAGGATTTTGCCAATCTTATGCTTACGGACAGTTTGGGCGTGCTTACTAAAGAGGCTGCGAGAGAAGGCCTTGAGCTGATATACGAAGAAAAGGACGTACAAGCGGCCATGGCGGCATGGGAGGCGAAAGAATACGAAGATGGTTTTACCATTGGCGGTTTAAGCTTCTTGCTTAGGGACGCGGGGCATATATTAGGCTCGGCCATTGTAGAGGTAAAGCTGGCCGAAAACGCGGATTCAAAAAAGATCGTCTTCAGCGGAGATCTTGGCAATTCTCCGGAGCCGCTTCTCAGAGAGACATCTCGCGTTAAAGATGCCAATTATCTTATAATAGAAAGCACTTACGGCGATCGCTTGCATGAGGATAGAGCCGAGTCTGATCTTAAGTTGGAGAGAATGATAGAAGACATTGTGGTGAAAAACGGCGTGCTTATGATTCCGGCTTTCTCGCTTGAACGCACTCAGAAAATTTTGTTTCAGATAAATAATCTCATTGAGAACGGAAGGATTCCAAAAATTCCAGTTTTCTTAGACAGCCCGCTTTCCATAAAAGCGACCATGGTGTACAAAGGATATTCAAAATATTACAACAACGACGTCAAAGAGATAATGCTTGAAGATGATGATCTCTTCAGTTTTACCGGTCTAGTCCAAACACTTGAAACGGAAGAGTCAAAAAGTATCGCGAACAAACCTTCTCCGAAGATTATCATCGCCGGCTCAGGTATGTTAAATGGCGGCAGAATTTTGCATCATGCCAAAAAATATTTGCCAGATAAAAATAATGTGTTGCTTTTGGTGAGCTATCAAGCGGCCGGATCACTCGGCCGACAGCTTCAGGAAGGCGCTAAGGCGGTAAGCATAATGGGGGAGACAGTGCCGGTTTTGGCCAAAGTGGCTGAGATGGGAGGGTATTCTTCGCACGCGGACGCGAACGGCTTGTTTAGCTTCGTGGATCACTCGGCCGACACCCTTCTAAAGATTTTTGTGGCTCATGGTGAGCTGAAGGCCGGTTCCTTTTTCGCGCAGAGATTGAAGGATTACGCCGGCTTGGACGCGACGGTGGTAAAATCCGGAGATTGCTTTGAAGTAGAGTTGTAGGCTTATTAAAATTTTTCTATTGAAAAGCAGAACAATCTCACAATAGGTGTGGTAGTTATCCACAGTTCCTCTTTTCATTTTATTTTTCCCTATGTTAAAATAATCTTAATGTGTCTGAAAGAAATATCGTCGCAAACAAAATCGAGAGAGAGAGAGAGAGAGGGAGAGAGAGAGTAAAAAACTCTCGTTCTAAAACTTTCTTCTTAACCGTCATTATCTTGTCGGTTATTTTGTTTACCTATCAACCCGCCCTCGCCGCCGAATCTTCTTCCAAACCAACATCCTTCATCTCCTACACCTACACTTTGGCCTCAGTCGGTTCTTTCTTCAGATCTTTTATCTTTTCAGATAAAAAAGAAGAAAATACCGACAAAGAGCAACCCACCTTCTCCTTCTCTTACACCAGAGAAGAAACAAACAAACTGATCAAGGAAGAAACAAAATCAGTCAAACAAGAAGTGGAAGATTTGGCCAACAAACTCAAACAAGTCAAACCAACATCCTTCATCTCCTACACCTTAGCCTCAGCCGGTTCTTTCTTCAGATCTTTTATCTTCTCAGATAAAAAAGAAGAAAATACCGACAAAGAGCAACCAACCTTCTCTTACACCAGAGAAGAAACAAACAAACTGGTCAAAGACGAAACGGAAAATATTAAAAAAGAATCCCAAGCTCTCAAGCAAGAACTCTCCAACCTCAAACAAGAAGTTACCAATCTGGATAGAACCCAAACCGTTATAAACCAGCCGGTGATAGAAAGAGTGGTTACTCAAGCTGCCCCAGCTTCGGGCCAGCCAAGCGAAGGCAAAGTAATCTACACCTACGACGCGAGCGTCATCACCCAAGACCAATTGGAAGAAAAACTCAACAATCTCAACACCTCTCTCTTAAACAGAATTTCTCAAACAGAAGCCCAAGCCAACACCCAAACCACCGCCGTCTACCGAGCCGTCTCTCTCACCAACAAAATAGACAATCTCTCCAACATCACCGTTAGTGGCGTTACCGGCTTAACCGACACGGACATTCCCAACGACATCACCGCTTCAAACTACTTACCCCTCTCTGGCGGCACAATGACCGGCACGTTAATTGGCGCAGCTTTAACCTTGTCCAGCCAAATTACTGTCTCCGGCAACGCCACTTCCACTCTGGCAGGCGACACAGACTTTGACTCCGGCACTCTCTATATTGACTCAATCAACAACAGAGTCGGCATCGCTTCCTCTTCTCCTTCGGAAACTCTCTCTGTAAATGGAGCGGCATATTTCTCTCAAATCTCCGCCCCATCAAACACCATTGATCGCCTCTACAACGATTCCGGCGACCTCTATTGGAACGGAAATCTTATTGGTTCCGCTTCTGTCGGCAATTGGACATCGCTTGACGGCAATGCCTATCGTTCATCAGGAAATGTCGGGATTGGAACGACGACACCTAGCTGGAAATTATCCGTAGCGGGCATCGGTTCTTTTGATAATTATGCCCGAGCTTCTTACTTTACGGCAACGAGTTCCACCGCTTCCACTTTCCCTTACGCGAGTACCACCGCTCTGACCGTTTCCGGTCCCGCTTACCTTGGCTCGCTTAACGGACCGCTTCAAGCCAACAATGGTCTGGTCTCCGCCACCACTTCCGTCGGTTATGAGTACGGTGGCACAGGTTTGACCGCTGCTCCGTCCTTCGGTCAATTGTTGAGAGGAACAGGTTCCGGATACGCTCTTGTCGCCACTTCAACATTAGGCATCAGCACCACCGACCTCACCGAAGGCTCTAATCTTTTCTGGACAAATGACAGATTTGATACGAGATTATCCGCCACAACAACTTTGCCGAATTTAACCACGCTCGCCAATCTCGCCACTGTGGGAACAATCACCTCCGGCGCTTGGAGCGGCACAACAATAGCCGTGAACAAAGGCGGCACAGGCTTAACCTCCTACACTCTCGGCGATGTTCTTTACGCTTCAGGAACGGGAACTTTGGCGGGAACAACCACCGCCAATCTCAAAACCACCCTCGCTCTCAACAATGTGGAAAATACCGCTCTTTCCACTTGGGCGGGAACTTCCAATATCACAACCTTAGGCACGATAGGAACAGGCGTTTGGAACGCCACCACCATTGGAGTAAGTAAAGGAGGCACGGGAGCCACAACTTTCACCAATAATCGTCTTCTTACGGGCAATAGCACATCAGCTTTAGTAGATGAAGCCAATCTAACTTTTGACGGTTCACTGCTCACGGTAACGGGCAATGCAAGCACCACGCAGATAGGTTCAACGGGAAGCGCCTATTTTGCGACTACTGGAGGTAACGTCGGCATAGGGACGACGGCGCCGGGACAAAAATTAACTGTTGTGGGAGGCAATGAAAATGTTTTTACAACTAATATAACGAAAGCTGCCGGAGTTGATGCTCAAATAAATGGCGTTGGCAGCTTGGATGTTGCTTTTACAGGGGATGGGGCGGCGGGCGTTAACGGTGCTTACAGTTATTATGGCGCGAGAATAAACAATTCTTTTGTAAGTTCTGACAATACGGGAGTCGCCACTAACATTGGTTTACAAGTTGACGTGTCAGGCGGAGACAATAATTATGGGTTAATAGTAGGAAGCGGCAACGTCGGCATCGGGACGACTACGCCGGGGGCGAAATTACACACTCTCTCCACCACCGAACAACTGCGTCTTGGTTATGATGCTTCAAACTATTGGTCTTCAACAGTCGGTTCAACCGGCGGTTTGACTTTGGCTGGAACTGGAGCGGGCGGAGCTCTTTCATTAACTCCCACAGCGGGACAAAATTTGAATGTCAATCTTTCAGGAGCGGGCGATTTGGCGGTTAACACTAATCAGTTGTATGTGGATACGAGCACAGGCAACGTCGGCATCGGGACGACGACGCCTAGCTGGAAATTATCCGTAGCGGGCATCGGTTCTTTTGATAATTATGCCCGAGCTTCCTATTTTACGGCAACGAGTTCCACTGCTTCCACTTTCCCTTACGCGAGTACCACCGCTCTGACCGTTTCCGGTCCCGCTTACCTTGGCTCGCTTAACGGACCGCTTCAAGCCAACAATGGTCTG
>Ga0209212_1002397_pt1 | contig 26803 bp, 24 predicted proteins | sample RifGroC2_FD_183996 | JGI IMG/M metagenome (GOLD analysis project Ga0209212, IMG submission 183996) | Groundwater microbial communities from Rifle, Colorado, USA - Groundwater C2 (SPAdes) (version 2) | ecosystem: Environmental > Aquatic > Deep subsurface > Groundwater | place: Rifle, Colorado... | reverse complement strand
CGCGCCGCCTTTGGCGCCGGTGTTTTTAATAATTATTTCCATGGTTTCATTGAGTTTTTTTTGCAAATCGGCATCAAGGTAAAGAACCAGGCTTTGCCCCGGCGAAGGCTGAACGACAACTTCTTTATCGATGGGATTGCCGAAAACATCTCTTTTTACCTGGAGCTCTCCGAGGTTTGCCTTAAGGATATCGTCGTAATATTCCTCCAGGCCTTTTTTCTCGCCCGTCTTCCTTTGATAGCCGATCAAATGAGAGAAAATATCCCCCGAAACGTATTCCCTGACTGTATTATTTTTAGTTTCGAATCCCGGAAATTCGTAGCTGCGCGCTTCAAATAAAATCAGGTTCTTGTAATCAAGATTTTCCGCAACCCTCACCTCGGCCAGACTGGAAACGTTTATCTTATCTGAAAGCTCTTGGTAATCCTGCCCGACGATTTGAGCAATTCCTTTAAAAATCCTTTGGCGAGCACTTTCGTCTCCGGGCAGATCGGTAGGCCGGACAATCAAGTCAAAACTCGGCTTGTTGGACACTAATTGAGTCATATTCCTGTCGTAAATCACTCCCCTTTGCGCCTGGATGAGGCGGATAACGTACTGATTATCTTCCGAAGCTTGAGCCAGGGCCTCCCCCTCAAAAACCTGGAGCTGGGCCGTCTTGCCAAAAAGCACTAAGGTCAATATCAAAAAACTCAGCCAAAGCGCTTGAAGCAATCTTTGGGGCAGTAAAACCTCCAGCTTCTGCTCAGAAAGGCCGAGTTCCCGCTCCTTTCTCTGGGCCAAAGAATCCAATAAAACCTCGTGAAACTCAATTTCTTTCTGGGGCCTCTTAATTTTAAATTTAGCTTGCGGGCAACCAAACATACTTTCTGAAGATTATTTTAATCAAAAAAGACAGGGCAAGAAGAATTAAAGCGTAAAAGCCGATGGGGTTTGAAGAAAAAATATCTAAAAAGAAACCGCCGATAAAGCCTGCGAGCATCCCGGTATTTTTTTGGGGTTTTTCAAAAACATTGATCAGTAAGGCCGAAATCAAGATAAAATTCGGGACAACGCCCCAGATTCTGAAATCAACGAAAAAACTCGTTTGCAATAAGGCTAATAAATAAAAAACGGCAAGTAAAATTAAAACTTGTTTAATCATTGTTGAAATTTAGAATAACGAAAACCGCGTTTGAGTCCTGGATATCGAAAAGCGGCGCAATCTCGGATTGGTAAAACGGGCTGACATCGTTCCTTGATACTTTTTTGACGAGGCCCGCTAAAAGCCCTTCGGGATAAATACCTCCCAAAGAACTCGAAACGACTAAATCATCTACTTTTAAAACCTTATCTTGCGGGACCAGATCAAATTCGATTTTTGAATTACCCTGCCCCCGGGCGACTCCGGTGGTCTCTGTGCCCGACACTTTAGCGTCAAAGGCGCTCTCTTTATTGGAAATCAAAACGACGCGCGAGAAATTTTCAAGAACCTCGCCTATCCTGCCCACAAGAATCTTCTGCTGAGTGACCACGGGCATACCCACCAATAACCCGTCTCCTGCCCCCCGATTAATTAAAATCGATTCCTGGCCGATGTCCTTGCCGACAACTGTAACGAAAGCGAGCTGAAAATCTTTCTGCAGACCAACCTGCAAAGCCTCTCTCAGTGTTTCGTTTTCCTTTTTTAATTCGGCGAAAGAAGCTTTTTCAGCTAGCATTTCTTGGATGACTTTTTGCAGTTCGTCGTTGGCTGTTTTAAGCTCGCTTAAATTACCTATCGCCTCAAAAAAGCCCGAGACCTTATCGCCTGCCGCTCCAAAAGTTATCTGGATTGGCGCGGAAAAAACATAAAAGAATCCCTTAACCTCTTTTTGAAAAAAGTTCAGGGATAAGACGATAATAATGCCGACAATTAAAACTAAAATTTTGCCTTTTTTAAAAAAGAATCTCATAGCTTTTACCATTATACCTCTTGACAAAAGTTTTGGGTAGAGATAGTATTTTATTTGTCTGGGGTGGACCTAAGGACTCTAATTACCCCGCGGGGAACTGTTATAGTCCCGAAGAAGGTTCTTCCTCGCGGGAAATAACTAGATGGGGTTACATATCCATCCCAGACAGTTCTTTCTCCTTCCTGTCCCAGTCAAGGGTTCCCTAGTAACTCAATTATTCCCCATTAGGGAACCAAACCAAATTCAAGAGAGACATAATGTCTCTCTTTTTTTTATTCCAAAACAAAAAGGGTGCTCTGGTGGCAGTGACCTACTTTCGCCCATAGGACTATCATCGGCCCTAGAGTATTTCACCCCGTAGCAGAGCGAAGCTCGCTACGGGGCATGCTTCTGTGCTGCGCCCCGTACCAAACAAAAAATCGTACCCAATGATTGAGGACTACCTACTTTCGCCCATAGGACTATCATCGGCCTTGACGTATTTCACTTCCGAGTTCGGGATGGGATCGGGTGGGACAACGTCAGTATAGTCCCCAATAATTAGATACGATTTCGAAATTTTTTGTTTTGGTGCGGGGTTCGGGATGAAATTTTATTTTAAACGATCATTAATTGCTAGCTAAAAAAGTATAAAATTGACCATTAGTACTTCTCGGCTTAACGCATTACTGCGCTTACACCTGAAGCCTATCAAGCTCATAGTCTTTGAGCGGTCTTAATGAGTCTTAATCTTGGAGTGGGTTTCGAGCTTAGATGCTTTCAGCTCTTATCCCTGCCCAACTTAGCTATCCAGCCATGTTCCTGGCGGAACAACTGGTATACCAGAGGTTAGTTCAGCCTGATCCTCTCGTACAGAGGCCAACTCCCCTCAAGACTCGTCGCCTACAGTAGATAGAGACCAACCTGTCTCACGCATATTCTTCACCTATTACTAAGTGTATGGACTATATCACTTTCCATCAAAACTTTTTAGATGTTTTAATGGAAGATCGACGTATTATGGAAGGTTATCTCCCATCCTCTGCCCGAAAGCAGAAAGTCTCTACGGCTTCTTCAATAAAATTGAAGTTGCCTCGGTGTTATCCTAATAGATGACAGGTTGAAAGTCAAAATAGGAATTCACCGATATTAGTCGATTTTTTCATTCCGACATTGCTATCGGAAGCCGCCGAACTTGCTAACAGAAACAAGTTTTGGTTGACGGTTTGAACCCAACTCGCGTATCACTTTAATCTGCGAACAGCAGAACCCTTGGAAGCTTCTTCACCTCCAGGATGTGATGCATATTGTTCTTCAATTACTTGAAGTATAGACTATATCATCTCCCTATTTCTTTAAAATAGGGGTCAGCGTGTGATAATGGTTTAAAAGCCACTATCTCGGCCGTAAGGCCTCAGTCGTTACGGGGTCAAAGAAATTTTATATCTCATTTTAGGAAGAATATAAGGTTTCACCCTATCGCAGAATTTTCTTACCGCTGAATTAGGGATATAAATATTCCAAAATTTTCCTTTTCTATGGATTTTAGTATCTATCTTAAAATTTCTTTTTAAGCACCGCTGTAATAGTTTCTGACCCTTGTGGTCAAAACAATCCGTGCTAATCCTTAACGCGTTACAGTCATTCCTCTTATAACCATCGTCCATAAACCAAACGGCTAAAGACAGAGGTGATTTAAGCAATCTCGGAATATCTTTTGGAATTTTCCTTACTTTTTGAGAATAAAACTTACATCGATAAATGTTCAATTCAGGAAAAGAAAATGTAGAGAAATGCCATCTTGGATAATTCTTTCTTGTTTTGGCATGGAATGATTGAACAATTCTGGGTTTATCTGTAGCTAAGTTCTGGAATTCTCTATATTTCCAATCTAAATAATCTTTTTGGCTTAATCCATGTTCAATCCTCAAGCGAACATTTCTGCCGTTCTTTTCTAAACAGCCATCGCCAAGCAACATCCCGATAAGGATATCTTTTTGGCGTTTTGTAAGTTTTCTTTGACTTCCCACGGTATTCCCCATTACTCTATTTTACCATAGAAAACAATGGGCTCCACCGTTATTAGCTGAATTTTGTCATCCCGATTACTCGGGAAGCGGCCAATCAAGAGTTGTTAGCCGACATCGAGGTGCCGAACAGAGCCGTTGATATGAACTCGCGGGCTCTACTAGCCTGTTATCCCCGGGGTAACTTTTGGTTGATGATCTTTCCCTTTTCTAATAAAAAGGATCGGTTCACTAAGTTCTGGTTTCCCAACTGCGCGGCACATCCGCCTTGCAGTAAAGCCGGCTTTACCCTTTACAGGACCACTCCGATTTCCATCCGGAGCTAGCCGACCTTTAAACGCCTCCATTACTTTTTAGGCAATTCTGTTAACCTTAAAACTCTTGGAATTTTGTATCGCATCGAAGAAATTACATAAGGCTCTATAATCCCAATGAATTTTTCTGCCGATTCTCCTCCTAGATATATCTGCTCTCCTTTTCCATCTTTTCTTGTTGAACTGAGAATGCTGAACTTGTTTTTCAGTATCCTCTGTAATTCTCTGACATCGCTTTTCTTAAAGTCTTGAACGTTCAGGAAAAATCCTTTATGTTTTTTGGATTTAATCGATCCGTCGTCCATAAACCAAACCGCTAATCCTAAAGGAGTAAGATTCTTTTCTAAATCATTCGGTATGATTTTCTTTCTTTTTCTGTAAAATTCTTCTTGAAATTCTCCTAATAATCTATGACCATAAGTAAGAAATCCATAATTCTGGTAAATTTTATTCCAAACTTCTTTTACCTTTGCCTTTGGCTTACTTCTCACCCAGTTTCTAAATTCGTTATAAAGCCAATCTACATAATCTTTCCGTTTATGACTTTGTTCTACTTTGAGCCTTCCGAATGCTGGAGTATACAACTTTTCAAGATGGCCGTCTCCTAAAATCAACCCAATCAAAATTTCCTTTTGTCTTTCATTCAAAAAGAGCTTTCTTTTATATTCTTCAATTTCTCTGCTTCTCATAGATTAAAGTTTTAAGTTTCGGATTAGTTAGCGGGCACTAAAAGAGGCTAACCTTACCGAATCTCTATGTCGCCATAGAGTTCAGACTGTATCACTACCTATTTAGCAGCTGAGATAAAAAGTTTATTTATCCAGGCTACAAAATTAGGACTCGACGTGCAGTCGTTGAGGGTCCAGTTAGGTTCCCTGCTGATTGTCCGCACCAAAAGATTATTACTTAATTTTATCAAAATTAAGTACTTTTGGATACTCGGATGTTCCAGCATATTAGTCGAGTTTGCTCTAAAGATTGCTCTTTAGAGGCCCCATAAATTAAGGCAAGTGCCCCACTTAAACTGACCGCCAAACACTGTCGTTCGCCATTGCAGGCAAAGTTAGAATAAAGGTTTTCAAAGATGGGTGTTTCATTGGCGACTCCGCCCCTTCCGAAAAAGGGACATCAAAGTCTACCCACTACGCTACGCATCAAAAACCAAAACCCAATATCTGGCTACAGTAAAGCTCCCGGGGTCTTTTCGTCTTGCTGCAGGTAGGAGGCATCTTCACCCCCATAGCATTTTCACCGGACGCTTCGTTGAGACAGTCCCCAAGTCGTTAAGCCTTTCATGCGGGCCGGAACTTACCCGGCAAGGGATTACGCTACTTTAACACGGTTATAGTTACCGCGGACGCTTGCTGGTGCTTTGGTCGTTCAGCGTTTACCTTGCGGCAAACACCGACAACTTTGACATTCCAGCGCTGGTCAGGCTTCAGCCCCTATACATCCTCTTGCGAGTTTAGCAGGGACTTGTGTTTTTGGTAAACAGTCGCTCGGGGATACGTTTGTTGCAACCCTTTGCCTTTCGGCAAGGGGCAGTCCTTATCGCTAACTTACGGACGCTTTATTGCCTAGTTCCTTAACGAAGTTTCATCCGTTCACCTGGGCACACTTGTGCCGGTCTACCTGTGTCGGTTTACGGTACGGATCCAGTATTTTTAACCCTACGAGCTTTTCTAGTCAGTCTTTTCGGCCGGATCTGCCTCCCCGAAGGGAAACATTTTCCCGAGGCTGCTCGCCTCAGAGACAAAAATCCAATAATTCGCCCGACCTACAAGACCGCGTCACTCTTCAGAAAAATACTGGAGGGCCGGAATATTAACCGGCTGTACATCATCTGACCCTTTCGGGACAAGACTTAGCTCCGCCTAACCCTTGGATGATCACCATTGCCAAGGAAACCTCAGACTTTCGGTGTTAGGGAGTCTCACCCTAATTGCGGTTACTCATACCAACATTCTCACTTCTTAGCACTCCACCGTCGGTCACCCTTCGGCTTCGCAGCGCTAAGAACGCTCTCCTACCCCCCGCCATCTAAGCCGTACTTTCAAAGCAATTAACTTATCAATGATTAATAATTTGATAATCTTAATCACCTTAAACACACAGCATAGATGGCGGGGCCTTACCTTCGGTATTGAACTTAGTCCCGTGAATCTTTGGCGCAAAACTCCTTAGTTAGTAAGCTATTACGCACTTTTTAAAGGATTACTGCTTCTAAGCAAACCTCCTAACTATCAATGGAGTTTCACTTCCTTAAACACTTAGTTCAATTTAGGGACCTTAGATGAAGGTTTGGGCTTTTCCCCTTTTGACTACGGAGCTTAGCCCCCATAGTCCGACTTCTCCCACTTTTATAAATCCGGCATTCGGAGTTTGATTGAATTACCTGAGAAAATCTCAAGGCAGTCCATTCAGTGCTCTACCTCCGGATATTAATTGGGAGAGCTAGCCCGAAAGCTATTTCGGAGAGAACCAGCTATTACCAAGCTCGATTAGCTTTTCACTACTTACCACAAATCATCCCAGAGTGTTGAACGGCTCACGGGTTCGGACCTCCCCCCGAGTTTCCTCAGGGTTCATCCTGTTCATGGTAAGCTCGCTTTGGCTTCGGGTCCCCAACAGTTTCTTGAAATTGTGCGCTTTTAACGCTCGCTTTCGCTTGGCTTTCACCCCAGAGGGGTTTAAACAAAGAAATTGTCGGAACTCGTTGGTTCGTTCTGCAAAAAGCACGCCATCACCCCCAAAAGGGGGCTCTGACTCGTTGTGAGCAAGACGGTTTCAGGATCTATTTCATCGCCCTCACAGGGCTACTTTTCACCTTTCCCTCGCGGTACTGGTTCACTATCGGAAATATCGTAGTATTTAGTCTTGGCCGGTTAGTCCGGCCTGCTTCCCTCAAGGCGTTCTTTCCTCGAAGTACTTAAGTAAGATAACAAGGAGCGCGAAGTGATTTTCAAATACGGGGCTATTACCCTCTATGGCGTCCCTTTCCAGGGTACTTCTTCTAACCAGACTTCGTCTAATTACTCCCTCAAGATACCCCGCCCTCTAAGCTGTATGTATTTGGTTTTAAGTTAGAATCTGCTTTAGAAAATTTTACTACTTTATAACCAGACTACACACGGCATAGAGGGCGGGACTCCCGACGTCACCCCCTTACAACCCCCACTCTTTGCTTGCGCAAAAAATAGGTTTAGACTCTTCCCTCTTCGCTCGCCGCTACTAAGGGAATAACAACCTTGCTTCGCAAGAACGTTGATCCTCACAAAGCTCGGATTAAACTATTTGTTTTCTTTTCCTCTAGGTACTGGGATGTTTCACTTCCCTAGGTTCGCTCCGCGCGCATCAATGATGCGTACGGTATCCTGATTTATCACCAGGATGTGTTTGCACATTCGGAAATTCCCGGATCAAAGGTTGAGAGTCACCTCCCCGAGACTTATCGCAGACTCCCCACGTCCTTCATCGCCTCGATATTCCAAGGCATCCACCGCCTGCCCATAAAAATTACATTTTAAATGCTATTATATACCTGTTTTTAGCTAGCAATTAATAATCGCTTATTGTTGCTATTATTAATGCGACGATATTAACTTTTCAAAGTTCATTATGAGAAAATAAATGAAAAACCGCCTTGTTAAGCGGCCTCAACTCTGCGACCTGTCCGCATTGCTACGCAAAGCGTTGCAGGCGGGGAATAAATGAAAAACCGCCTGATTAAGCGGTCCACACTGCGACGAAAAAACACAGGTTTGTTAACCGCTGGTTTTATTCAAGGTGGTAATTGTTTTTCTCATAAGCAAGTAAATCATAGCAAGTCCTAAAAAGCGTGTCAAGCCCGATTTGCCGATTTCCGATTTCCGAATATTTATCTGAAAATCGGAAATCCCGATATCTGTAATAAAAAAGAACGAGAGTGTTAACTCTCGTGCTCGCCCTAATTTCTTAGGACTTAATCGGGAATGCAGTCAAGGAACTCTTGTAGAGCTCCCTTGATTTTTTCCCAATCTTCCTCTGTCGCTGGCAGGAGCACCCAAATAGTAATCTCGTGGGGAAACAAGATTTCGACACGATACGCGGCAAACGCCCTACATGCAATCAGGTGATGCCTTAATCGAGTTTCAATTTGGGGCCATCTCTTTTCGGGATGCCTCTTATAGAAATCGTCATCATCGTAGATTGAACAGTGGAGCTTTGCAATATCCTTTTCCGTGAAAAATATTTTATAACCCTCTCCCTCCTCCCGAACAATCAAACTCATCTTTTCCTCCTTTTAGCAGAGCCGGATTCTTCCGGATGCTTTAAAGATGTCTGACCGTTATGGCCGTCACCGCCGTTATTCTCTCAAAGAACTTTCTTATGTCGCAATTATAGCATATCACTCAAATCTTGTCAAGTCCTAAAATAAAAAGGCCTGCTCGCGCGGGTCTTTTTGTTTATTGACCAAGGTTTAGCCTCGGTTATTTCAGCCTCGGTTATTTTAACTCTCTTTTTGACCATACTTTTTGGCGATCTCATGTGCCCTTTTGCCACTCGGGTCATATTTTTCCATCTGTTCGTTAAACCGTTTTCTCCACGCCTTCATTGCCTCCGGCGACATCTTTTCCCGTCTTTTCTTTTCGTCCAGTGATATAAGTTCCTCTATGGAACCGTGATTTATTTCCTTATTCATTTTTAAACCTCCTACCATCATCTTGCCTCTATTTCTAGGAAAAAGTCAAGAAAACAAAAAATGGACGCAGCGACTGCCGCGTCCATCCGTTCAAAATCGTAGACGTCTAATCTATTTTACGGCGAGCAATTCCCTTAGTTCTTTCACTTCATCCTCTAGTTTTTCTATTCTTCTTTTGTGATCAGCAAGAATTAATTTCTCAATACTCTCAAGACAATCTTCAATCTTATCAAATCGTTCATTAACTTCGTCTTTTTTTGCTGTCTCTTCAAATCCCTTTTGAACCATTCCTGCCAAATCATCAATTGTAATATTTTTATTCTCCATCATTTTTATTATATCTTAATGCAGAGATCTCTGTCAAATTAAAATAGTGTTTGGTTTTTGACTTGGCTGTCCAGGGCTTCGTTGACGAGCCTGTCGGCTTCCTTGTTTTTCTCCCTCTCGACCGAAGTAAATTTAATCTTGTCGAAATCGATTTTCAGGTTCCAGAGCTTCAGGAATAGTTCTTGGATTTTGGGCTCTAAGACCTTGAATTTGCCGTTCATCTGCTTAATCAAAAGCTCTGAATCAGATCTTACTTCAACCTCGCTACTTTTTAAAGCACTTTTGCCATAAAGCGCTTTCACTTTCTTCAAGCCGAAAACAACTGCTTCGTATTCGGCTTCGTTGTTGGTCCTGACCCCGATCGTTTCTCCGTATTCCTTAAGCACCTTGCCCGTTTCATCGCAGATAACAACCCCGAAAGCCGCTGGCCCCGGATTACCCCGTGATCCCCCATCTGTATAAATAATAATTTTCTTCATATAACTTATTTTATCATGAAATAATCGATTAAACAGGACCTGAATTTTTCTAAATCTTTCTCTTTAATCCGGAAGCCGGCGGCTTGCGCATGTCCACCGTAGATTTCGAGTGTTCGAGAACAATGCACCATCGCTTTGACGCTATCCATGCCTTTGGGGGTTCTGACTGCTCCCTGGCAGACGCCATTTTTCTGATTATAAAGAAAAACCGGTTTTTTGTAAGTTCTGACAATTTTGGAGGCGGCCGGACCCAGCATCAAAACGGGCCACTCGTCTTCCCCTTCAAAAATGATTACGTCTCCTGTTTTGCGTAAAACCTTTCTTTCAATTTCTTCAACAATCTCTTTGATCTGGAGATGGCGGTCGTAAGCTTTGTCTAAAAGATGCTTAGCCATACTTTCGGCCTCTTTGACGGACTTGGCAGTCAAAAGCAAATAAGCTTCGTTGGAATGGTTTTTGCCGTTGCCGGCATTGCAAGCTAAAATGATTTTTTGGGCGAACTGGTTCGTATTATCCTTGATAACCGGATCGATTTCCCAAAAAGCTTGCAGGGCCGGCCTTGAGGTATTTTTTAACGAACGCAAACCTTCCCCGACAATCTCTGAATTGTCGTTGGTTTGTGGCATCATGTCGGCGATCGTCGCCAAGGCGACCAGCTCTAAAAAATTATTCCTCAAAGAGGTGGTCATTTTCTCGGCGAGCAACCTTTCGATTAATCTGAAAACAACTCCGGCGGCGGCGAATTCTTTAAAAGGATACTTATCACCCTTCTGTTTAGGGTTAACGATCAGGGAAGCCGAGGGCAGCTTCTTTAACGGCTGGTGGTGGTCAACAATCATTACTTCAAAGCCCAGGTTCTTCGCAATTTTTACCTCATCAAGATTGCTGATACCGCAATCCAAAAGAATTAATAAAGCCGGCACCTGTTTTTTGAGATAATTTAAAGCGTCCTCGTTAAGACCATACCCTTCAAGCTCTCTGTCAGGAAAATAAATAGCGGTAATTTTACCGCCCAGAGTTTTAATCGCTTCCTTGAGAATAATCGTAGACCCGATCCCGTCCATATCAGCGTCGCCGTAGAGAATTATTCTTTCTTGATTTTTAATAGCTTTCGTAATTCTTGCGGCTGCCTTTTTTAAATTTTTGATTTCCATAGAATTGACGCTAATGCGCCAATTAACACCAATGTTGGCAGTTTGATGGCAGTTCAACTGCCATCAATTTTTTATTTTTGTTCTATTGTCAACTTTTGGATGACTTCAATGTTCTTGGTGTAAAATTTCAACCAATTTGTAAAAAATTCCTTGTATTCCCCCGGACTGTTAAAAAATCGGGGGATAAAATCGGCATCTATTAATGATGGGAAATTTCTAATTCCCAGATAATCCAAATGGCTAGACCACCGATATTCTTTTTCTAAAAAGTTCAAAGCATCTTTAGTCTCTGAATCTGTCAAACCTTTTTCTTTCCAATTGGGCTTCCAAAGTTCTAATGGATTAGAATGGATATAACAAATCAATTGAAGGGCTTGGGTGTCGCCGGTGACCTGAACTTTTTTATACCTACCCTGAAACAGTACCCCATTTCTCTTGTATTTATTATTAAAAAACCAAGTATAGCCTCCGCCAAATTTTTGATGAAATTTTGGTAGGCCATTATCTACAACCGGGTAAGAAAAAAGATGATAATGATTCGGCATTAAACACCAGGTTGCCAAATTTATAATCCTTTCCCTCAATCGATTTTTATTGATGGCAGTTGAACTGCCATCAAATCTCCGATTAACATTAATGACGGCTTTGACGTCGTTAAATTCGTAAAGGTCGTGGACGCCCCGCAAATAATCTGAATTATCTAAAAATATCTTCCTTTTTTCTGTCCCTCGATTATAAGTATGATAAAATTCCATTATCTTATTGTAACAAACCATCGATGGCAGTTCAACTGCCATCATTCCAACTACCATCATTTCGAACGCTATTCTAAAGCGGCTAAACCGGGTAGTTTATCGCCGCTCAGGAAAGTTAACATTGCTCCGCCGCCGCTGGAAACATGGCTGAATTTCTCAACCAAACCGAGCTTGGTGATAAACTCAACCGTTTCCCCTCCTCCGACCACCGAAAAGGCGCGGCTTTCTGCAATGGCTTTGGCAATTTCTTGGGTACCTGAAGCAAATTCTTCGTCTTCGATTTTCCCCAAGGGTCCATTCCAAAAAATCGTTTTAGCCTGTGCAATTTTTTCCTTGAAAAGCTTGACGGTTTCGGGCCCGATGTCTTTGCCTCCGCCCGTTTCGTCAACAGGAAATACTATTTTTTCCGGATATTTTAACGTAATTTTCTGGCCAGCCACTCCTTTGCTGATAAGCCCGCTGATCAAAACAAAACTGGCTTTTTCAGAAATTTTATTAATCACCCTGACTTTAGTTTCCACTTTAGCTCCCCCGATAACGGCTACCAGCGGCTTTTCGGGATTTGTTTTAAGCTTAGTTAAAGAAGCTATTTCTCTTTCCAGCAAAAACCCGGCGCCTGAAGGCAAAAACTTTGGCACGCCGACAATTGAGGCGTGCTCCCGGTGGCAGGCCCCAAAAGCGTCATTAATATAGATATCGCCTTTTTGAGCAAGTTCTCGAGCAAAATTTTCGTCGTTGCTTTCTTCTCCGGAATTAAATCTTAAATTTTCGAGCAATTCCACGTTTTCACCCACAGGTAACCCTGGCGACACCGGTCGCCCCAAGAGCTCCGTGAGCCTTTCGGCAACGGGATTTAACTGCAATTCTCTGACAAATTTTCCGCCCGGATCCCCCAAATGCGACATTAAAACTACTTTGGCTTCTTTTTTAAGAAGATACTTGATGGTCGGCAAAGTTTCTCTGATTCTGAAATCATCTAAAATTTCCCCTTGTTCGGAAAGGGGAACATTAAAATCCGCCCTGACTAAAACTCTTTTTCCGCGAACGTCAAAATCTTTGAATGTTTTCACGATGTTAGGAGGTCCGACCTCCTCCAAAATTAAGGGGGAGGTTGGACCTCTGTAATATTATTTAAATTCTACAGTCTGGCCCGGCTCAATCGTACCGCTTTTATCCTCGTCTTTAACGGGCTTTGAAGGCGGCGTCTTTTTATCCAAAGAGTCCTCGATGGCTTTCTTTAGTTCACCCAAATTTATTTCTTTTCTTTTGGGTCGATCTTGCGTCTCATCTTTGGGGCGCCTGGGCGAAGAAAAGGGTATAAAAGATAGCGGCGACGAATTATCCTCCCGCCCAGAAGATTCTGGGCGTCGCTCTTCAGAGCGAACCTCGCTTTTGGCTGGAGGCTCACCCACCGAGGGGGCGGCTTGCTCCGCCTGTTTTTCCATCAATTTTTTACGGCACGGCTTGCAATAAACAGGGCGTTTACCATCCGGCTGGAAAACAACTTTCGTATCTTTGCCGCACATCGAGCATCGGGCATCGTAAAGAACCGGCCCCGCGTTTTGCATCGGGGCAGTACTGATTGAAGTTGTGCTTAAATCGCCCGTCCAGATACTGATTTTCTCTTCCACGATTCGCCGCGGAACACTGTATTTTTCGCGGGAAGTTTTAATAATTTTATCGACGAAAGATTCTCCGGGAAGCGGCGCAGGCGGCATGGTCTGAGCCGAAAAAGGCCGGCCTGCCAAACCGTCAATCATCAATTTTAAATAAATATTATATTTGCCCAAATTGACGATATCGGCCGCTAAAAACTCCGGGGTGAATTCTTTTTCTAACCATTCGGCGTCTTCGGCTCCCACCCGGAAAGCAATTAAAGTCCCCACGTTTCCGAAAACCGCGTCTCTCACCTCTTCTTCCATCTGGGTGATATATTGGTGCCCCAAAATCAAGGCTAAGCGGTATTTTCTCGCTTCGGACAAAACGCTGATGAAAGACTGGGTGGCGAAATTTTGGAATTCATCGACATACAAATAAAAATCGCTCCTTTTTTCTTCCGGTATATCGACCCTGGACATGGCCGCCAATTGAAGTTTCGTAATTAACAGGGCACCCAAAAGCCGGGAGCTGTCCTCGCCCACCCTGCCTTTAGACAGATTCACGATCAAAATCTTTTTTTCATCCATGATCTTGCGCATATCAATCGATGATGTGACCTGCCCGATAATGTTGCGGATTAACGGCGAAGAAATAAACTGGCCGACTTTGTTCTGGATGGCGGCCGTGGCTTCCACTTCATATCTTTGGGTGTACCTGGCATATTCCTGAACCCAAAAGGCCTTCACCACCGGATCGGTGATTTTATCCACTACCTTCTTTCGGTATTCGACATCGGACAGCATCCGGTTCACGCCGAGCAGCGTCGCTCCCGGATATTCCAAAAGCGCTAAAATGCAGTTATTTAAAATATATTCCATGCGGGCCGACCAAACGTCGGGCCAAATCTTTTTGAAAACACCCATGAGTCCCCCGGCCACCAAGTGTCTGTGCTCGACATCAACTTGCTCCATGATGTTGAAAGCAATCGGAAAATCCAAATCAGCCGGGTTAATATAAACAACATCGTTAATGCGGTTTTGCGGCACGAAATATAAAAGCCGCTCCGCCGCATCGCCGTGTGGATCAACAAATCCAATGCCGTTGCCGTTCTGGATATCCTGGATAGCCATGTTTTCTAACATGGCTGTTTTGCCCATGCCGGTTTTCCCCACCGTGTAAACGTGCCGGCGGCGATCATCGATTTTGATCCCGAATTTCCGGCGAGCGTTGCGAAAAGTTGTTTCAGCTATAAGTGTAATATCACTCATAAATTTATGCTATTCTTCTTCCAATTCCAAAGGCAGGTCGGCAGGAGCGCCGCCACGCTTCGCTCCAACCCGAGGAACAGTAGGCGAAGGAGCCACGGCCCGGCCGGGAAAGTGAAAAATTGTCGCCAGTTCTTCGGTATTCAAAAGGAAGATGCCTTCCTTCGAGGGTTTGGGAAATAATGGAGGAAACCTTCTAATGTAGCGGAAAAATAATCTTCTCTTTTTCCTGAAAACTCTGCGGGCCCTTAAAAGTTCGTTTATGGGAATCGGCACCTTCATAAGAGTAACGTATTTTTTGATCTTCGTTAAAGTCCTGGGCCAGGGCTTTAACTGGTTTAAGTTTTCGGTGGAAAATTGGTTGAAAAAACCGAAAGGAATAGCCTTGGCTCCGCCGAAATAAACATCTCTTTTGGCGAGATAAATAAATCTAATATAACTGCGGGAGCAGCGTTTCGCAACTTTATTTTCCACGCCCGTGACCATATCTTTTTCGCCGGGAGTCATTCTCATTTCCGCCGGAAAAATTTGTTCTTTTTCTTCTTTAGCACCCGGTATCGTCCCGGAAATCAACTCGTCGGCAGCTTCCTGCAAGATTGATTTTTGTTTGGCTTTTTCAGTCCTCTTGGCTAATTTATCTCTTTCTTTTTCCCCACGTTTTATAAACTCTTCGCCTTCCTCTGGTTTTTTAGAGTTGGTAATAGGCGAGAAAGCGACTTGCACCCAAAGGTATTCGCCAGGCTTCATTTTAGTCATGCCTTCCAAAAGGTTCACCATCGGATCAATTCTTTTTTCTTCTTTAGCCATCTCACTTTCTTCAAAAAATTTGAGATAAGTCAAAATAGGATAGACATCCAGTTTGTTCATGATGTAATCAGTGCCCCAAAGATCCCATTCTTTATTGGGTATATTCTGGGGTACGTGCTTCGTGTAATCGTCGGCCAGCGAAATTTCCGCATCGGGATACTGAGAATAGATAGAGGACTCGATGGCATCTCTACGACTTTCGTGGCATCTGATGTAAAAATGAGGATCGCCTCCTTCGCTGGCCATTTCCAGTTGAACGGAAAGAAGCTGTTTCCCCTCGAACCATTTTTCCCACCAGTCGGGCGGATCGAAAGTATTGGCCCAAATAGCGTTGAACGCCTGCTCCATAGCTCGAATGGGTTTTAAAACGTCCTGAGGCATTTTAATTTCCAAAAGCACTGATTTTTGGGCAAACATCCAAACTTCCTGACGCCACCACAGCCACCAAAATAAAAAAGGACGCCAAAGAACGAATGGAAGTAAAGTCCACCACCAATTCTTTATGATGTCCCAAAGAATGTTTACGTAATATACAACGAGAGCTACGTCCATTTTAAAGTGTGACTTTTTTCTTTTTTGTTAAACTTCTCTTACGGTATATTTGCCCTCTGAAGTCTTCAAGAAGTATTTCTTGTTTTGGAGATTGAGCAAAATCGTGTTGGGTTTTACCAAACGCTGAGTCAAAACCTTATCTACCACCGTGTCTTTTTCCATGGGCTTTTTTGCTTCTTTAAGGACGGTAGCTATCACCTCCCTCACAATGCCCGGAGTATAACCCCATTCCTTTAAAGCGTAAAGGCCTCTGCCCACTAAAACGAACCTTTGATCTTTAATCAATTCGTTGTGAACGGTCTGGCGTAAAGCGCCATTACCGATGAGAGTTGCCACAGTGCTGAAGTGAAGAGGTTTTTGCTCTTTTTTAAGTACAATAAAAGCCTTGTCTTTGACGCCTCGCGGGTTAATTTCGGGCCATTCCTTCAAACCATAAAGACCTTCCGGTCCTCTTAAAACTTTCTTGGAGATCTCCGCATATGAAGTCAAAACGGCCTTAGGCAAAGACATGGGCTGATGCTTTTTTTGAAGTTCGGCAACGAAAGAGCCGAGAACTTTCTTCGCGTTCTTAAAGGCGTTTTTGTCAGTAGCCCAAAAAGTGTGGAAATCCTCTGTTTCGCCGAATCTTTGGAATCGCTTGCTGATGGTTAAGAGGAAATAAGTATAGTTTTCTTTTCCCGGACCCAAATCTGTCAGCAACACATCTTCTCTCTTTAAGGAGCCTGAATTTTTTAACTTCTGGGTAAAAACCTCAAAAACCTTCTGGCACTTAGGAGACTGCGATCTTTTTTCCAAAATCCTTAACCCGTCGTCTTGGATCTGGCGGACTCTTTCTCTGGTGATGCCGTACTCTGCGCCGATTTCTTCGAGCGTTTCCCTTTCTCCCCTTAAGCCAAAACGCCTCGACAAAACATCTTCGGTTCTCTCGGGCAGTCCCCTCAAAAGAATCCCATGGCAAATTGTTTGGAAGTTATAATCCATAACTAATCCTATTTAAGCATATCTTGTCTAAATTGTCAACTTCTTCCGATTGCCCCAAAATACCAAAACGGGGCTGGCCAGAAACACAGCTGAAATCGTTCCGGCGATAATGCCGAGGATCAAGGCCAGCGCAAAGTATTTTAAAGTCTCTCCGCCAAAAAAGAAAATAGCGATCAGCGGCAGAAGATAAACAAAGGTAGTACTTAGACAACGACCTAAAGTTTGGTTAATGCTGTCATTCACAGTTTCTCCAAAATTGACCGCTCCTTTCCTGATTGTATTTTCCCTGATGCGATCAAAAACCACGACTACATTATTGATTGAACAACCAATAACGGTAAGCAACGCCGTGATCACGGGAATGGAAATTTCCACATTATATAACTTCCCCAAGACCGCAAAAATCCCCAAGGGTATCAGGATGTCGTGAAAAAGAGAAACTAAGGAAGATAAGGCGTACTGCCATGATTTAACGGGTCCTCGTACCTTCCGGAAAGCCAAAGCGATGTAAACGACGATGGCGAATAAACATATAAAAACCAACGTGAACGTTTTTTGCTTTAATTCCTGGCCGATAACCGAACCTACCGATTCAAAGCGCTTTTCTTCGATTGATTGATTCTCTCCTAAAATTTTAAATATTTCTTGATGAGTTTCCTCATTAATGTATTTAGTCCTGATAATAACGCCGTTTTGGCCGGCCGATTGAACCGACAGCGAATCCAAATTTAAGCCAGCTAACTTCTGCTCAATTTCCTCATTAGCTACCCTTGTATCAAGATAATCTATTTCCAAGATGCTGCCACCGGTAAAATCAATGCCGGGTTTTAACCCCCAGACAGCCAAAACCGCGATGCTGGCCAACATTAAAAGACCTCCGAGAACAAAATAGATTCTGCTGTATTTAATGAAGTTCACTTGCATATTTCTTTATCTCATCAACCTTGTCTATTTTTTCCCAAGTAAAGTCGGGGTCGTTGCGACCGAAGTGTCCGTAAACCGCAGTTTTCTGGTAAATCGGCCGCTTTAAATTCAAATGATCAACAATCTGTTTCGGCCTAAAATCAAAAACTTTCTTGATAATTTCCGCAATTTTCTCGTCGGGCACTTTGCCGGTTCCTTTAGTATCAACGAAAATCGAAACGGGTTGGGCAATACCAATGCAATAAGCCACCTGAAGTTCGCATTTATCGGCTAAGCCTGCAGCCACGATATTTTTTGCTACGTAGCGAGCCATGTAAGCGCCGGACCTGTCAACTTTGGTGACGCATTTGCCGGAAAAACAACCGCCTCCGTGCGCTCCCACGCCTCCGTAGGTATCCACAATGATTTTCCTTCCAGTTAAACCGGTATCAGCCGGCGGTCCGCCTAAAACAAACCTACCGGTGGCATTAATAAAGCATTTTGTCTGTTCGTCCATCATGTGTCCGACCACGGGTTTTATAACTTCAGCTAAAATATCCTGGCGCACTTTCTCGATGCTCACACCGGCTGCATGATGAGCCGCGATAACTACTGTTTCCAATCTCTTGATCTTGCCGTCTTCGAATTCTATGGTCACCTGTGATTTTCCATCAGGCCTCAAATAAGGCAGAATCTTTTTCTTTCTCACCTCGGCTAATCTCATTGTTAATTTATGCGCCAAAACTAGCGTCAATGGCATATATTCAGGCGTTTCATTGGTGGCATAACCGAACATCAGCCCCTGGTCGCCTGCCCCCTGCTCCTTATCCTTGTCCTTGCTCTCGTCCACCCCCTGGGCGATATCGGGCGATTGTTCATGCAAAGTCACGATGACGCCGACGTCATCGGCGCAAAAACCGTATTCCTGCTTATCATAGCCGATTTCTCTAAGCACCCGTCTGACGACGTCTTGAATATTAACATAGGCTTTCGTTCTTGCTTCTCCCCCGACTATTACAAGCCCTGTCGTGGCAAAGCATTCTACGCCGGCGTGACTGTCGACATCCTGTTTCAACATTTCGTCATAAACTGCATCAGAAATCTGATCGCATACTTTGTCAGGGATGCCCCTCCGTCACGGACTCGGACGTAAATAGGAATCTTTTTCCCATTTTTGAAGGGGCGTAATTTGAATTTAAATTATTATCCATGTTTTTATAATTTGTAACGAAGACCTTTATAAAGATAGGGAGAAATTAATTTTGCGAATTTATGCCTATCTTCTCTTATTGATAAATACCAATATTTACCATGTTTGTGCAAATAAGACTTAACGTCGAAACGATTTTTCAGCCATTTTATAAGTCTTTTTATTTCTTTCACGCTGTAGGCTCCCGTAGCGATCCTATAAGAATATTTTTCCTTATTACCGTCGTCGCCAAACCAGATTGCCAAGGCAAGCGGATGAATTATTTTAATTAACGATGCGCTTTTAACGATTTTCTTGCCACTAGCGGTATAAAACATTCTTCTAAATTCTTCGAAAACTGGATGCGCCCTGCTAGAGAATTTCACTTCCTCGCCGTATTTACCGGAATATTCTATGAATTTTCCTGAAAAAGGCTTTAATCCCTCGTGCTTAAATAATAAATATCCTTTTTGCTTTATTGAATGTGCTTCAGAAAATCGATAATTCTTATCTTCCTTGCCCTTTACTATGCTTCCGTCACCCAAGAGCGATCCATAAAGAATAATTTTCTGGCGGGCAGTCAATGGAGTTATGTCGCACTCTCTCATGGGCAGTCCTAAAATTTTTCTCTTGTCGACAACCCCATGCATATCCCTTTTCATCAATTTCGCCAGCTGCACATTACTCAACCGCCAATTCTTTTTAAGAAAGTTTATGTCTTTCTTGGACCAATATCTTGTAATCTTATTAGTCGTTCTCCCCATTCTTCAATTATAATACTAGTCACATCTTTTATCAATCTTACTGCCATAAAAATTTTGCTTTTTCAAGTGCTGTGCCAATCAAGCACCTGAGGAAGCTTTTAGTAATAATTATTGCTGAAAACATGCTCAAGAGTGTGCCGATGATAACCGTAAAGGCAAAACCCTTAACGAAACTGGTGCCGAAACTGAATAAAATCACGGCAACGATTAAAAGTGTGAAATTACCATCCCAAATAGCCGGCCAAGCTCTTCTGAAACCTTCCTCAACGGCTACGGCTAACGTTTTGCCCTGGCGCAATTCCTCTTTCATCCTGGAAAAAATCAGGATATTGCCGTCGACCGCCATGCCAATCGATAAAAGGAAACCGCCGATGCCGGCCAAGGTTAAGGTAACCGGAATGGTTTTGAACAAAACTAAGTTTAAAATAGCGTAAATCAATAAAGCCAAAGAGGCCAAGAGGCCGGGCAGTCTGTAAAAAATAGTCATAAAAATAACCACGGCGATCAAGCCCCAGATACCTGCCTGTAAACTTTTTTCCAAAGAAATCTTGCCCAGAGCCGGCCCCACGGTTTCTTGGGAAATCAGGGTAATGGGCACGGGCAGCGCCCCAGCATTTAAGTTCCTCGCAAGGGTTTTCGCTTCTTCTAAAGTGAAGCGTCCGCTGATTTGAGCATTGCCTTGAGAAATTTTCTCCTGGACGGTAGGCGCGGAAATAGGTATACCATCGATATAAATTGCCAAGGGCTTACCGATGTTTCTGGCAGTCAATTCTTCAAAAATCTTTGCTCCTTCGTCGTCAAATTGAAGCGAGACTAAGGGCTGATAGGTTGTTTGGTCGAAAGTGAGTTCGGCCTTCTTTAAGTATTTGCCGGTCAAAGAAGTGGGCTGGAAAGGATCTTCCAGCTGAATCTCCTCGCCCCCGTTATTCACCAGCTCAGTGTTCTTATCTATAATCTCCTGATAGTTTGCTTTATATTCTTTGAATTCCAAATAAGGGGTCTGGCCGATCATTTCAATGGCTTTTGAAGGATCATCGATACCAGCCAATTCCACAATCAAGCGATGCTTATCGCCTGATTCCTGTGTTTGCACGGTCGGTTCTTTCACGCCAAAAAGATTGACCCTTCTTTCAATAACATCCCTTAGCCCCTGCAAGGAAGAACCGTATTCTTGCGCTTCAATGCCAGACATGTCGGCTTCATAAACAAGGTGGATGCCGCCCTGTAAGTCCAACCCCAGCTTAAAAGGAATATTAGGCAAATATGGCAAATTTAAAAACTTGGGATAGACTAAATTCCCGGCTAAAAAGGCCAAAATAAAAATAGCCGAAACAGTAATGTAAACTTTCTTTTTAGACATTTATTTAATTTTACCCAAAGCCGTATAATTGTCAATAAAAAAGAAAAGCCCCGGTGCCTAATAAGCATCGGGGCTTCTTTCTATCAAAGAGCGTAAAAGCTATTTTGATATCTTAATGTTCCTGGGAGAAATCGTCCTGTCTGAATACCAGACAAAGAGCTTCTCTCCCTTGGTCTCGATGGACAGAAGGACGCTCTCGTCTCTCTTGTCCACGTACACGGAAGTGATCGAATCTTCCCGGACTTCTCCTGTCACGTTACGAGTTGTCGTCTTGGCGTGCACCTGGCTCTCATCCGCCTTGAAATGGTGACCGCGGTAATCAACTATTACTGTGGCTGGACTCACGTCCGAAAGGTCGAAAACCTGTCGCCACAATCTGATGCCACCGTCCGAAAGTTCAAGAACTTTTTCACCAGACGAAGTCTGGGTGGCAAGGTTCAACCAGCTGGCGGTCCGGCACTGGTACTTGGATACCCGCTGAACCTCGAAGGGCTCACCACCGACCAACAGCACGATCCCCGGTCCGACTTTCATCACCTCATTGTATTTCATTAAAACCCTCCTTCTTTATTTTGAACTTACCATGTGGTCAGATGCGTGTCGTCGGGTGTGGAGATAAACCGCTTCACGTCCGGAAGAAAAGCCGCATCCACCAAATTAAGAACTGACGACCTCAGAAGAGATTCCAGAAACTCCGGTGTCTTTTCGGCTCTAGGGAATTCAGCCACCTCGGCTCCCACCCACGCTTGGACAAAAAGCTCCACCTTTACAGTGCGTTTACCCCGCCATCCCCATTTTTCCGTCATCACGGCCACGACCGTTTTGTCATCGGGGCGAAATACCCGGATATAACGCACCATCCGGTGCGTACGGGTCCAAAGCGTCCCACCATTAGGGTGCTTCCTGAGTACCTCTGCAAATTCCTGTGCCGTCCACATTTCCATATTGTTAAAAAACCTCCTATTTCGTCTTTTATTTTATAACGTGATTATATCACATAAGATCAGCCTTGTCAAATACGTATGGGAATACGAAAGCCGAAATTAAAATGAGTGAGGTCCGACCTCACTCATTTTGCCATCGTGGCATATTATATTATTTTTTTATCTTAGCGATGTCATCAATCGCAATCCATGCCGACATTACTCCGAATCCTGTTTTATCAATCTCAAATGACTTGATCTCTTGAGGATTTTTGAGAAATATGAGTATGCAGTATTTTTTATTTTTGAAACGCTCAAAAAATTCTGGAATTTTTACTTGTGTTATGCCATCGTCCCTGCCGTAGACATCTAAAATTTCTTTAACCTTCTTCGGAGTTAAATCTGCAAACTGCATCACCTTATTTACTACGGCTTTTATCCTTACGGGTCCCCCAGAATCTTTGAAATAAACTATTTCACCTTTCTTAATATTGTCCCACGGTTTGCATTTAACTGAATACCAGCGCGACTCGATCTTTTTCTGGCCGTTCAAAATCTTGTCCGTCAGCCCCCAAGATTTTCTCATTATCGCTAAATGTTCCATGTGTTTATATTATTCGAGGTCTTATGATTGAGGTCCGACCTCAATCATTTTCCTCGTAGCATTGTTTAAATTTCTTCTAATGGATATACGTCCAAGGCGACCTCCTCATAGGGATGCGCTTTTTTGATGGCCGTAATGACATCTTGGAGAATCTTGCGTTCGCACACGGCTTCTATTCGCTCCTCTCTAACCGATTCTAATTTACCTATTTTGCCCACTGCCGGATGCGCGCCTTCTTCCGGCTTAAATCTCCCGATGCCTTGAGAAGAAAAGCTGCAATGGGTATAGTTGCCGATTTTCCCCGCGCCTGCCTTGCCTATTGCTTCGCGAACTGCGTCCGCATGCGTCTCAGGCACAAACACTACAATTTTTACATAAATAGAAGATTGACTCATAATATTAATCTAGGTTTTATTGATTGAGGTCCGACCTCAATCATTTTTGCCATGGCATTTTTTATACTTTTTACCGCTTCCGCATGGGCAAGGATCATTCCTGCTTACCCCTTCTTTAGCTGGACGGGTCGGAAAACTGTTCCCGGATTGATTGGGTTGTGATTTTAAGGAAACCTTCAGCATGGTTTGGGCGATATTGGACTCAATCGTATCTAACAACCTTTGGAACATTCGATGGCCTTCTGATTTGTATTCAACCAGCGGGTCTCGCTGGCCGTAAGCCCTTAATCTCACCGAATCCCTTAAGATTTCCATCTCCTCCAAATGATTCATCCAAAACATGTCTAAAGTCCTTAGACTGATTGCCTTAGCTACTTCATTAAAATTTTGAGCAAGTTCTTTCACTTTCGCCTCCAGAGCTTTTTTGCCTTCCGGATCAACCAGCCAATCTTCAATTTTTGCTTGCCAATCTTTAATAGTTAAAAATTCTTTGCGCTTTTTGTAAATCACGTCCCGGTGCCTGTTCATGACATCATCGTATTCCAAAATGTGCTTTCTTAAGTCAAAGTTCAGGCCCTCAATTTTTGATTGGGCCGATTCAATGGCGCCCGAAATCATCTTATTTTCAATAGCCTCGTCTTCCGGTATCTTCAAAATCCCCATCAAAGACTTGATCCTATCGCCGCCGAAAATCCTCATAATATCGTCCTCTAAAGAAAGGAAAAACTGCGAAGAACCCGGGTCGCCCTGCCTGCCAGCTCTTCCCCGCAACTGATTATCGATCCTCCTTGCCTCATGGCGCTCAGTACCTATTATATGTAACCCGCCCTTCTCGCAAACCATCCGGCTCTGCCCGGGATCCGGGGGATTTCCTCCCAGGACAATATCGACTCCCCTGCCCGCCATATTGGTCGCGATAGTGACAGCTCCCAGCTTACCAGCCTGGGCGATAATCTCTCCCTCTTGTTCGTGATGTTTGGCATTTAAAATCTGGTGGGGAACTCCCTCTCTTTCCAATAACTTGCCCAAATATTCGTTTTTCTCGATACTGGTCGTGCCCACCAACACCGGCTGTAAGGAGTCATGCCTTGCTTTTATTTCCCTAACTAAAGCATTCAGCTTACCGTCATGAGTTTTATAAACCCCGTCCGGCAAATCGCGCCGCTGCATCGGCTTATTGGTGGGGATCAGCACCACGTCCAATTTGTAAACTTTGTCGAATTCTTCGGCCGAGGTCGAAGCAGTACCGGTCATACCGGATATCTTTTCGTACATCCTGAAATAATTCTGAAAAGTAATAGAAGCTAAAGTTAAAGATTCGGGTTGCACCAAAACTCCTTCTTTGGCTTCAATCGCCTGGTGAAGGCCACCGGACCAGCGGCGGCCCGGCATCATTCTACCCGTGAATTCGTCGACAATGATGATTTGGCCATCCTTTACCACGTAATCTTTGTCTTTTTTGAATAAAACTTCCGCCCGCAAGGCCTGCTCTAAATGGTGAACGTACTTTATGCCCTTTTCTTCATAAATATTACCCGTACCCAGGATCTTCTCCACTTTATTGATGCCAGCTTCGGTCATAGTAGCGGCTTTCAGTTTTTCGTCTATCTCGTAATCTGTCTTTGATTCCAGTCTGGGCGTGATCTTGGCGAATTCCTGGTACCACTTCGAACTTTCAGAATCCGGAGCCGAAATGATTAGGGGGGTCCTGGCCTCATCTATTAAGATCGAGTCCACTTCATCGACGATAGCAAAATGGTGCCCCCGCTGGACCTGCTGCTTCAAATCATAAACCATATTGTCTCTCAGGTAGTCGAACCCGAATTCGTTATTGGTGCCGTAGGTGATATCGCAAGCATATGCCTCTTTTCTTGAAACCGGCCTTAAATAATCTTCAACCACCTTAAAACTGCCCACAGTATCTCTTTCTTTATCCTTATTGGCGGCCGGATCATAAACGAAAGCGGTATCATGCGCGATGCAACCGACTGACAAACCGAGTAAATGATAAATCTGGCCCATCCAAACAGCATCCCTTTTCGCCAGATAATCGTTGACCGTCACCACGTGCACTCCCTTCCCGGTCAAAGCGTTCAGGTAAACAGGCAAGGTGGCCGCCAGCGTTTTTCCTTCGCCGGTTTTCATTTCAGCGATCTTGCCTTCGTGTAAAACCACTCCGCCGATCAGCTGGACGTCAAAATGCCGCTGGTTTAAGGTTCTCTTGGAGGCTTCCCTGACAAGCGCAAACGCTTCCGGTAAGATATCGAGTAAGACTGACCCTTCTTCGGTTTGTTTTTTTAATTCGGCTGATTTTTCTTTTAATTGTTCATCAGAAAAACTCCCGAATGTTTTCTCAAGGCTGTTTATCTTTTCGATCGCCGGCCGCAGTTTCTTTAAATATCCCTCATTAGCATCGCCGAAGATTTTAGCTAAGATTGACATAATACCACTTAATCATATAAAAATTTTTACTCTTTGTAAACAAAAGGGGAGACTAGGTCTCCCCCTTTCTTATTTTGACTATTTTTTGAAATATCCGATTTTACCTCGGGGCATCTGCTGGCTAAAACAGTGAATCTCGCCTCCGTTTTCGGCCACTGCTCCGCAATTGATGCCGATTACTTCTCTTCTAGAGAATATTTCTTGAAGAGTCTTTATCGCCCGCTCATCGCTGACATTACCGTAAATCGGCACCAATACCACATCGTTGGAAATCAGAAAATTGGTATAGGAAGCATCAGTTCTGATATGCTCTGCCCCCGCAACCTGCCCGCCGAGCCCCACATTACTGGTGGAATAATAACCATGCTCTGGAATCGGCAAAGCAACGAGGTTTGGTTTTTTCCCTGACGCCAACGTTACTTCTTTAAGCGCTTCGTGGTTTCTCTTAAGCATCGGGTACATCCTGTCGTAAGGAGAATCAACCCAGCTATAAACAATGGTGTCGGGATTAACAAAACGGACAATGGTGTCAATATGGGTATCGGTATCGTCCGACCAACCGGCTTCTTCAACATCTTCTGTTTCCATACCCGGCAACCAAATTATGTTTTTGACACCAAGAAGGCTTCTGAAGACTTCTTCGATTTTTTGTGGTAAAACGCCGGGGTTTCGATTCCTATTGAGGGTGGCGCTTCGAGCACAAATAAGGTCGCCTACGCCGTTCACCTCAATGTTACCGCCTTCCATTACATAATCAACCAGAAACAGCTCTATACCCAACGCTTTGGCGATTTGCCGCGGGACTTCCTTATCCAAATCATGCGGATAGCGATTACCCCACCCGTTGAAGATCCAATTAACTGCCGCCAGTTCTCCGCTCTCTCCGACGACAAAAGTCGGACCATTGTCTCGAATCCAGATATCGTTGGTTGGAATAATATAAAACTCGACGTTATCCAGTCCGATGCCGTAAAACTGCAATTGACGCTCGACGTGTTCTCTTCGCCGTTCATCTTGAACACAGAGATAAACAACAGCGCGTTGTTTTAGCATACCAGTAATTTCTAACCAAATCTGTTCCAGTTTTCTTTGGTAGCCACGAGACTTATCTTCGTGAGGCCACTGTAACCATACCCCTCTTTGTTTTTCCCACTCCGCTGGCATCCGAAACTTTCTAGGATCTGTTGGTTTATCCACTTAACCCTCCTTCCTAATTGTAAACTTACTTCTTTACCAAACAATTATAAAACTCTTTTGGAGATTTGTCAATGGAAAGTGGTAATGTGTACACACATTTGGCGGTTTCTGGATAGAATCCAGATATGGCAATATGTATGGCAAAAACAATAAAAGAAGAACGATTGCGATG
>Ga0209212_1002394_pt1 | contig 26830 bp, 23 predicted proteins | sample RifGroC2_FD_183996 | JGI IMG/M metagenome (GOLD analysis project Ga0209212, IMG submission 183996) | Groundwater microbial communities from Rifle, Colorado, USA - Groundwater C2 (SPAdes) (version 2) | ecosystem: Environmental > Aquatic > Deep subsurface > Groundwater | place: Rifle, Colorado... | reverse complement strand
GCTGGGAGATATGGCACCAGCGCAGCGAGGCCTGCCCCGGCTGTCCGGTGGTTTTGGCCCGGGATACGGGCGCGCCGCAAGAGGCGGAGATTCGCAGTCCTGATGGAAGAGAATGGTATATCCGCGGTTTCCCGGTCAAGAATGATGACGGCAGGGTCAAGGGTGTGGTTGAGTTCTGCCTGGAGATCACCGAGCGCAAACGCGCCGAGTATGCCTTATTGGAAAGTGAACGATTGCTGGAAAGTGAAAAACGCTTTCGTTCGCTGTTTGAACATATGCTGGAGGGGGTTGCGTACTGTAAGATGCTTTTTGATGAGAACGGCTCTCCAGTAGACTTTGTTTACCTGGATGTCAACCGTGCGTATTCGGAGTTGTTTGGCTTGCATGACCTTGTCGGCAAAAGGGTCGGCGAGTTGGTGCCGGGAATCAGAGAGTCGGCGCCCGAGTTGTTTGAGGTCTATGGACGGGTCGCATCAACGGGCAGGCCGGAAAAATGTGAAATTTACATAAAACAGTTGTCCCTGTGGCGATCCATGTCGGTTTACAGTACGGAAAAGGGGTACTTTGTCGCTGTCTCTGAAAACATCACCGAGAGAAAGCGGTTTGAAGCCGAGTTGAGGGAGTCACACCACAAATTGCGGAAACTCACGGCACACCTCAACCTGACGAGGGAGCGGGGACGAAAGGCGTTTGCGCGCAAGGTGCATGACGAACTGGGCACGTCCTTGACATTGCTGAAATTCGATCTCGCCTGGCTGAAAAGAAATTACCCTCCCGATGACAAGACAGTTGCCGAGCGGATCAAGGCCATGGATGAGCTTATTCATGAATGCACCAAAACCATACAACGGATAACCTCGGAACTGAGGCCGTCACTGCTCGACGAACAGGGGCTTGCAGCGGCGATTGAATGGCAGGCTAAAGAGTTTGAAAATCGTTCCGGCATATCGTGTACGCTGGAAATAGACGCCGCTACACCACCACTCAGTCAGGACAAGTCTATAAATGTGTACCGAATATTCCAGGAATCGTTGTCCAATGTCATGCGGCATGCCGGCGCTACCTGCGTCGCGGTATCATTGGCAAAGGCAGGTCAGAAGCTTGTCCTGCGGATAACGGATAATGGCGTTGGAATTAGCGATCACGAGATATCTTCAGCCACTTCTTTCGGAATCTTGGGAATGGAGGAGCGGGCTCGCTTGTGTGACGGCAATATTATCATTAAGGGAAGTCCTGGCAGGGGTACGACGATATCGGTATCAATTCCGACTTGTGAGGGGTGAAAAAACAATGTTCAATATCCTGATAGTTGACGACCATGCCGTAGTGCGCAGAGGGCTAAAAGAGATAATACTGGAAACTGTCTCCAGGGATGTCGGCTTCGATGAAGCTGCAAGCGGCCGGGAGGCGCTTCAGAAAACATCGAACAATAACTACGACCTTGTCCTGCTTGATATATCGATGCCGGGCAGGAACGGACTGGAGACCCTGAAGGCCATCAAAGCCGAAAAGCCGGATCTGCCCGTACTGGTGCTCAGCATGTATCCCGAGGAGCAGTTTGCCATGCGCTCATTCAAGGCGGGTGCATCCGGTTATATAACAAAAGAAAGCGCGCCGGAGGAACTTCAGGTCGCGGTCAATAAAATATTGCACGGCAGGAAATACATAAGTTCGTATTGTTCCGAAATGCTCCTGTCGGAACTGAAAAACAAAAAGGCAACCAGCGAGTCGCCTCACATGATCCTCTCAAACCGGGAATACCATGTTGCCTGTTTGATAGCTTCCGGAAAATCCCTGAAAGAGATAGCGCTTGAACTTGTGCTCAGCGATAAAACAATCAGTACCTATAGATCCCGTATTCTCAATAAGATGAATTTGAAAACAAATGCCGAATTGATCAACTATGCCATCAAGCACAACATGGTAAACATCGACTGACAACTTCCCCGCAATCGCCTGTCGCCTCATGTAGTCCATCCCCTACACGAATAACACGTAACCCCTTACATCATTAACAGATTCTACTGACTCAATATTCGTCACATTATAAGGTATACAATACATGCAATACACAGCTCTCTGTACTCTAGCATCTGAAACACATCTTGAATAAGGTCATATTTCTGTTTCCACCATTCCAAGAGCAAGGTGATGCCATGAAAATGATCGCACATAGGCTGGGTTCCGGGACAACAAGCAAGAAAATAACCTGGCAACCGGCTATCAGCGTGAAGCGGGAAGCTGCCGAGAAGGAGATCCTGCGCCTGGGCCGCCTCTATGCGGTGCTGAGCGTGACCAATCATACCATCGTGCGCGCAAACGATCGCGAAGCGCTGTTCAGCGATATCTGCCGGGGAGCGGTCGAGCAGGGCGGTTTCATGCTGGTCTGGACCGGGCTCATAGACGATGAATCCGGCATGGTTAAACCTGTCGCCTGGCACGGCGCCAATAACGGTTTTCTTGACAACATCCGGATATCCGTGAGGGAAGAACCTGAAGGGCTTGGACCTACCGGTTCGGCCATCCGCGACGGCAGCTACCACATCTGCAACGATTTTAACAACGACCCGCGCACCCTGCTCTGGCATGAAAAGGGGCGAGAGCACGGCATCAATTCTTCCGCGTCCATTGCGCTGACATTGAATAAAAAGGTGATCGGCGCCTTGACCATCTACTCCGACGAACCGAACTTTTTCTGCGCCCAGATGATCGGACTGTTGAAACAGATGGCTATGGATATTTCCTTCGCCCTTGACAACCTCGACAACGCAGCTCGACACCGGGAGGCGGAGCGGGCCTTGCACGAGGAAACCATTGAGCGCCTGCGCGCCGTTGAAGCCCTTCGCGGAAAGGAGCAACAATTCATACAGCAGAGCCGTCATGCGGCCATGGGGGAGATGATCGGCAATATCGCCCACCAGTGGCGACAGCCGTTGAACATACTGGGACTCATAATCCAGCAAGTGCAGTTATTATATGAAGACGGTGAGTTCTGCAAAGAGCATCTTGATAACAATGTCAGTAAAGCCATGAATATAATCCAGCATATGTCCCAGACCATCAACGATTTCCGAAATTTCTTCAGACCGGACAAGGAAAAGGCCGAGTTCAACGTTCTTAAGGAAATTTCGAAAACGCTCTCCCTTATCGAAGCGGTTTTCAACGACCGGCGGATCACGATCGAAGTTAATCCATCAGGCAATCCTGTCATCTATGGTCACCCCAATGAATACTCTCAAGTTCTCCTTAACATTATGATTAATGCCAGGGATGCATTTTCCAGCCAGAAAACCGACCGTCCGAGGGTTACAATTAGTCTCTACACGGAATCCGGCAAGGCCGTTGTGACCATTACCGACAACGCTGGGGGCATTCCAGAGGATATCATAGACAAAATTTTCGATCCGTACTTCACCACAAAGGGGCCTGACAAGGGGACGGGTGTCGGTCTGTTCATATCGAAAACCATCATCGAGAATAATATGAACGGAAGACTTACCGTCCGCAACACCGACATCGGCGCTGAGTTCAGGATAGAGGTCTGATCCGGAACATTCGAGGCCGGGGGAAGATCCCAGCCCGGACGAAAAAAGGGAGCGGCCTTATGCCCGCTCCCGATGAAGGTTATTAATGTGTTGATTCTCGACCCTACCTCCCCAACGCCTCCTCGATCCTCTTTTTATCGAGTCCCTCAATAATCCTGCCATTGATGATGAAGGTTGGCGTGGCACTAATCTTGGCCTTCCTGGTTATCTCAAGATGCTCTTCCTGCAACTTCACCCCGTTGGCGGTGATGCCTTCAATACGCTGCGCCCTGTCCAATTTACCCGACATGATCTCATGGTATGCCTTGGCCTTGTCCTGCTGGGAAAGGGCATACTGTACTTTTTCCTTGGCCTTTGGATGACGGGGAAGCGGATAAAAGAACACCTTGCGGGTCACATCCGGTCGCCCGTCGAAATATTTGGAGGCTGTTCGGCAGTAGGGGCAATCAGGATCGGTGAACTCCACCACCGTCTTGGGGCCGGAACCAATCACCACCGCCTTGCTGAAATCCATCTCGGAAGCTCTCGCAGGGTCGCTGCAGAACAGGCCGGCCAGCATTACAAGCACCACAGCCATCTTCAGAATCATCGGGATCATTTTCCTCATGCTCCATTTATAAGGTAACATCCTCATCCTGGCCAGGCAGCATGAGCTTGAACGTGCTCCCATTGCCCAGTTCACTCTCTGCCCAGATCAAGCCGTCCATTTTCTCCATCGCCATCCTGCAGTAGGCCAAGCCTAGCCCTGCCCCGCCCCGCTCACGACCGGAACGCGGCGACTGGAAAAACCGTTCGAAGATTCGGCCGAGATCCTCAGCAGGGATACCGTCACCGGTATCACTGATGCTGAGAAGCAGAAACTGCCGATTTCTGGAAAATCCCTCGGGAATGTTGACATACGCCGGGATCTTCGCCGCGGAAATGTCACCGCTGGCAATATTTTGGCAGGTGATGGTAATCCCACCGCCCTCCGGGGTAAACTTGACGGCATTGCCCAGCAGGTTGGCAATAATGCGGGTAAATGCGTTCCGGTCAACATTGACAAAGGGTACAGCTGCGGAAAGATCCACGTTTAACGAAATACGCTCATATTCCGCAGCCTTGGAAAACCGGTTAGCCACGGCTGTGACAATTTCCACCGGATTGTAGCAACGAAGATTCATCTGCATTTTGCCAGCCTCAAATCGGTTGATATCCAGGAGGTTGTCTATCATGTCAACCACTTCGTTGCAGCTGTCAATGGCCGCTTGGAGGTACTCCACCTGTTCAATATTCACCGGGCCAAGCCGACCTTCCCTCATGATGTCAATGGACCCGATCACGGCCGTGATCGGGTTTTTAAGATCATGGGAGAGCATGGAGACAAAGTCGGCTTTTTCGCGTTCAAGGCGCTGCCTCTCAATCAGCGCGCTGCGATAGGCAATAGCTCGCTGAACTCGCGGCAGCACATCGTCCAGGGCAAAGGGCTTGGGAAAATAATCGATTGCCCCGGCTTTCATGCACTCAACTGCCAGATCTTCATTGCCATGGGCTGTCATCATGATCACAGCCACGTCACTGCCCGACTCCCGGATGCAACGCAAAACCTCAACCCCTCCCAGACGCGGCATCCTGATATCCAGCAGCACCAGTGAGTAGCCACCCTCAGCCAGCATCTCAAGGGCCATTTTTCCGTCCTGTGCCCATGCGGTATCATAGCCGGCATCCTCCATATGCAACTTGAGAATCAGGGCTATATCCGGTTCATCATCAACTATAAGAATTTTGTTGGAGACTTTCGCAGTCATGGACACTCCTTATGTACCGGCCAGAAAAGCTTCTGCCAGGACAAGGTCTTCGGGGGTGGTAATCTTGATGTTTCGGTAGTCGCCGCGCACGATCCGGACAACTCCGCCTTGGCGCTCTACGAGCGAGGCGTCGTCGGTTCCCGCGAAACCATCTCGCGCGGCACTCAGGTGGGCGGTATGGATGATATCAAAGCGAAAGGACTGGGGGGTCTGGGCCTGCCAGAGCGTATCCCGCACCGGCGTATCCACGACAATGCCCTCCCTGACGGTCTTGATCGTGTCCTTGACTGGGACAGCTACCAAGGCACCGTCGTTGTTCATGGCAACAGCGATGGATTCCTGCAACAACACTTGTGTGATAAACGGCCTGACACCATCATGGATCAGCACGACGTCATCCTTTTGTGCCAGTCGTTGCAGGGCGTTAAGACCATTCATGACCGAATTCTGGCGTTCCTTGCCACCTGGGATGATCTCCAGCACCTTGCGAAATCCACAGGCCTCAACCACGTGCTGGCGACAATAGGGGATCTCTTCTTCGGGGATAACCAGAAAGATGCCATCGATAAAAGGGGCTTGTTCAAAGATGGAGATAGTGCGGGCAACAATAGGTAATTCACCCAGCTGCAGGTACTGTTTGTTGATCGACGCGCCCATGCGCCTGCCCATGCCGGCGGCCGGGATCAGGGCAAATGTCTTTGTCTTTAAGCCGGTCACGAGTTCCCCTGTGTCAGTTGCGTTGCTGCCCAGACGAGTGCTTCGGATAATGCCGGCAGATCGCGATCAAGAATGGTACGAACATCCAGCAGGAAACGGTCACGGTGGATGCGGCCGATAACCGGCACAACAGCCCTGCGCAGGACAGCCTCGATCTGCTGGGGAGATGCTCCGACAATTTGCACCTCAATCAGTGATGTCTTTAATTGTAACAAAGGAAATGAACCGCCGCCAGCACTGGATTCTCCCTCCTGTTTTTCAAGCGACACCGTTCCGGGCAACACCCGCCTGAAACGCCGGATGATCCGGTCGGCCCGCTTTGCCAGTTCATCCGCTGCTGTCGTGAGCATATGCAAGGTAGGGATGGCAACCAATGCCCGCCGCTCGTCGCGATAAAGCCTGAGCGTAGCCTCCAGGGCGGCCAGGGTGAGTTTGTCGATCCGCACGGCCCGCAGCAACGGGTGGCATTTCATCGGTTCCAGAAGATTTCGCCGGCCGACAATGATGCCGGCTTGCGGCCCTCCCAGCAGTTTATCACCGCTAAAGGTAACCACATCGGCCCCATCATCCAGATAGTCCCGGATGGTCGGTTCGCCGCAGATACCATAGGGTGACAGGTCGATCAGACAGCCGCTGCCGGCGTCGAGCATGATCGGGATGCGGGTTGCACTGCCCAGGGTGGCCATCTCGGCTACAGTTGTTTCGGCGGTGAATCCCACGATGGCAAAATTACTGGTGTGTACCTTGAGAAACAGGGCAGTGGAGTCGGTGACGGCAGTCAGGAAGTCGCGTACATGCGTGCGATTGGTGGTCCCCACTTCAACCAGCTGCGCCCCACTTTGGCGCATGACATCCGGAATGCGGAACGCCCCCCCGATCTCCACCAGTTCACCGCGGGAGACGATCACCTCGCGCCCCTGGGCCAGGGATGACAGGGCCAGCATGACCGCAGCCGCGTTGTTGTTCACCACCAGGGCCGCCTCAGCTCCGGTCAACTCGCAGATCAGGCTTTCCACATGGGAATAACGGGTGCCGCGTTCGCCGCTATCAAGATTGTATTCAAGGTTGGAATATCCGCATGAGACTGCCCGGATGGCATCTTCCGCCTCATCGGCCAGGGGCGAGCGCCCCAGGTTGGTGTGAACTACCACTCCGCTGCCGTTGATTACCGCCCGCAGACTGCTGGATGATCGCCGGCGTAGTTCGGACGAGATCATGGCTACCATGTCGTCAGGCCCCGGCAGCGCATCGACGTGGCCGGTTCGGACTTGGCCCCTGAGGGCATCCAGTGTGTCCCTTACAGCTACCAGTACCTCCGGGCGCGGGTACGCGTTCAGCAAAGCGGCAATTTCGGGCCACTCCAGCACCCTGTCAACTTTGGGGATGCCTCTCAACATATCCTGCACGGCAACAGCCATTACTATTCCCTTTCGGTAGTTCCCATACGGAAACTCCGCCTGGGAACTATATATCTACGTGCATCATCGCGGCATTGGAAACGGTGCCGCCCATTAATACCTTGCCACCATACTCGGCATTCTTTCGTACCAGTTTTTCAGCGCTCACGCCATCCTTTTTTCGAAAGGCCTCAATGATTTTCTCGTGTTCCTGAACCGAGATTTTCATCCTGCCATGAATGCTCAGCGACATCAGCCGCAAACGCTGGAAATGGGTAACCAGATTAGAGATCAACTCACGAAGCTTCTCGTTGCCGGCCGCCTTGATGAACAAATCGTGAAAGTCGCCATGTATCTTGAAAAACGTCTTGATATCGTTATGATCGGCCAGATCAGACAGACGGGTGTTGATGGCCTGAAGACGGTCCAGCTCCTTCTCCGTCAATTTTTCACTGGCCCGTCGGGCAGCATAGCCCTCTAGTATGCTCTTGATGGCGTAGAACTCTTCCACATCTTTTTGACTGAATTCCCGGACCACTGCTCCTCGCCGCGGAATGACAGTCAGATAACCTTCGGATTCCAACTGTCGGAATGCCTCGCGGATCGGGGTGCGACTGATGCCGTAACGTTCCGCCAACTCAGGCTCGGAAACTCTGCTGCCGGCCTTGAGTGAGCCGGAGACGATGGCATCGCGAATGTTTTCAAGAATCTTTTCCCGCAGTGTCAGATGCTTTTCGATGTGCTTTTTCATACCCTAAACCCCAAAATAGTTTTTCTTCTTATTGTATACAGTATGCAATTTTTGTCAATCTCAACCTTACATTTTACCGCTTTTTAGACTGTTTTCATGAGTTGTTTTATTGTGCATTCAACATAATTTACGGTTATGTCTTGCCGTGAGCACAACTACCAGCAATCAAATCTTGAGTTTTGAAGCATCCGCAGGTAATCTGCATAAAAACAGAGGCAACCATGGATCCAGTCCGGCACCTGAAAATATCGATGTTTATCCTGCTGATGCTGGTATCGGCAGGGACAATAGGCTTCATGACCATCGAGCAGTGGCGTTTTCTCGATGCCATCTACATGACGGTCATCACCTTGGGGACCGTCGGATTCAAAGAGATCCACGACCTGTCAGACAGCGGCAAGGTCTTCACCATGATGCTGATTGTGGTGGGCGTCAGCGTATTGGGTTATATCGTCGGCAGCCTGGCCCAGATCATGTTTGAGGGGCAGATTCAAAGGGTGATCGGGAGGAAAAAGGTGGAAAAGAAGATCGAGGCGCTCAAAGAGCATTATATTATCTGCGGCTTCGGCCGAATCGGTTCACTGATCTGCAAGGAGTTCACAGCTAATAAACTACCCTTCGTGGTGGTGGAAAAGGATCCCGAAACCTTGGAGAAACTGGAGGAAGAGGGATTCCTGCACCTCAAGGGGGACGCCACTATGGACGAATCCCTGTTAAAAGCGGGGATCAAACGCGCCAAAGGACTGATCTCGGTTGTCACCTCGGACACCTCGAATGTTTACATTACCCTAACGGCACGAGGGCTGAATCCTGACCTGTACATCCTGGCCCGTTCCGGGGAAGAAGGCTCGGACATTAAACTCAAACGGGCCGGCGCCAACAAGGTGGTTTCCCCCTATTTCATCGGCGGAACCAGGATGGCCCAATCCATATTGCGCCCCAACGTGGTCGACTTTATCGAAATCGCCACCGGCAGCGAACACCTGGATCTGCAGATGGAAGAGATCACCATCCCTGCTCACTCGGCCTTTGCCGGCGAGACACTGGTCAGTTCCGGTTTTCGCAAGGAGATCGGCGTGATCATTGTCGGCATCAAGAAGTCACACGGCAAGATGGTCTTTAATCCACATTCCCAGTCCAGGATCGAGGGCGGCGACACCCTGATCATCCTGGGCGAACCAGGTTCCATTTCCAAGCTGGAGGATCTGGTGGTGCGTACCGCAACAGATGACATTATCAAAAGGCATCGCAATGAACACAAAACCAACGCATAATCATATACACTGCCACGTTCCCTATCCACAACTGTCCAGCTACCTGGACTACGTCATCGCACGGCAGATTAATCCCGAGGTTTTTTTCTCGGCCGAAGCCCTCGATCATCTCGTCTGGGAAGAGTTGGCCGCTCAATCTCAGACGCTCCACACTGCCGGCCTGGCCACCACCATCCATGCCCCTTTTCTGGACCTGAACCCCGGCGCCCTGGACCCAATCATCCGCCAGGCTACCTTAAAGAGGTTCCAACAGGTCATTCAGGCGGCTGAAGTGCTGCGCCCCCGGGTCATTGTCTTCCACCCCGGCTATGACGAACTGCGCTACGGTGACAATCGCATGGCATGGCTCAAGAACAGCATATCCTTCTGGCAGGAAATCCTCCCCCGTGCAAAAGAGCTGGGCAGCATTATTGCCGTAGAAAACATCTTCGAGAAGGAGCCGTCCACCCTGCGCGGATTGCTGGAAGCCATCGACGACCCTTGTTTTCGGCACTGCTTCGACGTGGGCCACTGGAACATGTTCACCACCGTCAGCATAGAGGCCTGGTTCGCCGAGCTCGGACCATACATTGCAGAGTGCCACATCCACGACAATCACGGCCACTCCGATGAGCACCTGCCTCTTGGGGAAGGACTCATCGATTTCAACATGGTTTTCAAAATGCTCAAGTACTACGCCCCTGATTCTGTCTGGACAATCGAAGCCCACAGCAAAGAACGCCTGGAGCGGGCTCTGAAGGCTATCGAAAATTACGTGTAAATGGCCCTGCGGGCACCTTCTCCTTCAGGCCTGTCTTTTGGGTCCTCCGTGAGAAGGAAATACAGCGTTCACAAGGAACCCGATATGTCAGACACCATCCTTGTCGTCGGCGGTTGCGGCTACATCGGCAGCCACGTCGTCCGTCAACTCAGCGAAGCAGGCCGCACGGTTGTGGTCTACGACAACCTTTCCACCGGTTTTCGCGATGCCCTGACCCATGCTGAAAAACTGATCGAGGCCAACCTGGACGACCGCCAGGCTCTCGATTCAGTCTTCCTGCGCCACCGCTTCTCCACGGTCCTGCATTTCGCCGCCTCGATCGTTGCCCCGGAATCGGTTTCCCAGCCCTTGAAATACTATGGCAACAACACCCGTAACACACTGGGTTTACTTGAGGCCTGTGTTAAGCACAACGTGCGGCGCTTCATCTTTTCCAGCACCGCCGCAGTCTATGGATTCCCTGAAGGTGGTGTAGCATCCGAGGACAGCGCCCTGGCGCCGATCAACCCCTATGGCACCTCCAAACTGATGAGCGAGTGGATGCTGCGGGACACCTCGGCCGCCCATGGGATGCAGTATGTGGCACTACGCTACTTCAATGTAGCCGGCGCCGATCCGCAGGCCCGCATGGGGCAGCGCACCCCCGAGGCAACCCATCTGATCAAGGTTGCCTGTCAGGCCGCACTGGGGATGCGGGAAAACGTCGGCATCTACGGCACCGATTACCCCACACCGGACGGAACCGGCATCCGCGACTACATTCACATCGAAGACCTGGCCTCCGCCCATCTCCACGCCCTGGAGTATCTAGAAAAAGGCGGCAAGCCAACCGTCATGAACGTAGGCTACGGATGCGGCAGCAGTGTGCGTCAGGTGCTGGAACTGGTTCGGGAGGTGAGTGGCGTGGATTTCAAGGTGATCGAAGCGGAGCGGCGCCCGGGCGACCCGGCCTCACTTGTGGCCAGCGCCGAACGCATCGTGCAGTTGACCGGCTGGAGCCCGCAACACGCAGACCTGCGCACGATCATCGCCGACGCCTGGCGCTGGGAGAGCAAACTGGCAGGGAAGTGATTTAGAATTGAAATCTAGAGGGGCTTGAGATGATACGGGAAAAAATACTGGGAATCATAATGGCGTTGTTTGCCGTCTGCTTTGTTGCCATCATCATCGAGGAGGTTTTTCTGGGCGGACGACGCAAGCGTCGGGCGCAAAAGGCTTTCCAAAAACTGAAAGAGGCCGAACATAATCGAGAGTGAACCGCAACCGAACCATACAAACTCCACAACGATGCCGCCCCGCTTGCAGAAAATAGTATCACCACATCCCACCAAGATAATGCACCTGCCTGCCATAACTTACCTCTTTACTTCCGGCCGTCAATTGCGGTAAAATGCACCCACATTCAATATGTTATGTTTAGGCAATTCCAATGTTGTCATATTAATCTACCCTGGAGGTGTGTGTATGCGATTGTCCCGTATGTTGACCCTTTGTTGTGCAGTCCTGATTTCCACATGTTTAACCTGTCTAGCTGAAGAGATCCGGGTCGGAGCTGGCGCCGCCCCGGTCGAAAACATCCTCAAGCCGATCAAAGCTCCCTTTGAAAAAGCAACCGGCCTCACCCTCGGCATCTTTGCCTCCGGCCCTAAAAACGCCTTTGTCGATCTGGAAAAAGGTACCGTTGATGCTGCGGCAGCCGGCCTCTCACTGGACGACTGGATGGCACTGCTGAAAAAGGAAGGGGTGGCTGTTGCCGATCCAAAGGCCTACCAGAGTGTAGTCATCGGCAAGGACAAGGTTATCGTGCTGACCCATAAATCGAATCCGGTCAAGAATCTTTCCAAGGAACAGCTTAAAGCCATCTTTACCGGCAAGACCGTCAACTGGAAAGATGTGGACGGCAACGACGCCCCGATCCTGGTTGTGTGGGGGAAAATGATTCAGGGCACCAACAGCATGTTTGTCAAAAACATGCTTGATGGCTCCGAGCCGATCAAAGATGTCCTGGAGGTCGGCACCGCAGATGATGTCAAGAATGCTGTGGAGAGCAACCCCGAGGCGATCGGAATCGGCCCCTTGTCGCTCGCCGGTGCAAGCCTCAACATCCCTGCCACCCCGGAACTGGGCCGCGCCATTACCCTGCTGACCAAGGGTGCGCCCAAACCGGCGGTGCAGAAACTGATCAGCTTCATTGCTGGTGAAGGCGCCCAGTACGTCAAGAAATAAACGATTATATAAATGCCACTTAAACCATCCCCTCCCCTAAACCCCTCCCGCCAAGGGAGGGGGCATGATAAAATCCATACTATATAAATAGACACCAGGCGGATACACATGAAAATCAGAACCAAGCTTACCTTCAATATTCTGCTGGTTGTAATCGCTGTCGGCATTGTTGTCGCCACCAGTATCTTCGGGATGAAGTTCGTCAAGGACAAACTCTCCTATCTGACCCAGAAGAGTACCCCCTACCAGATGCGAACAGTGGAGTTTCAACGCGAACTACAGGGCGCCATAACCGACCTGGTCAAGGTCAATGCAGCACTCAATATGAATGAGTATAAGGCCTTCCGTTCAGAGGCGGAAAAGTCGCTCGCAACGGTCAAGTCTGCGCAGCAGGCTCTTGAGGAGATGAGCAACAACAAGCTTGGCACCCATGATGAACTGGCACAGATTGCGCAGGAACTCTTTAATATCGATGAGACCAAACTGTCTTCGGAAGCAGCCGCAAGTGAGGCCAAAAACAAGGTTTCCCAGCGACTGAAGGAATCTTCAGCCCGCTTGAAAGAAATGGATAAACGGGTACGCAAACTGCAAATGAACCGCTCGACGGCTTTTTCAACAGCGCTTGATGAAACAGGGAGGTTCTCCGGCAGCCTGAGAAGTGTCGAGGAGTTGCGTAACCTGGTAAAAGACCTGCAACTGATCGCCATAACGGTGCAAAATGCCCAGAAAAGCACCGCCGTCCTTATAGCCAAAGGGAAGGTCAACTCTGTCCTGAGTCGAATTAACAAGAATGAGTTCAATAAAAGCAACAAAGCCATTGCCGCTGACGTCAAAGAGGTTAACGACAAGCTGGATGCGTATGTCAAGCTTCAGTCCGCCGCTCTGACACAGAAGGATGACGACTCCAGGAACAAGGCGGCTGAATCCGGGAAAGAACTGACCGAGAAGCTGAATGGCCTTTATCTGACCCTTGAACAGGAAGCAACACTGGCAAGCGAAAAACTGGGAATCGAGACAGGGAAGCAGGGGGGCACCTTTTCCCAGTCAAATCTCGCCAACAATATCCTGCTGGCCAACTCTGAACTGGTGGCCATGGGTATCATGGTGGAAGCTCACACGACAAAACTGTTTACCCTTGAGTCGGTTGGCGAGGTAGACAAAGCTGCCGCCGAGACCCATGCCCTTTTCAGCAAGATTGCAGAACAGGCTAAATCGGTAGAAAACTCCCTGAAGATACTGGGCGTAAAGGACGAAATCAAGATTCTGAACTCTTCGGTAGCCTCACTCGGCAGCATCCGCAATGAACTTTTCTCAGCCGGCGGCATTGTGGATACTCTCAAAAAACACCTGACCGCAAGTGAACAGGCGATAAAGCTGGGCGACAACCTGCGCACCATCGTGCTCAAACAGGCCGAGAAAGGGAAGGAAACGGTAACTGCCGCCCGGGGTGAACAGGAAAAAGCCATCGGCTCAGTCAACAAGATCGTACAGACCAGCATCACCCTGCTGATTGCCATCAGCGTGGCCGCCATCGTGGTCGGCATCCTGTTCGGCATATGGGTCTTCAGGTCAGTCTCACGGCCGTTAGGCGATCTGATCCGCGTCACGGACAGCGTGGCCGGCGGCGACCTGCACACCGGCAATATCCAGCATTCCAGCGATGAATTCGGCCAGGTGCAGGCATCCATGGAAAAGATGGTACTCAATCTGCGCGACATGGCCGGCAAGATTACTGATTCTACAGCCACGATTGCCAGCAGTTCCGAAGAACTTTCCTCCACGGCAAGCGAGTTGGAACGCAACTCTCAGACCCAGACCAGCCAGATTGAGCAGTCCGTGACAGCCATGACCGAGATGGTTCAGACCATCCAGGATGTGTCCCAGAATGCATCCAACACCTCGGATGCCGCCGGCAAGATGAAGAGCATCGCCATCAATGGTCAGAAGGCGCTTGACGACACCTCCAAAGAACTGGTCTCATTTGCCGAGATCGTCCGCCAATCAGCCGAAAAGATCGAGGCGCTCGGGGTTAAATCCGAGGCCATCAATAACATTGTGGATATGATCAAGGACATCGCCGACCAGACCAACCTGCTGGCGCTGAATGCCTCGATCGAGGCGGCCCGGGCCGGCGAGATGGGGCGCGGCTTTGCCGTGGTAGCCGACAGCGTCCGCCAACTGGCACACCGCACCATAGAGTCATCAAGCGAGATCAGCCGGACAGTCAAGGAGATGCAGACCGAGGTCGAGGGTTCGGTGACCTTCATGCAGAATGAGCGCAAGGCCATCGACAAGATCGTTGCTCATGTCGATGCCACCCAGCGTTCCATGGGCGAGATCGTCACCTGTGTCGAGCAGGTCTTCGACATGATCCAGACCATAGCAACCTCTACCGAAGAGCAGTCAGCCACGGCCGAGGACGTCAACCGCAACATGGTCTCAATCAACGATATCACCCGCCAGCTATCCGCCTCGGTAGGGGACATCAAAGGAACATCGCAAAGTTTTGCCCGCCTGGCAGCAGAGCTCAACCAGATGGTGAGCTGGTTCAGACTGTAATGTACATCAAGGAAATGAAATGATCTGGTTTTGATTTGGACGAGAAAAGGCCGCTAAAGCGGCCTTTTCATATTGATGAATAAAACTAAAGACAGATCTCTTCCACGAGACCATCGCCTGGCAGCACTTTTGCTCCTCCATCGCCGGGGATGCCCGTCGTACCAGTTAGCATCTCCTTGTTAAACACCACACAGTTCTTGCCCTGCCGCTTTGCTGCGTAGGTTCCGGCATCAGCACGGCGGATAAGCTCTTTGATATCGTCACCAGGCTGGAAACAGGTGACCCCGATACTGATGGTCATCGATGCTTGTCCTCCTCCGGCCGGTAGAAAAACATGTTCCGCGAAGGCAGACCGCAGGCGCTCCGCCACCTGTATTGCTTCGTCGCGATCAGTCTCGGGGAGTAATGCCACGAATTCTTCACCGCCATAGCGATAGCCGGAATCCGACAGGCGGATGCAGTCGCGGATCACCACCGCCAAGTCATGCAGCACCCGGTCTCCTTCCAGGTGGCCGTAGGTGTCGTTGAATAATTTGAAATTATCCACATCCAGCATCATTAGCGACAAAGGGCGCTGATAACGGTGGGCGCGTTCCATCTCCACCTGGATCTGAACGTAGAAATGGCGTGAATTGTAGAGTCCGGTCAAGCCGTCGGTGATACTCAGTTCATAATAACGATGTTCGCTTTCCCTGAGCGCCTCCTCGGCCTGTTTGCGCTCGGAGATGTCTTGAAGGGTCTCGATGGCTCCAATGACCTTGCCATCGCGGTTTTTTGATTGTGCCGCCGTAAAAAAAAGCCACCGGCCTTCAGCGCCGAAATGCGGGAAGTAGTCCTCTGCCTCGTAGGCTCCATCAATGATGGCAGAGCGCCGGTACTTGCCGCCATAATAGCGGTCAATCATCTTCTCATTAGCACCCTCAAGTATCAGGTCAGCCATCACCGGTCGTTCCGAAGGATAAAAGGCGCGCCACTGATCACGGGTACCAATAACCTCATCGGCAGGCACACCGGTTATGTTGGCGCAGGCGCGGTTCCAGTGCGTTACGATATGATTTTCATCGATAATGAAGGTCGGCACCGAAAATCCTTCCACGATCTGTGCGAGGCGATTCTGGCTCTCCAGACGTTCAGCTTCGGCCTTTTTCAGCTCGGTGATATCTTTGAAGACCACCACCGCACCTGACACCTTGCTGCCTTCACAGGTCGGGGCACTGACATACTCCACCGCAAAAGACGAGCCGTCCTTACGCCAGAAAAACTCGTGGTCTGCCCGGTTGATCTTACAATCCTTGAGGGCTTTGTAGATCAAACACTCGTCTTTCTGGTAGGAGGTACCGTCAATGTGCGAATGATGACAGATATTGTGGCTGTCTCGACCAATGATTTCCTCTGTTTCATAACCGAGCATCTCTGACGCCGCCGGGTTGACGAAGATGAACTTGCCATCACGGTCTATCCCGAAGATTCCTTCACCTGCCGATTTAAGGATAAGATCGTTTCGCTGATTCAGTTGCCTGAAATCCTCCTCGGCCCGCTCACGCGCAAGACGCTCCCCATACTTGTACACAACATCAGGGATCAACACCGGCAGCATGGAAAGATAGTTGTTCTCCGGATCCTTGACGATGTACTCGTAGACCCCGGCCTTAAGCGCCTCCACGGCCACCTGTTCCGTTCCGTAACCGGTAAGGATGATCAGAGGGAGCCTGATCTGCCTGTTGATCAATTCCTCACACAATTCCAACCCGTAGATGCCCGGCAGATGGTGGTCAATCACCACCACGTCGAACGGCGGGGCATCTCCCTGGAGAAGTTCCAGCGCCTGTGGAGCGTTTGTGCAATTGACGATCTCGGCAACAACCCCACTCTGGCGAAATGTCCGGCTAAAGACCAATTGATCGTGTTCATCATCCTCCACCAAGAGGATCTGTATGGGCAATTTTCCCTCGTTTTTCATTGCATTTCTCCCGGGAGTTCTGTCAGTTGCCAGAATAGCTGGATCGTCCTGATCGCTTCGGCAAAGTTTTCAAACCCCACCGGCTTGACGATGTAGGCATTAGCGAAAAGGTTGTAGCTCCGCGCACGGTCCTCCTCTCCCTTGGAGGTGGTCAGTATAATCACCGGGAGGAGGCGAAACTGCTCGCTTGCGCGGATATGCCGCAGGACCGTCAGCCCGTCCATCTTCGGCATGTTGATATCCAGCAACAGGATGCCGGGACGGGGGGCCACACCGGCTTCAGCGAATGCACCCCTTTGGAACAGATAGTCGAGGCACTCTTCTCCGTCGTTCACAACGTACAGAGGGTTAAGTATGGAGTGCGTCTTCCAGGCCCTCTTTGTAGCAAGAATGTCGTGTTCATCGTCTTCTGCCATAAGTACAACAAATGGTTCACACATCAAGCACCTCCCTGGGCTTCCATAAGGGAAGCAGAACAAAAACCGTACAACCCTCGCCCGGCATGGATTCAAGGCGTACCGAACCGTGCAACCTTTGCGCCGACTTACGAACGATGGCAAGTCCGATACCGGTCCCCTCGAATTCCTTCTGGGTATGCAGCCTCTGGAGCATCTGGAAGACCTGGTCATGATAGCGGGGATCGATACCGATACCGTTGTCGCGTACAAACAGTTCACAACAACCCTCACCAGCTGGTTGCCAGCCAAATTCCACCCGCCTGCCGTCGCTGGAACGGTTGAATTTGAGGGCATTACTGATCAGGTTTCTAAATATCTGTTCAATGAGGGTACGGTCAGCCGCGACCAAAGGCCAGCTGTCCTGCAACACCACCTCAACGTCCGGCGGAATAATCTTGGAATGGACCAAATCCCGCAGAAACACCCCTGGGTCGATACGCTGTGAAACAATTTCCCGTTTACTGATGTGGGAAAAATCGAGCAGATCACGCACCAGTTCCTCGCCGTGGTTCAAGGCACGCCTGAGACCGCTGAAATACTGCTGCTGATCATCATTCAGGCTTTCACCCAGCTCTTCCTGCAAAAAGTCCGCATAGTTGCGGATGGCCCGTAATGGCGAGCGCAGGTCATGGGACACAACAAAGGCATACTTCGACAGCTCATCGTTCACTTCCGTCAACTCGGCGGTGCGCTGCTGCACCAACTCCTCAAGATGATTTTGGTATTTTTTAAGTTCCTGTTCGGCACGCTTGCGATCCGTTATATCCTGCAGGGTCTCGATTGCGCCGGTCACCTGCCCCTGATCATTGCGCAAGGGCGCTGCCGTGAAGAAAAACCACGTACCTTCCTCACCAATATGCGGATAATAATCCTCCGCCTCGTAGCCCCCTTCGACGTGAAGCGATTTGCACCAGCGGTCGGCGTAATGTTGCACAAGCTGCTCTTCCGGGGCCTCGGCCAGGACGAGGTCAGCCATGACCGGGCGCTCGTCCGCATAGAACGCCTCCCACTGCCGACTGGTGCCGATCATATCGTGGGCGGCAATACCGAGCGCATGCTCACAGGCCACGTTCCAGTGGGTAACAATGTGCCGATGATCAATGACAAAGGTCGGAATCGGCATCCCCTGGAGAATTTCGCGTAGCTTCCTATCCTCGCTCACGTGCTTCCTCCCTAGAATCACAATGGCCAGCCTGTTTCCAGATCAGGAGGGAAAAAGTTCTCCCGGGTGCGATTGTAATAACCGAACTGCAGCCGCGGAAATTCCTGCTTCAGCTGTTGCAGCAGGCGATACATGCCGATCCCCTTCCCCATCACACCCATTTCCTGATTGTAATAATCCGGATCGATCGACAGATTGCGCATCTGGATCATGTCGACGCCGGTATCGGCCACGAAGCGCAGCAGCGCCTCGACCTCTTCCGGGGCATCGGAGAGACCGGGCGATACCAGGTAATTGATCATGGTGAAGCGGCCGGCCTGCTTGGCGATGTTCACCGAGCGCAGCACATCGGCAAAGACATAGCCTTTAGGGCGGTAATAGCGATTGTAGGGTTCTTCGCGCACCGAGTTCATGGAGAAACGGAAGGAGTCCATGCCGGCCTCGCACAACAGGGAAATCCTGTCCGGCAGGGAACCGTTGGAGTTGAAGTTGATCGTGCCGCGGGAGGTGGCCTTTTTCAGGCGGCGGGTGGCCTCGGCAATGGTGTCGGCCTGCAGGATCGGATCCCCCTCGCAGCCCTGACCGTAGGAGACAATGGCCTGTTCGGCCTGTTCCAGATGCGGCAGGGCGATCTCGCAAATCTCCTCCGGCGTGGGAACAAAGGTGATCCGCTCATGGTTGGAGGGGCAGCACTCGGAGGGTTGCAGGCTGATGCAGCCGAGACAGGCCGAGTTGCAGACCGGCGAGGTCGGCAGCGGCGCCTCCCAGCGACGGTAAAACAGGTTCTTGGCGGCAAAACAGTGATAATCCAAGGCACAGCGCGCCAACTGCTCCAGCAGGCGGTTGCCGGGCATCTGCTTCAACATGGCGCGCACCAGCGGGTCAAGGGTGCGGTCATCGTAGTTGACAGGGTTCCAGTTGCTGTTGGCATCCACCTTGGTGGCTGCCACCACAAAGCAGTCGCGCCCCTCGTCCCAGCCCACGGCGGTGTAGGACCAAAGCGGCAGCTGGGTCTTTTTGCGGGAGTAGTCGCAGGCCGGCAGCAGGGTGCGCACATAGCCGGGTGCCATGAAGGCGGCCACAGCCTGAACGCGCTGGCTGCGGCGCCCTTCGTGTACTTCGTCCAGGAGGACAAAACTCTTCTTGCGGGCGTCCCAGGCAATCGGCGGCATGGCTGGCATGGTGAAGAGCTTGCTGTCTTCGGGCAGCGGTATCAGTTCGATATCTTCGGGCAGCACAGGTTCGGTGCCGTTCATCCCGGCCATGCACAGCTCGGGATGGTCGAAGATGTTGCCTTTGGCATCGGCGTACAGCATTTTGGGCAGTTGTGGCGGCACGGGCATTCTCCTTGCTTCTGGGTCATGCCCTACTCTACCCTTTCTAATGACCTATTTCAATCGTTGATCGGCCGCGCCACGATGAATAGCTCGATGCTGATCAGATCATGCACCAGATGCATGCCGAGCCGCTCGAACAGTTTGCCTGAGCCATAACTCACGTTCCAGAGGGTGCGGTCGAAATCCAACACCGCATGGGCCTTGATGCTGCCATCATCCTGCCGGGCAACCACCGCCGGAAAACAGAGCGGCCGGACCGTATCCTTGATGGTCAGCGTGCCGGCAATCTCCACGTTGGGTGATCCGGGAGTGGCGCCGGCAATCAGCGCCGCGCCTTTCAGCTCGAAATCAACCGTGGGATACCGTTCCACATAGAAGAAATCATCGGACATCAGGTGGCGATGCAACACAGCGCGCCAGTTGTCATCCTGAAGATCCAGGTTGGTTATCGTATGCATATCAAGGGAAAAACTGCCCGATTTCAGTTTGCCGTTGTCGAAGACGACCTGACCGCCAGACAGATCAATCGTGCCGTGGTGGCGTTTGCTGATGTTACGGCCGGACCAAACAAGAGAGCTATTCTCAAGATCGACCCGGTACACACCATCTTGAATCATTTCCTCAACGCCCGTTTTCCCTTCCGCACGCACCACGGGATAACCAGCCTTAAGCCACGCTTCCCGTCCTCCGGCCAGGATCGCGACGTTACAATAGCCGGCCCGTTCCAGCTTCACCGCAGCCGTTTGCGCTGTCAGGGTTGTGCCGCTGGCGTCATAAACGACAATCAGGCTGTCTTTTCCGGGTATGAGCTCCCGAATCCGGTCAAGGAAGACCATCTCATAAACACAGGCGTTCCGGGCGCCGCGAATATGTACCTCATCATAATCTTCGGGAGTGAGGATATCAATCAGTGCCACCTCGCGTTGTTCCAGAATACTTTGCAGTTCAGAGGGCGTAATGGTTGCTTTCATGACGAGCACTCCTTTTCTTTAAATTGTAATCCATTCCGGCAAACCGGCAACATACTTTTTCTTTATGCTGATATGCGCTAGTATTAGCTGCTACGAAAAACACAGGAAATGGAGATGCGGTGAAAAACAGAATCTTATTGGCAGTATCGGTTATAGCCCTGCTTGCGGCGCCACTTCCGGCAGCAGAAACCGCCCCAACGCCGGACAGTCTGAAACAGCGGATTGCCGCCCGCTTTGCAGACCGGAAGTCAACCCAATGGAGCGAGAACGTGCTTGGCGTGCGCACCCGACTGGCCACGAAGGAGAAGGTTATCGCCCTCACCCTGGATGCCTGCGGCAGCGCCAGAGGCAAGGGGGTCGATGCCCGGCTGATGGATTTTCTGGCACAGGAACAAGTTCCTGCCACCCTTTTCATCAACGCCCGCTGGATCGATGCCAACCCGGAACTGTTTCGGCGCCTGGCCGCCAATCCGCTTTTTGAGATCGCCAACCACGGGATGTGGCATAAGCCGGCCTCCACCAGCGGTCGCTCAATCTACGGCATCGCCGGCACAAAGGATGCAAAGGAACTGGTGGATGAGATTGAACTGAATGCCCGCAAGATAGAGGCGCTTAGCGGCAAGCGGCCCGTGCTGTACCGCTCCGGCACAGCCTACTATGACGAGCTGGCAATCGAGATCGCCACTGCCCTCGGTCATCAGGTGGCAGGCTTTTCCATCCTGGGGGATGCCGGGGCAACCTTCAGTGCAACCCAGGTCACGGCGGCGCTGCTGAAGGCTGTACCCGGCGACATTGCCCTGCTGCACATGAACCACCCGGAAAGCTGCACCGGCGCGGGGATCATGGCCGCCGTGCCGGAATTGAAACGGCGTGGTTTCCGCTTTGTCAGGATGTCTGATTACCCGTTGAAATAAAGGAACGCTGTCATGCTCCACATCATCCAGAACGACCCCGAAGTCCCCCCCGGCAACATCATCCAAAACCTGGACGACCTGGGCCTGCCGTATTTCCTCCACCACCCCTATCTTGGCGAACCCTTGCCGGATCTGCGCGACATCACGGCCCTGATCGTCATGGGAGGCGCCATGGGCGCCAATGACGATGATTGGCACCCATTTCTGACGGAACTTAAACATTTTATCCGCAAGGTTGTGGAGCAGGGCAAGCCCTACTTGGGAATCTGCCTGGGCGGGCAACTGTTGGCCGCTGCCTTGGGGGCAAGGGTTGTGTCTCATCGCTGGGAAGAACTGGGAACACTGGCGGTGGAGCTGACAGAGGATGGTCAGAGCGACCGGCTCTTTGCCGGTATCGGGGCGGAATTCACGACCTTCCAGTGGCATCACGACAGCTTTGATATCCCGCAAGGAGCTGTCCTGCTGGCAACGTCACCAGCTTGTCCACATCAGGCCTTCCGCATTGGCACGCACGCCTGGGGAACCCAGTTCCACCCCGAGGTGACCGGGGAGATTATCCGTGATTGGTGCGCCTGGGATCCGGCCACCAAGGCACGCTCCGAAGAGCTTGTGGCAGCGTGGCAGGCAAAAAATGAGAGCTACCAGAGAACAGCGCGACAGATATTGGTGAATTTTCTGGACGAGTCAACGCTTGTTATTCCACATCGCAATCAAAATAGAACTTAAAACCGACCACTCCCGGCCCCTCCTTACCAAGGAGGGGAGATTTCAAGTCCCCCTCCTATTTTAGGAGGACCCAAAACGGGCCTAAAGGGCTAGGGGTGGTAATGTGTCAGCTTGAAAGCAACTTGGAGTTACGGCCGCCACAGGTACATGAAACTTCCGCCTGAAAAGGCATCCAGCCCGCCCAGCATCTCCATCACCCCGCCCTGTTCCCCGGCGCCGGCGTAGATGCTCCCCTTGTAGTTACCAGGCCGATAGTAGCTCACCACACGGGCGCTGTCGTCACCCACCGTTTTCCTGATTCCGGCAATGACATCATCCAGATAGCCGACCCTGTCGATCAGCTTGGCCTCCAGCGCCTGGCCGGCGGTATAGATGCGGCCATCGGCCGCTTTGCGCAAATCATCCCGTGACAGGCTGTTGCCGGACCGGGCCATGGCCACATCCAGGAAACGCGCATACAGTTGATCGACGATCTCCTGCCCCAGCTTGACCTCCTCAGGGGTTGCCTTGCGGAAGGGAGACATGATGTCCTTCTTGTCGCCGGACTTGACCGTCTGCTCCTCCACCCCGATCTTGCCCATCAACCCTTCCACGTTGAACTTCATCAGGATCACGCCGATGCTGCCGGTGATGGCCGTGGGATGGGCAGTAATCTCATCGGCTGACGTTGCCACGTAGTAACCGCCCGAGGCGCCGACACCCATGATGCAGGCCAGCACCGGAACCTTGCGGCGCTTTTTGAATTCAACTATGTCATGGTGGATGATATCGCTGGCGGTGACCGTACCGCCAGGGGAATTGATGCGCAGGATCAGGCCGGCGATCTCCTTGTCCTGTTCGGCTTTACGCAGGGATTCACGAATCAGTGAAATCATGGAGGACGAAGGGCGCCCCAGCAGACCTCCGGATTTTTCCTGTTCCGAGATGGTGCCGCTGATATCCAGCAGCAGGATCTTTTTCGCCCCCTCCCCTTCCAGCACCTGTTCCTCCAACGGCTGGGGCGGAGACATGAGCGGCACGTTCACAAAGGCACAACCGGTGACGAGTGATAGTAGGCATACAATCAGCAGATTTATTGTGAAACGCATAATGAGCCTCCGGCTTGTCGACATTTGGGTCTCTATCTACCACTTTTGTTTACCATATATCCTGCCCTGATCAAGCAATCATTTCTGCTGCCTGTCGAAATCAAAACAAAACAGCCCCGCTCTTTTCGGAACGGGGCTGTTGTTTTTAAATGCCGGAATTAGCAACCTACTTCTTCGGTTCTTCCTTTTTGACCACGGCCATGGCGTCATTGAGGATCTTCACGCCGGCCTTGGAGACGGCGATGGAGCTGGTCAGGCTTTCACGCGCCAGATCCGGGTTGTGGAAACCGTCCGAGTTCTCGGCGGTCCAGTATTCCCACAGCACATGGGCTTCCTCATGCTTTTCGCGGGCCTGGGCCAGGACGCTATCGGTCACACCCATGCGCTGGGCAGCGGCATAGGTATCGATCAGCTGACCCAACCAGTACTCGGCCTTGCGCATCTTGCCCTTGGTGTAGTTGATGATCGACTCCATCTCATACTGCTTCTTCTCAACCGTACTGTCCGGGTGGCAGCCAAGACAGGATGCCTTGACAGTCAGCTTTGGCTTGACCACGCCATGGGTCGAGAACATCTTGCCATCCTTGCCTTTCATCTTGGGCATATGGCACTGGTGGCACTGAACACCGGCCCTGTCATGCACACTGCCGGCATAGGTTTCTGCTTCCGGATGCTGGAACTTGACCAGGCGGGCACCGGTGACGGCATGCTTGAAGTCGAAGAAGTCCAGATCCTTGTAATGCTTCAGCAGTTGCAGGGCGTTCTTGAGCGGAAAGTGGTTGGTGCGTTGGTCGTCGTAGCCGACCTTTTTAGCGTCGCTCCACTGGGTACCGGCGCCGCAGTTGTACTCAACGTGGCACTGGGCGCACATCATACGGGAATCGGTTTTTCCCATCACGCCAATCTTGCGGAAACCATCGCGGAACGAGATTTCCTTCAGGTCGGTCTTGCCGCCCTTGGCAAAGATGTTGCCCTTGGTGTCCTTGGCAATGGCCAGAAGCAGGCCATCGCGCACAATGCGGGGCTGGGTGCCGTGCGGGTCATGGCAGTGGATGCAGCCCACCGGGTTATTGGTGTCCTTGGCCACCTCCACGATATTGGATTCGCGGCTCCACTTGGCCTTGGGATCCTTGTCGCCCATGAACTTCATATTAAGGATATGGTCGGAGGTCTTGCACTGGATACAGGTAGGGTTGCCGGCCATGGCGGTTTCCTTCAGCTTGAAGTCCTTGCCCTTGTCGGTCAGCACGTCCCAGGTTTTGCCGGTTTTATCAATGCCCCTCCAGCCATCCTTGAACTGGAAGCGCCCGCCCTGGAAGCGATCAACAACAAACTGGTCGATAACCATGAAGGCATGGCCACGCGGTTCGTTGTGTTCAAAGGTAAAACCGTAGGGGGCCAGCAGTTTGTCCTGCATGGGCGAGCGGCCGGTGGGAACACCTTTTTCCTTACGGGCGCCACCATCATGATTGACATTGAAAAAGCTATCATACTGATTTTTGTGGCACTTGCCGCACAGGGCCTGATCGATGATCGTGACCGGCTTGTTCTTCTCCGGGTCGCTTATGTGCGCATCCAGCTTGTCGTGACAGGTCTTGCAGGAAAGTTTGGCATGTTTGGAACCTTCCTTGAGCGCCTTGACCTCATCATGACACTCGTAACAGGTAGCCCGGCCGTCATTGACCGGCTTGGGAGCCGGCTTGCTCTTGGCAGCGGTGGTCAGTCCGGGCAGCGAAAGAATTGCGAGCGCCCCGACAAGGGCAGCGGCAAAGACCAGATTCTTCTTCAGCATAATCATTCTCCTTTCGTTATATGATCTTAACTTCTGTGTTCTGATTATTTTCTATCGGCCGGCGCGGTACCAGCGTGGCTGCCTTGGGCGACACCGGACAGACATACTCACAGGTGCCGCAACCAATGCAACGGGATGCGTCGATCCTGATCCCCTCCCCCATGACCACCATGATGGCCTGGGGCTGGCAGCGTTCGGCGCAGGCAAAACAGCCGCAGTTGCGGGCCAGGCAATGCTCGTTATGAGCAGCCGCCATGAGGTCATCCCTGACAACCGGGACAAACTCCCCTTCCGGCTGACGTGGAATTTCGTCTGTATCCGCAGCACTCAGTGCATTGCCGACCGTAGAAACCGCCTCTCCCAGGGAGTACAGACTCTTTATGAAAAACTCTTTGCGACTGATGCTCATTTTTTCTTTTACCTTTTTTCAGGGAGTTGACGTCCTTGACTCTCTGCAGATGACACACGCCGCAATCCGGAAAGCTGTACAAGATTACCATTGATTTCAGGCTGTACAAATGGCGAACTGAGTAACAACGTAAAATTTTTGCTTGAATATATACTTTTTAACATTTCATAGCCGAATAAAATTGATCAAAGTCAATTTTGATCCGTATACGCTTTTCTGCATATCTGTGACATATAGACAAAAAAACGGAGCTAAGGTTTTTTCCCCTTTGCTCCGCCAGGTGTTGTCATGAGAGCACCACATGTCACTTAGTGGTGCTCTTTTATTTACTCATCAACCGGGAGGTTCACATCTTGGGGAGAAACAGGAAGAAGGAGCCCGACAACGCCGCCAGGATCCACATGCCGGCCGACACCTCGCCTGCTCGCCTGCTCGGATACCGGTTCACTGTTAGCGCCCCTTCACTGCATAAATCCCCGGCGCATTGCGCCAGTACCCTTTGTAATCCAGGCCGTAACCAAACAGGAACCGGTCGCCAACCTCGAGACCGGAGAAATCGGCCCGCATGCCGGGGGTGACCTTGCGCAGATGCAGTTTTTCCACCAGCACCGCCATCAGCACCTTGGCAGCGCCCTGCTGGCGGCAATAGTCGGCTATGGCTGCCAGCGTTACGCCCTCGTCGAGGATATCGTCCAGCAGCAACACCGTTCTGCCTTGCAGGTCAAGCCGCGGCCTGACGGTCCAGTCGAGGCTCGCACCTTTTGTCTGGTGGCCGTAGCGGGTGGCATGTACATAGTCCACCTCCAGCGGGAATACCAGTTTGGTCAACAGCTGGCCCGTAAAGATCAAGCCGCCGTTCATGACGCACAGCAGCACCGGGTTCGCTTCTTTCAACTGTTCTGTTATCTCTGTCGCCAACCGCCCGATGGCCGCCGTCACAGCCGCCTCGTCTGCCAGCAGATCAGCCTCTGAGAATACCTGGTTCGCTTCATTAACT
>Ga0209212_1002393_pt1 | contig 26833 bp, 20 predicted proteins | sample RifGroC2_FD_183996 | JGI IMG/M metagenome (GOLD analysis project Ga0209212, IMG submission 183996) | Groundwater microbial communities from Rifle, Colorado, USA - Groundwater C2 (SPAdes) (version 2) | ecosystem: Environmental > Aquatic > Deep subsurface > Groundwater | place: Rifle, Colorado... | reverse complement strand
GATCCGCTGGTGAATGCGATCAATGTCGCCTTGTACGGCACGACCGATCAGGTACTGGCCAGCTTCGAGCGTGACCTGAATCGCGAGCCGACTGTTACCGGCACGGTAATGGTTGCCGGTGCGGCAGCCGATCCGCTGGTGGACGCAATCCAGGTTGCCTTGTACGGCACGACCGACCAGATTTTGGCCAGCTTCGAGCGTGACCTGAATCGCGAACTGTCCGCATAAGTACTGACGACCCGAGTTTTACCCGTTTCACCTCCCTGAACGGTTGTCTTGACTCTCTCCCGAATGGTCAAGACGTTTTGCCCCCGAACTCCGGTTCGGGGGCATTTTTTTGGCCGTGTCGCAGAACTGCCGGATTACGCCGTTTCGGCTGGCCTTGCATTTCATCCGTTTGGCATTTCATCCATTTGACGTTTCATCATCCGGCAACGGCGCCAGCAATGCGGCGATATCGGCTTCGCCGAATTTAACCAGACCGCTGGCATCCTCGGACAGGATGCCGGCGGCAAGCTCGGCTTTTTTCTCCTGCAGTGCCAGTATTTTTTCCTCGATGCTGCCGGCCACAACCAGCTTGTAGACGAATACGTTTTTGGTCTGCCCGAGACGGTGCGCGCGATCCGTGGCCTGGTTTTCCACGGCGGGATTCCACCACGGGTCGAAATGAATCACCGTGTCGGCGGCGGTCAGGTTCAGCCCTACCCCGCCCGCCTTGAGGCTGATCAGGAAAATCGGCACCTCGCCATCCTGGAAGCTGCGCACCACTTCTTCGCGGTTCTGCGTATCGCCGGTAAGTTTCACATAGCCCAGTTTTTCACGCGCCAGCTCCGTTTCGATCAGTTCGAGCATGCTGGTGAATTGCGAAAAGACCAGGATGCGCCGCCCTTCGCTGACCAGCTCCGGCAGCATTTCCATCAGCAAATCGAGCTTGGCGCGTTCCTTGACTTTTTTGGCGGCGGTCAATTTCACCAGGCGCGGATCGCAGCATACCTGGCGCAATTTGAGCAACGCATCGAGAATGATGATGTGGCTGCGCGCAAAACCTTTGCTGGCGATTTCCTCGCGGACACGCTGATCCATCGCGGTGCGCACCGTTTCGTAGAGGTCGCGCTGCCCGCCCTCCAGTTCAACGGTGCGGATGATGAAGGTTTTGGGCGGCAGTTCTTGCGCGACATCTTCCTTGCGCCTGCGCAGGATGAAGGGTTTGACGCGCCTGGCCAGCAGGTCGCGGCGCAATTTGTTGCCCTGTTTTTCGATCGGAGTGCGCCAGGTTTTGGTGAACTGTTTGGCATCTCCCAGCAAGCCCGGCAGCAGGAAATCAAACTGCGCCCACAGCTCGCCCAAATGGTTTTCCAGCGGCGTGCCGGTGAGACACAGGCGATGCCGCGCATTCAGCTTGCGCACCACTTGCGCCGCCTGGCTGGAAACGTTTTTCACCGTCTGCGCCTCATCCAGAATCAGCAAATGGTAGTCATGCTCCGCCAGCGCCGCTTCATCGCGCCACAGCAGCGGGTAAGTGGTGAGAATGACATCGTGCTGCGGAATCGTGGGGAAATGCTCCGCCCGTTCCTTGCCGTGCAAGGACAGCAGTTTGAGTTGCGGCGCAAACCGTTTCGCCTCATGTTTCCAGTTGAAGATCAGCGAGGTGGGCAACACCACCAGCGAGGGCTTATCCATGCGGCCGCTTTGCTTTTCGAGCAGCAAATGCGCCAGGGCCTGCGCGGTTTTGCCCAGCCCCATATCGTCGGCCAATATCCCGGCCAGCTCCTGTTCGCGCAGGTATTGCAGCCAGGACAAACCTTCCAGCTGATAGGGGCGCAGTTGCAGCGCAAAACCCTCGGGCGGGTTCACCGCCTTGATGCCGGCGGTATTTTTGAGTTTGTTGGCGAGCGCGACGACCGCATCCATGCCCTTGAATTGCCAGCGCTCCATCCCGGACAATTCGCTGATGCGCGCCACATCATAACGGGACAGGCGGATTTCACCGCCCGCTTTGCCGTCGAACAATTCGATCAGCGTGCGCGCCAGCGGCTTGATGCGCCCGGCGGGAACATGCACCCTGCCGCCCTCATTGAGCAGCAGCTCGATCTGCTCGGCATCGTCCATTTTTTCCAGCTGCGACGCATCCAACCAGCGCGGGTCAACCTTGAACAAGGCATGCAGCATCGGTGCCAGCGGCAAACGCTGGCCATTGACCACAATGCCCATGTTCAGGCTGAACCAGCCATCCTCCTGCTCGCCGAACTCCGCTTCCCATGCTTCCACTTCGAGAACATGGTGGCGAAAACCTTGCGGAATGACGATCTCCCACCCCGCCTCGCGCATCTGCGGAATCGTTTGCTGCACGAAAGCAGGCCAGGATTTTTCGCTTTCCAGCAAAAAGATCGGCTTGTCGCCGATGTTATCGGGCGTCCCATAACTTGACAGCTCTTCCAGCCCGTATTTATCCAGCGACTTGAGAAAACGCTGCTCCACTTTTGGGTCGCGCGTCACGCGCACGGTCTCGCCATTTTGCAGCGTGACGAACTCGCCCGGATGATCGGGGGACAAGACCGCATCGCCATAACGAAATTTGACGCACGCGAAATCCAGCTTTTGCGTGCCGTAACGGTAGCCGCGAAAACTGCCCATCCATGCAGGTTTGGAAGTGTCCAGCAGCAGCACCGGTACCAGCGTGCTCGCGATAGTGCGCAACCGGTCGGTGCTGGGCGGCGGCAATTCCGGAACCATCTCGCGCAACACCTCGGACACCACCGAAACATCCACTTCGGCAAGCGGCGGCATATTCAGCAACTGCACAATCTGCACCGGCGTCTGGGCAATTTTCAACAGCCCGATTTCCCCCGTGGCGGCATCGGCATACCAGGTTGCCTCATTGAACGGAAACACCTCGATGGCCGCGCCGCTGACGACTCTGGGAATCATCCGCCCGGCATCATCGGCACCCCATTCCAGGTGTGCCTTGCGCGCCTTGCCCTGCTTCAGGTGAAGCGGTTCCGTTTTCAGATAGCTGCTGCCCGCCAGCGCTTCCATAAAGAACAAACGCCCGCTCGCCAGCAATCGCGTCAGGATCTCGTTACCCTGCGCGCCCCGAACAGGAAAATAGTTATATTTATCGCGTTGCTTCCACAATAATCGCAGGATGGTCAGGTCTTCTTCGGTAACAAACTGCGGCGGGCGCACCAGAGCGCGTTCCACGTTGCCCCACTCCTCCAGCCTGCCCAGCAATCGCCCGTCAGCATCCAGCTTGCCTTTATAGATGCCAAAAACATGGCTGCCGGTATAGGCGGATTTGGTCAGCACATAGCACAGTTTTTCAGGTCTAGCTGCGGGCTTGGCGGTTTTCTTTGGCGGCGTTTTAACCGCACGCCGGAAGGATTCGACCCACTCCAGCACGGCATGATTGATGGCGGGCGCGCGCGGCAAGGACAACGCGGACAACAGAACGGCTGCGGTGTGTTTGCACTTCCAGTGTACCGGGCAACTGCACCTCGGGTCGATGCGCAAAACACCCGCCTGATCGGCATCGAAAAATATCTCCACCAAATAGGGGCGCGGCGATGTCCCCTTGATTTGCGCGGTGATTTTGCCAGGCTGGATTTCCAGATGACTGATCGAATTCAGGTAAGCCTTGGCTTTCTGAATTTCGTGCGGTTCATACCAGTGAATGACATCCTTGATGCTGTAAGACTGTGAGAGGGACATAGCTAATTCTAATTTATGTTACGAACAATAATAACTTCATAGAGTGCATTCCACGCACTCGTGGCAAAGGTGCATGGAATGCACCCTGCATTATTCCTGTTTCTATTACGAGCCGGGATAAAATAGTGGCGCAGCCCAATTATCCGTACAGCTTGCGCCCGCGTATCCGCGCGCGGTGCGCCTTGCGTTGCTCTGCCTCGGTGAGCGGTTTGGGCTTGGTTCCCTCGAACGGGTTCTTGCTGGAATTGTATTGGATCTTCATCGGCGTGCCTTGCAGCTTGAAGATTTCGCAGAAGGTGCGTTCCAGATAGCGCGAGTAGCTGGCCGGCACGTCGTCCAGGCCGCTGCCGTGGATCACGATCAGCGGGGGATTGCTGCCGCCCTGATGGGCGTAGCGCATCTTGGGGGTGAAGCGTCCGCTCTTGGGCGGCATTTGCTTTTCCAGTGCGGCGATCAGCGCGCGGGTGAGCTTCGGCGTGGACAGTTTTGCCATCGCCGCAGAATATGCTCCGTTGACCGATTTCAGCACGTCCGCGATGCCGTTACCGTTCAGCGCCGAGATGTAATGGCGTTTGGCGAAGCTCAAAAAATGCAGCTTGCGCTCGATATCGCTCTTCACCATGTCGCGATGATGTTCATCCAGCCCGTCCCACTTGTTCACCGCCAGCACCAGCGCACGTCCGGCCTGCAACACAAAGTCGGCGACATGCGCGTCCTGTTCGGTGATCTGGTCGCGCGCATCCACCACCAGCACCACCACATTGGCATCTTCGATCGCCTGCATGGTCTTGATCACGGAGAATTTCTCCACCGCCTCGTCCACCTTGCCGCGCCGGCGCACGCCGGCGGTGTCGATGATGGTGTATTGCTTGCCGTCGCGCTCGAAGTCGATGTAGATGCTGTCGCGCGTGGTGCCCGGCTGGTCGAACGCGATCACGCGCTGCTCGCCGAGAATGGCGTTCACCAACGTGGACTTGCCGACGTTGGGGCGGCCGACGATGGCGATCTTCGGCGGTTTTTCCTCAGTGGGCTCTTCTTCCACCTCCGGCGGGAAATTCTCCAGCGCGATTTCCACCACTTCGGTCACATTGTCGCCATGCGCAGAGGAGATCGGCAGCGGTTCGCCCAAACCCAGCTCGAAAAAGTCGGCTGCCACCTTGGCGCGCTGCATCCCCTCTGCCTTGTTGACCAGCAGCAGAACCGGTTTACCGGTCTTGCGCAACTGCCCGGCGATAATGGCGTCCTGCGGCGTACAGCCAGCGCGGCCGTCGACCAGAAACAGCACCACGTCGGCCTCGTCCACCGCCTGGCGGCTTTGCTTGGCCATCTCGAACAGGATGCCGTCCTTGGCGACCGGCTCCAGCCCGCCGGTATCCACCACCAGATAAGGTCTTTCCCCTACCCGGCCCTTTCCGTAATGGCGGTCGCGGGTGAGGCCGGGCTGATCGGCGACCAGCGCGTCACGGCTGCGCGTGAGGCGGTTGAACAAGGTGGACTTGCCCACGTTCGGACGACCAACTAAAACAAGGGTGGGCAACATTTTGATAACCTTATAGAGAGTGGCTAGTGGCTAGGGGCTAGTGGTTGGAGGCTAGTTGTGCTTTTTCCTAGCCCCTAGTCCCCAGCCCCCTTTAACGTATGGACAACGAATACAACCCGCCGTCGCGGGTTTGCACCAGCAGCCCATCGTCCAGCCCAATCGGCGTTGCTTGAATTGCGCTGCCATCCAGTTTGATGCGTGCGGCAAAACTGCCGTCTTCGCGGCTCAAGCCATGCAGGTAGCCCTCGTAATCGCCCGCCGCCACAAAATTACCCAGGGCATAGGGCGTGGCAGTATCGCGCAAAAACAGCTTCTCGTTCTTCCACACCGTACTGCCGCTGGTCTTGTCCAGCGCAATCACCGACCCGTTCACATCGCTGAGATAGAGATATTTGCGCAACAGCATCATGCCCTTGTCGCTGGAGATATCGCGGTTCCACAACGGGCTGCCTTGTGCCGCGTCAAAGCACGCCACGCGCCCCTGGAAAGCGATGGCGCAAACCTGCTCGTCATCCGCCACCGGATTGCTGGTGATATCACTGATGCGCTCCAGTTCGGTGTTGCCGCGCGGTTGCGACACCGAGACTTCCCACAATACCGAGCCATCCTTGATTTTTATCGCCGCCAGCTTGCCGCCGGCAAATCCGGCGAAGGCCACGCCGCGCTGCAAGGCCACCCCGGCATGGCTGCGCACCACCAGAGCCGGCGTGCTGCGTTCGTACAACCACACGCGCTTGCCGTCCGCCGCGTTCAGGCCGGATATGCGCCCGTCGCCGCTGCGCACGATCACGATGCCTTCCGCCGCCTGCGGCGCGCTCAGCACCTCGCTGGACATCCGGCTTTTCCAGCGCAGCTTGCCGTCTTCGCCGTAAGCCAGCACCTCGCCCTTGTCGCTGCCGATGAGCACCAGCCCCTCGCCGCTCCCCACGCCGCCGCTGACCGCAATACCGCTTTCGACGCGCCACACCGGCTTGCCGGTGGCACGGTCCAGACGCGTCAGCGCGCCCTTGCCGGACACGCCATAGATTGCATCTTTGGTCAGCGCGGGTTGCAGCAAACTTGCACCGGAATCGCCGAGGTCGGTATGCCAGCGCACTTCGAATTTGGCGGTCTCGCCAAACTCCACCAGCTTCGCGGGTTCCATATCGCCTTTTTTGACGCCGAACCAGTCCTTCACGGTATCCACGGAGGAGCAACCGCTCAACGCGAGCAAGGCGAATAGCAGCGCCAGTCCTGAGCCGCGCCGAAGGGCCAGTCCTGGGCTATGCCAAAGAAATAGATGCGTCAGCTTCATTTGGCTTCTCCGAGCGCATCCAGCTTCATCTCGATCAGGTTGCGGTACATGCTTTCGGGATCGATTTTTTCATAAGCCAATTTGTATGCGCTTCTTGCCTCGTCCGTTTTGCCCTGCGCGCTCAACACGTCGCCTCTCAGATCGGCATACAGGCCATCGAACGAGGCCGGATGCCTGACTTCCAGCAGCTTCATGGCATCGGCGTAATTTTTCTCATCCAGCAGCACTGCGGCCAGACGCAACCGTGCCACATCTTTCAGGCCGTCCTCTTCGGCATGATCGATGACCCAGTGCAATTGCGTCTTGGCGCGCACCGGTTCATCGACCTGCTCATTCACCTGCGCCGCCAGCAATGCGGCGCGCGAGGCATATCCGCTGGAAGCATAGCTGCCCATCACCACCGTGGCGGCATCGTTGATGCGCTTGACATCACCGCTCTCCAGTTGCCGGACGAACCCCGCATACAGAGTCGCCGCCTCGCTGGACTGCTGGTTCTGGTAATACTGCCAGCCGCGCCAGCCACCCATCGCGACGACGACAACCAACAATGCGCCGAGCAACCGGCTGCCATTCTCTGTCCACCACGCCTTGAGCGTGTCGAGTTGTTCCTGTTCCTGCAAGTCCAATGCTGCCATGATTTACTCCTACTTGATAATCCCGTTAACTGTTGCGGCAAGGTTCTGCATGCTCACCCGCTGCTGCTCGCCGCCCTGCATCGGTTTCACGCTGACCTCGTTGGCCTGCGCCTCGTCGTCGCCGATCACCACCGCCACCGCCGCGCCGCAGGCGTCCGCCTTTTTCATTTGCGACTTGAAACTGCCGCCGCCGCAGTGCAACAGCACACGCAGCCGGCCGTCGCGCAACTGTTCCGCCACCACGCCGGCCAACCGGCTGGCCTGTTCGCCCTGATGCACCACATACACATCCACTTCCGCCTCAGGCAGCGCCATACCATCTTCCTGCAACAGCGCCAGCAGCCGCTCCACGCCCATCGCAAAGCCGGTCGCGGGTGCAGGTTTGCCGCCGACCTGCTCTACCAGCCCGTCATAGCGACCGCCGGCGCAGATCGTGCCCTGCGCGCCGAGGCGCGTGGTCACCCACTCGAACACGGTGCGGTTGTAATAGTCCAGCCCTCGCACCAGCTGGGGATTGATTTCGTACGCCACATCGTGGCGTTTCAATATCGCCTGCACTTCGTCGAAATGCCTGAGCGCGTCCTCATCCAGTTCATCCGCCAGATTGGGCGCGGCGGCGACCAGCTCCCGCATCACCGGGTTCTTGCTGTCCAGGATGCGCAACGGGTTGGTGTACAGGCGGCGCGTCGCATCGGCGTCCAGCATGTCCCGGTGCTGCTCGAAATGTGTGATCAGCTTGACGCGATGCCGATGCCGCGAGGCCGTGTCGCCCAGCGTGTTCAGTTGCAGCGTGACATCGCGCAACCCGAGTTTGCGCCACAGCCGCGCGCACATCAGAATCTGTTCGGCATCGATATCCGGCCCGGCAAAGCCCAGCGCTTCCACACCGAATTGATGGAACTGGCGGTAGCGCCCCTTTTGCGGGCGCTCGTGGCGAAACATCGGCCCGCTGTAATACAGGCGCTGCGGCGCGTTATACAGCAGATTGTGCTGCAACACCGCACGCACGCAGGAAGCCGTGCCTTCCGGGCGCAGCGTCAGATGGTCGCCGTTCAGCGCGTCCTCGAAGCTGTACATCTCTTTTTCGACGATGTCGGTCACCTCGCCGATGGCGCGCTTGAACAACGCGGTCGGCTCGACCAGCGGCATGCGGATGTTGCGATAGCCGTAACTGTGCAGCCAATCGCGCACCACCTCTTCGAACCACAACCACAGTTCCGCCTCATCCGGCAGAATATCGTTCATGCCGCGCACGGCTTGCAAGGTTTCGTTGCTCATCTGTTTGTTTGTATCACGAATTGTAGGGCACGATCATTGCCTGCTTCGCGCGCCTCTACCCTGAAGAATTTACTGAGTTCGCGATGGTAGCAGGAAAGCGGTTATTTCAAAAATTTTTACATTAGCGCCACCAGATTATTTCTGGCAATCACCGCCAACGCAATATACCTACTTCGTAATTACATGGAGGCTGACAACATGGAAGCTGAATTGGCAAGAATCGGCAACTCCAAGGGCATACGTTTACCCAAGCCCCTGCTTGTACAGACGGGGATGACCGGAAATCGTGCATCAGCTCAATCAGCCGCTCCTTGTTGCACATCTCGAGCAAGTGTTTATGTGGAGGCGTATGGCATACGCCCCTTAACCCTCGCGCCCGATCCCGTGATATTCGATGCCTAATGCCTTGATATCGGCCGGCTCGAACAGGTTGCGGCCATCGAAAATGACCGGCTGTTTCAGGCGTGCCTTGATGACGTTGAAGTCCGGGCTCTTGAAGGCTTTCCATTCGGTGACGATGACCAGCGCGTCGGCATCGTGCAGCGCGTCCTTTGGGTTGTCAGCATAGTGCAGGTCGGCGCGCTCGCCCCCCGCCTTTGGGCGGCTTTGCAGAGGATAGATATGCCGTGTCTCTTTCATCGCCGCCGGGTCGTAGGCGGTAACGGTCGCGCCTCGTGCCCATAATCCTTCCATCACCACGCGGCTGGTCGCCTCGCGCATGTCGTCGGTGCCCGGTTTGAACGCCAGCCCCCATAGCGCGAAGTGTTTGCCTTTCAGGCTCTCGCCGAAGCGTTGGATGATCTTGTGCAGCAGCACGGATTTCTGCGCGTCATTTACTTCTTCCACGGCTCCCAGCACTTTTAGCGGCAGGCCGTATTCCTCAGAGGTGCGCTTCAGGGCGCGCACATCCTTGGGGAAACAGGAACCGCCATAGCCGCAGCCCGCATACAGAAAATGGTAGCCGATGCGCTGGTCGGAACCGATGCCCTTGCGCACATGCTCGATGTCCGCGCCGACCTTTTCGGCAAGGTTGGCCAGTTCGTTCATGAACGAGATGCGCGTGGCAAGCATCGCGTTGGCAGCATATTTGGTCAGTTCGGCGGATTTGATGTCCATCACCATCAGGCGGTCGTGGTTGCGCTGGAACGGCGCGTACATCTCGCGCATCACCCTGATCGCCCGCTCGTCCTCCGCACCGATGACAATGCGGTCGGGGCGGTTGAAATCGTCGATGGCCGCGCCTTCCTTGAGGAATTCCGGGTTGGAGACTACGGAAAAACCAACCCCTCCCAGTCCCCCCTTGTCAGGGGAGGGGCTAAGGATGCCGCGCTTGCCCAGCTCTTCCTGCACTGCCTGCCTGACCTTGTCGGCGGTGCCGACCGGCACGGTGGACTTGTCGACGATTACCTTGTACTCGGTCATGGCGCGACCGATGCTGCGCGCGGCGGCGATGACATATTGCAAATCCGCCGAGCCATCTTCGCCGGAAGGTGTGCCCACCGCGATCATCTGCACCAGCCCGTGCGCCACGCTCTCTGCGACATCAGTGGTGAAGCGCAAGCGGCCTGCGGCGACGTTGCTCTTGATGACCTCTTCAAGGCCGGGTTCGTAGATCGGCACACCGCCGTTGTTGAGAATGTCGATTTTCTTCGGATCGACATCCAGGCAGACAACATCGTTGCCCAGTTCGGCGAGACATGCGCCGGAGACGAGGCCGACGTAGCCGGAACCGATTACCGTGATTTTCATTGCGTCAGACTTTCAAAAAAACGAGGCGCGCATTATGCCGCAGAATGGCTCGGCCTACACGTTCGCCAGCGCCCGCTCGATCTTCATGTCGGCCTCGCGCGCCAGCTCCGCGAGCCCGGTATCGCCGAGTATCCGCATCATCGCGGTCGGCTTGACGAACTCCAATGAAATCTTCCCCGGCGCGATCTCGCGGATCACCGCATTGCATGGCAGCAGGCTCGCCACATCGCTGTTCGCGGTGTAGGCCTCATAGGCCAGCATCGGGTTGCAAGCGCCGAGAATTACCGTCGGGATAATTTCCTTGCCGGTCTTTTCCTTGATTTTGCTATGCATGTCGATGCGCGTGAGGACGCCAAAGCCCTCAGCACCCAGTGCTTTGGTGGCACGCTCGATGGCATGGTCGACGGTGTCGGCGATTTCGCGTTTGAAATTGATGGCGGTCATGGCAGTGCTCCGGAGTGAATGGGGGCGCTAATGATAGCGCAATTGCCCGCTTCAACAGGAAAGTCGGGTTGCGTGTTTAGCGTGAGACTACGCCCAATCTTCACTAGCAGCCTGTCGGACTTGAAGAGTCGAAGCGAAACGGGCCCGGCAGGCAAGCCGCGAAGCGGCTGCTCGCAAAATTCGGCTGGGCGAGGGCAAATTTTGCCGGTTTTGCAGGTCAATAGTCGCTCTATTGACCAAAAAAGCGGTGAAATTTGCACCGGTCAGGCGGATTTGCAGCCGATTTCCTTCAAGTCCGACAGGCTGCTAGACTCACCCCAAACCCATCCCGGCCTCCCCTTGTCAGGGGAGGAGGTGGGCTCTCCCCCTGGCAAGGGGGAGCTGGAGGGGGTTGGGGCTAAAGGTGGAGGAATACTCCGGGTGGAGCCAGCTTGCTACAGGGCAAGTTTGCGATATGCTTTGTCCAGCCTCGTGGCGAATGATTCGTTTTGCAGATGGCTGCAATGCACCATGATCACCGTCCAGTCGCGACGGTCATACCCTATCAGCTCATTGAATACGATAGATTTCCCGCGATTGGTATCGTCTTCCTCCCGCCTGATGCCCATGCTGTCCAGAATTATCGGGGTTTGGTTCAGGTGGAGATGCTGCTCCGGGCTGAGTAGCACGGCCTCGAAATCTTCCAGATAACTGCGCAAGTCCAGTGAACCGACAGAGGCCTGAATGGATGACATTACTTTGGCCAACTCTTCTTCCAGAGCGGGGCGTGTACGGGCATCGGCAATGCGCAAGCGGGCCACCAACGAATCCTTCTCCTGCAACAGCGCTTGCCAGTCCAGTTTGCGCGCCCCGATGCGTTTTTTCACTTTGCCTACCAGGCTGTCGAAAAAACTCAATGCGGCCTGATCCCTGGCCTGATCCTCGCTGGGGGCCGGGTTCTCGATGGTGTGGCTGGTGAAGTAGACTACTTTTTGCACCACGTCGCGCTGTATCACCTCGCCGGACAGCTCCATTCCCACCGTATTTTTTTCAAACCGCCGCATACCCATCAGGGCGTATAGCTCGTCGGTGGCGGGGTAATTGTCATGGTAATCCTGCAAGGCCAAGCTGACGCCAAACGCCTCCGTGACATAATCTGCGGACGGAAACAGGGCGTGGACCAGAGCGTCCTTGGCATAGGATTCCAGGTTGATCGCCACCGGCCCCGGCAAGCTGGCAGCCAGGCTGCGGGCATACTCCAATGCGGCCATGACGGGTTTGCGGTAATCTCCTGGATAGCCGCCCGCCTGCTTGAGCAAAGGGTCAACCGCGCTGACGGCCCGATCGATGACCGGCAGCAACTCGGGCGCAACTTGCTCCTCGCCGAGGCCAAACAATTGTCCGAATAATCCCATCGCGTTTTTATCTCCGGTGTGCCATCAGTCACCAAGCGCAAAAACCAAAGCAGCTTCCTACGGTGCTGCGTCGCGCATTATGGCAGATTGCGCGATTTCGTCGAATACCCTCTGCGCCAGGCCGGGTGCGAGGCAATCCAGCTCGGTGTTGTCCGGCATGGAGCGCAGCCAGGTGAGTTGGCGTTTCGCCAACTGGCGCGTGGCGGCGAGGCCGGTTTCCAGCAGTTGCGCTGCGCTGATTTCGCCTTCCATGAATTGCCATGCCTGGCGGTAGCCGACGCAGCGCATCGAAGGCAGGTTGGGATGCAGCGGATATTTTGAGCGCAGCGCGCGCAGTTCGTCCAGCAGGCCTAGCTCGAGCATGGCCTTGAAACGCGTGGCGATGCGGGCGTGAAGCTGGGCGCGGTCGGAGGGGATGAGGGCGATGGAGCGGATGCGGTAGGGCAGCTCGTGTTGCGTTTGTTGCTCGAACAATACGGACATCGGCGTTCCGCTAAGACGATAGATTTCCATGGCGCGCTGGATGCGCTGCGTATCATTGGGCGCAAGACGCGCGGCGGTTTTCGCATCCACCAGGGCGAGCTGCCAGTGCAGGTGCCGGATGCCGTGCTGCGCGATCTCGGCATCGAGCGCTGCACGCACTGCGGGGTCGGCTTGCGGCAAATCGCTCAGCCCTTCGCGCAGCGCCTTGAAATACAGCATGGTGCCGCCGACCAGCAGCGGAATTTTGCCGCGTTGCGTGATGTCGTGCATCAGGCGCCGCGCATCGTGGCGGAACGCGGCGGCGGAATAGGCTTCGGTCGGGTCGAGGATGTCGATGAGATGGTGCGGCGCGCGGGCGAGGGTGGCGGCATCCGGCTTGGCGGTGCCGATGTTCATGTCGCGGTACACCAGCGCCGAATCCACGCTGACGAGTTCCACCGGCAGGCGCTGCGCCAGTTCCACCGCGACGCCGGTCTTGCCGCTGGCGGTGGGGCCCATCAGAAAAATTGCCGGTGGCAATTTTGAATCGTAATTTGTTAATCGCAAATTGTTAGTTAAGTGCATTGTTTTTTTATGTGTGGTCATGCTCAATATCGAAATTGATAACTAGCAACTTACGACTTAGTGGGTTGGAATTTACTGAAATACCACATAAAAATTCCGCCACATAAAATCAAAAAACAACCCACCCCCACCCTAACCCTCCCCCTGAAGAGGAGGGAATATGACTCCTCCCCCTTCAAGGGGGAGGTTGGGAGGGGGATGGGGGGGATGTTGGAGATATGATTAACGGTATTTTAGTAATTTCAAAATCCCTTACGTCTAACAACCGCCTCATTTGCCGCGCATGAACATCTTGTCCAGCTCGCCCAGCGAAAGCTGAAACCAGGTCGGGCGGCCGTGGTTGCACTGGTCGGCGCGTTCGGTCTGTTCCATCTCGCGCAGCAGCGCATTCATCTCGGTGATACTCAGGATGCGGTTGGCGCGCACTGCGCCGTGACAGGCGAGGGTGGCGAGCAACTCGTTGCGCCGTTCGGTGAGCGCGCGCGATGCGCCGAATTCGCGCAATTCGTGCAGCACTTCCTGCGCCACCGTTTCGGCTTCGGCCTGTTTGAGCAGCGCCGGCATGGCGCGCACCACGAGTTGGGTGGGCGACAGCGGGGCGATGTCGAAGCCGAGTATTTTGAGCGCATCCTGTTCCGCTTCCACCATCGCGACATCCGGCGGCTCCGCATAGAAACTCACCGGGATCAGCAGTGTCTGCGTGGCGATTTGTTTTTCGTCCAGCGCGGTCTTGAGACGTTCGTACACGATGCGCTCGTGCGCGGCGTGCATGTCAACCACCACCAGACCGTGCGCATTCTGCGCGAGAATGTAGATGCCGGAGAGTTGCGCGAGAGCGAAGCCGAGGGGCGGAACTGGGGAGTGGGGAGTAGTGAGTGGTGAGTGGGAAGCGGGCGCGGTTTCCCCACTTCCTACTTCCCAATTCCCACTCCCCGATTGCATTTCCCACAGCCGATAAGCGGCTTCCCGTTCTGCAACACCGAATCGCATGGAATTCTGGCGCATGGTTTGCTGCGTCGGGATAAATGATGCGGGCTGCTGTGCTGTCGGAGTGCGGGCATCTTGCCCGCTTGCCGGAGCGGTGGCTTGTGCGGGTATGGCGAGTGCCTGTTGCAGCGTGTGAAAAATAAATTGATGTACTCCCTGGCTCTCGCGGAAACGCACCTCGCTCTTGGCGGGGTGTACGTTCACGTCCACCTGTTGCGGCGGCAGGTCGAGGAACAGCACGAAGGCCGGATGGCGCTGGTGGTGCAGGATGTCCTGATACGCCTGGCGCAGCGCGTGGCTGGCGACCTTGTCGCGCACGAAGCGGCCGTTGACGAAGAAGTATTGCGCGTCGCGCGAACCGCGCGAATAGGCGGGCAGCGCGGCCAGCCCCCGCAGCGACAGATCCGCCGCGCGACGTTCCACCGTCACGGCGGCATGGCCGAACTCCTCGCCGAGGATCGCGGCGATGCGATCGGCAGGCGGCTGCGCGGGCAGCTGCCGGACGGTCTTGCCGTTGTGTTGCAGCGAGAAGGCGGCATCGGGGCGCGACAGCGCGATGCGCTTGAAGGTTTCTTCGCAGTGGGCGAATTCGGTGGCTTCGGATTTCAGAAACTTGCGCCGCGCCGGCGTGTTGAAATACAGCTCGCGCAGCTCCACCGTCGTGCCTGGCGCGTGGCTGGCGGGAACAGGTTCGCCGAGTTGTCCGTCTATTGCTTCGACTTTCCAGCCATGTGCGTCAGACGCGGTGCGGCTAGTCAGGGCGAGTTGCGCCACCGCCGCCATGCTCGCCAAGGCCTCGCCGCGAAAGCCCATGCTGGCAACCTTCTGCAAGTCATCCAGCGAGGCAATCTTGCTGGTGGCGTGGCGCATCAGCGCCAGCGGCAATTCCTCTTTGGCGATGCCCTTGCCGTTGTCGCGCACGCGTAATAATTTGATGCCGCCGCCCTCCAGCTGTACCGCGATGTCGGTCGCGCCCGCATCCAGGCTGTTTTCCAGCAATTCCTTGAGTGCCGAGGCGGGGCGCTCGATCACCTCGCCGGCGGCGATTTGATTGATGAGCAGGTCGGGCAGCAGGTGGATGGCGGACATATCGGTAAAGAGCTGTTGTGGCAATTCGTCGCAGATTATAGCGGATGGGCCTGGCAGCAACGGCCGGGTTATAATCGCCGCCGAAAAAGATTCATCAATTCAGAAACAGCAGTTGGTGGGATGGCAGGTGCGAATTGATTCGCACGAACAGATTAAAGGTAAAACGAAATGGCCGCAGAACAGAACATTAAAACCTATGAAGTGGGTTTCTCGACAGAGACGATGCAGCACATATTTTATATAAGCTGCACGGACGACGGCGATGCAAAATCATTCGCACATGCGGTCTTGCATTATTACGACACGCCGGCAGACTGGGGCAGAAAAGGGTGCATAACGGCCATCGCCGCGATTAAACCCAGCAACTGCATACCGGATTTCCTGCATATCGGTTTACAGGACAAAAAAGAATTGGCCATGCCGGAAGAAAACGAAGAATCGCACAGGGCGGTCGGGAAAATAATAAAACAGGTCATGGATGACGGATGTGTGCCGATGGCCATCTATGACGAAGAAAATAAAACCATGACTGTCTATGCGACCCAAAAACTGGAAGTGTCCCCGCAAACCGGTGCCGCCAGCGTCGTGCTGAATTTCAGCAATTTTGGCGGTATCCCGGTCAAAAAGAAGTAACTTTGTTTTTCTTACGGTTTTTCTTACGAAACAGTAATAATTTTGCAGGGCGGATGGGCACAGTATGAATTTAGCGGTCGAAATTTAGCTCAAGTATTTCTCGCGCAGGCCCGTTTGGCGTTGACTCAATCACATCCCTGCTGCCTTGCATACTTCCGTTCCACATACTCATCCACGATCCGGGTGAACTCCGCCGCGATGTTGTCGCCGCGCAGGGTCATCGCCTTCTCGCCGTCGATATACACCGGCGCGGCGGGCATCTCGCCGGTGCCAGGCAGGCTGATGCCGATGTTCGCCAGCTTGCTTTCGCCGGGGCCGTTCACGATACAGCCCATCACCGCGACAGTCATATTCTCCACGCCGTCATACCGCTCGCGCCACACCGGCATCTGGCTGCGCAGATGTGTCTGGATGCTTTGCGCCAGTTCCTGGAACACGGTACTGGTGGTGCGTCCGCAGCCCGGACAGGCGATCACCATCGGCGCGAAGGCGCGCAGGCCCATGGTCTGCAAAATCTCCTGCGCCACCACCACTTCCCGGGTGCGCGACCCGCCCGGTTCAGGCGTCAGCGAAATGCGTATCGTGTCGCCGATGCCTTCCTGCAACAGCACCGCGAGCGCCGCCGTCGAAGCCACGATACCCTTGGAGCCCATACCCGCCTCGGTCAGGCCGAGATGCAGCGCGTAGTCGCATTGCAGCGCCAGCGCGCGGTACACCGCGATCAAATCCTGCACCTCGCTGACCTTGCAGGACAGCACGATGCGGTCATGCGCCAGGCCGAGCTGTTCGGCGCGCTGCGCGCTTTGCAGCGCGGAGGCGATCAGCGCGGCGCGCGTCACTTCGCGCACATCCCTGGGCTCGGCGAGGCGCGAATTTTCGTCCATCATGCGCACCACCAGATTCTGGTCGAGGCTGCCCCAGTTCACGCCGATGCGCACCGGCTTGCCGTAACGCACGGCAGCGGCGATCATGATCGAAAACGGGTCTTCATCGGAGCGGTTGCGCCCGACGTTGCCGGGGTTGATGCGGTATTTCGCCAGCGCCTGCGCGCACTCGGAAAACTCGGTCAGCAGGCGATGGCCGTTGTAATGAAAATCGCCGATCAGCGGCACATCGCAACCCAGGCTGTCCAGATGCGAACGTATGCGCGGCACAGCAGCGGCAGCTTCCGGGGTGTTCACCGTGATGCGCACCAGCTCCGAACCGGCCTCGGCCAATTCATAAACCTGCCGCGTGGTCGTTTCAATATCGGCGGTATCGGTGTTGGTCATGGATTGCACCACAATCGGCGCACCACCGCCCAGCATCAACTTGTCAACCAGCACCCGTTGCGACGGGCGGCGCCTGATAATAGCTTCGCCCATGCTTACTCCAGCGTCAGCCGCGCCACTTCGTTTGCAGTGTTGATATGAGGTGTCAGGTCAACCTGCTTGCCGCGATGGTAAAGCCGCACCGATGCGGCATGGCCGATCACCAGCGAAAATGGCGCTTGCCCGTTCAGGCTCAATTCGCTGCCGGGCGGATTGACCTGCGACGACAGCATCTTGTCATCCTTGTCCCTGATTTCCACCCAGGACTCTTGATCGAACGTCAGGCGCAGCGTGGCGGTTTGCGGTGATACGCCGGTTTGGGTCGCAGGTTTGGCTGGCTGAGTTTGCGGCAAAGCCTCCAGCCTCTCATTTGCGTTGAGTGACGTGTCGCGGTGGATGGGCGTCAAAGGCTGCGCTGCCGATACCGGAGGTTGTGCCACCACTGGTTCGGGCTGTAGCGCCGATCCGACAGGCGACACGATTACACCCGCTTCATGAACCGGCGATGCCGGGATAATTTGCATTTGGGCAGGCAAGGAAACCGGCGTTTCAACCTGCGCCACGTCAGGGTGCGCACGCGGCGTGGTGAAGTGCCACACCGCGAATGCGACAACCAGCACCGCCAACAACAGCGCCGCGCCCAGCCAGATCAGATTTTGCCGCTGCGGCGAATACGCATTGGGAAACGGCACTTCGACGGAGTTCGGTGCCAGCGGCACCGTGGGTGCATTTACCTGTGGAATATCCGCCAATAACGGCTGCGCATCCAACTGCAATATCTTGGCGTAACTGCGCACAAAGCCGCGCACAAACGTCATCTCGGGCAAATGCTGGAAATCATCGGCTTCCAGCGCCTCGATCTGGCGCGGCGCGAGTTTGGTCTGGTTGGACACATCCGCGACGCTCAGGCCGAGACGCTCGCGCGCCTCGCGCAGCGTCTTTCCCACTGAAGCCGCCGCTATCGCGGCAGGACTATCGCCTTGGTCGGCGCTGTTTTCGGGAAGCTGTTCCATCATTCCCCGCGCATGAGCAATTGGGTTTCGCGCGCATCGGGAAAACGCTTGCGCAACTGCATGCCATAGCTGGCCTCGGCATTGCGGTTGCCGACCTTGCGCTCGATGCGTACTGCCAGCCAGAGCTGTTCCGCCGTCAGGTTATCGGATTTCTCCGAAAATCCCGCAAAGTATTTCTTGGCGGCGCCGTAATCACCGTTATCGAAATTCAGTTCCGCCATCGCCAGCAACGCCTGCGGCAAGCCGGGTTGCAGCTGCAACGCGCGTTGCAAAAACGCCTCCGCCTCCTTGTTGTTGCCCGCTTTTTTTGAGCACCGCCCGGCACTCAGGTAAGCGAGTTCCGGCGTTTCATACAAGGGATTCTTCAATGCCGCCAGGAAATGCGGGATGGATTCTTTTTCCTTGCCGCGCTGGCACAGAAACCAACCATAGTTGTAATGTGCCTTGGGGTCGGTCTTGTCGAGGCGCAGGCTTTGCTGGAAATCTTCATCGGCTTCCTTGTCCTCGCGCAATTCCATGTGGATCAGGCCGCGCATGTAATAGGCGGGCGCATAATTCCGATCGGCCTGCAAGGCTTGATCTATCTCGCCCAGCGCAACCCCCATCTGCGCGCGCTCGTAATACATGCCCGCCAGCTCGGTATGCACCTTTGCGCTGGCGCTGGCACGCGATTTAGGCTGCTCCGAGGCAGAATACCCGCCGCCGGATGGCGTGCCGCAGCCCGTCATGATGAGCAATGGAAACACCCATGGGAGCAATAGCGCAATCATTTTTTTCATCAGTTTACCCCGGCTATTTATCCATGCAAGGCCGCCGGGCGTTGCATGGTTCGTTTCGATTTATCCTGCACCAGCCCGGCCAGTTGCCCGCATGCCGCAGCAATATCGTCGCCGCGCGTCTTGCGCGTGGTGACCACAATATCCGCCTGCATCAGCACGTCGCGGAAGCGGCGGATCGCCTCCGGCTCAGAGCGCCGGTAATGCGTCTGCGGAAACGGGTTGAACGGGATCAGGTTGAATTTGCACGGCACATCGCGCACCAGCTGCACCAGTTCGCGCGCCTGCTGCTCGCTGTCGTTCACGCCATCCAGCAGCACATATTCGAAGGTGATGAAATCGCGCGGCGCTTTTTCCAGATAACGCCGGCAAGCTGCCAGCAATTCCTTGAGCGGATACTTCTGGTTGACCGGCATCAACTCGTCGCGCAATTTGTCGTCCGGCGCGTGCAGCGACACCGCCAGCGCGACCGGGCATTCGTCGCGCAACCGGTCCATCGCCGGCACGATGCCGGAAGTCGAAACCGTCACGCGGCGGCGCGACAGGCCGTAGGCATGATCGTCCAGCATCAGGCGCAGCGCGCTCACGGTATGGTCGTAATTCAGCAGCGGCTCGCCCATGCCCATCAGCACCACGTTGCTGATCCGCCAGTTGCCCTGAGCCTGCCCTGAGTTTGTCGAAGGGGCATCCTTGCCGAGCTGATGGTTCGCCCACCACAACTGGCCGATGATCTCGGCGGTAGAAAGGTTGCGGTTGAAACCCTGCTTGCCGGTCGAGCAGAACGCGCAATCCAGCGCGCAACCGGCTTGCGTCGAAACGCACAGCGTGCCCCGCTCTGCTTCCGGAATAAATACGGTCTCCACCGCATTGCCGGTGCCCATGTCCAGCAGCCACTTGCGTGTGCCGTCGTCGGACAGTTCCTCGCGCACCACCTTCGGCGTATGCACACAGGCGATCTGTTTCAGTTTTTCGCGCAGCGACACCGCAAGGTCGCTCATCGCATCGAAATCGGACTCCCCGGCCTTGTAAATCCAGCGCAGCACCTGCTTGGCGCGGAACGGCTTCTCGCCATGTTCCGCGAACCAGGCAGTCAATTGCGCCACATCAAAGTCGAGGAGATTTTGTTGCATTTACGTTATTGCTTAGCGGGAATAAACATTCAGCGCCGGGAAGAAATAGGCGATCTCCACTGCCGCCGTTTCGGCCGCATCGGAGCCGTGTACCGCATTCGCGTCGATGCTGTCGGCGAAGTCCGCGCGGATCGTGCCCTTGTCGGCCTTCTTCGGATCGGTCGCACCCATCAGGTCGCGGTTCTTCAAAATCGCGCCTTCGCCTTCCAGCGCCTGAATCATCACCGGGCCGGAAATCATGAAACTGACCAGATCGTTGAAGAACGGACGTGCAGCATGCACGGCGTAAAAGCCTTCCGCTTCGGCGCGCGACAATCGCACCATGCGTGCGGCAATGATCTTCAGGCCGGCATTTTCAAAGCGGGTGTAAATTTGACCGATGACATTTTTCGCCACGGCATCGGGTTTAATAATCGACAGAGTACGTTCAACAGCCATGCTTTTCTCTCCAAACAGTTAAAGTTAATCAGGAATTTCGAACCTATGATTCTATCAGGCTTTGCTTGCGCTGTCGCAGCCGACAAGCCTTGCGATGGGGGAATGTGCTGCACTTGAACTGTCTTATTCGGCGAAATAAATACACCGATAACCAGTGTAGGGCGCAATAACCAACGGGCATTGCGCCGTATGCACCTGTCATCCGGCGCAATGCGCTTCGTTTATTGACGCCCTACGTTCACTGCCCAGGGCAATAAGCCCAACGAAATTCCCGCCTCATCAGCGCTCACCTGACATTCCGCCGCAATTGCCACACCGACCACACACACCAGCTCTTCGCCGCAATACAGCAGCGGCAGGCGGTCGCGCTGCCAGGGCGGGATGTGGTGTTCCTGCAACAGGTTTTTCAGGGTGCGCGTCGTCGCATGCGGAGCGGGGCGCAGGGTTTCGCCGCCGCCGCGCAGGCGTAGCGTCACCGGCGCGCACTGCAATTTCGCCAGGCTGATGCCTGCGCCTTGGGTTGGGTTGAAACACAACCGTGCAGCCAGCGCAGGCCAATCCAGTTCGGCTTCGCCGTGCCACGGCAACACGAGACACCGGTCAAATTCACCCAACGCGCGCAGCACATATACTTTGCCCTGATAGCGGCGTACCTGCCAATCTCCGTAGGCGATGCACACTGTGGCATCCTCGCGCGCGCCGCACAGCTGATTCAGCATATCGTCGATTTGCACGGTTTGCGGCATCGGCGCGCCGATGCCGTGCAGAAACCAGCGCAGCAGGTTTTTCGCGCGCGGCGGCGTCAACACCTGCAATGCGGCAACGGCCAGCGTGTCATCGCAAATCGCTTGCGCGGCATCCAGTCGCGCCAAATCATCGAGCAGTTCACTCGCCTCGGCGAAATGCTGCGCGCTGCGCGTCAGGGTGTCGCGGTAGGCGGGAAATTTTTCGCCCAGCAACGGCAACAGGCGATGGCGCAGGAAGTTGCGCGAGTAGCTGTCGTCGGCATTGCTTTCGTCCTCGATCCAGCGCAGGTCATAAGCGGCTGCATAGTCGAGGATTTCCTGGCGCGAACAGCGCAATAAGGGGCGCAATACGCTTGGCGAGCCAGCTCTTTCCGCAAGCAACGGCATGGCGCTCGTGCCGCGCACCCCCGCGCCGCGCAGCAGTTGCAGCAGCAGGGTTTCCGCCTGGTCGTCGGCGTGATGCGCGAGCGCGACGAAGTCGCATGCCTGCCTGGCGAACGCCGCATGGCGCAGCTTGCGCGCCGCCGCTTCGATGCCGTGTTTACGCAGCGGGGCAATGTCCACCGGTTCGACATGCAGCGGAACAGTGTGCTGCGCGCAGAGCCAGGCGCAGAAATCCGCCCAGACATCGGCGTTTGGGCTGATGCCGTGATGGACGTGCAATGCGGAAAGTTGCCAGGAAAAACGCGGTGCGAGCTGGTGCAGCAGGTGCAGCAACACCACAGAATCGACTCCGCCGCTCAACCCGATCAGGATGGAACTGTGCGCGGGAATCAGCGGCGCGAGTTGCGCCGCGACACGTTCGGTGAAATTATTGCCTGTCAAGAAATGTCCTTTGCAAACATTTTGTGGCTATTGTAGGGGGGCGCGATTCATCGCGCCCTTTTCTGGTGCATGAATAAAACAGGGCGTGATGAATCACGCCCCTACGATATTGCGCTATTGAAAATAAGCCCAGCCTACAGGGCAACTTCCTTGAACTTGCCATAACTCATCAGGCGGTTGAAGCGGTCCTGCAGCAAATTGGCTGTCGGTTTGTTCTGCACCGTTTTCAGCGCGTCCTGCAACGCCTTCTTCACGCTCTGCATGGTCGCCGCGTAATCGCGGTGCGCGCCGCCCAGCGGCTCGCCGATGATTTTGTCCACCAGCCCCAGCGTTTTCAGGCGTGTCGCGGTGATGCCCAGCGTCTCCGCGGCATCCGGCGCTTTTTCCGCGCTCTTCCACAGGATCGACGCGCACCCTTCCGGCGAGATCACCGAATAGGTGCTGTATTGCAGCATCAGCAGCGCGTCGCCCACCGCAATCGCCAGCGCGCCGCCGGAGCCGCCCTCGCCGATCACGGTGCAGATGATCGGCACGCGCAACTCGGTCATCTCGTACAGGTTGCGCCCGATTGCCTCGGATTGGCCACGCTCTTCCGCGCCCACGCCGGGGTAGGCGCCGGGAGTGTCGATGAAGGTCATGATCGGGATGCCGAATTTTTCCGCCAGACGCATCAGGCGCAACGCCTTGCGATAGCCCTCGGGACGCGGCATGCCGAAATTGCGCACGATCTTCTCCTTGGTGTCGCGACCCTTCTGGTGGCCGATCACCACCACGCTCTGCCCGTTGAAGCGCGCCAGCCCGCCCACGATGGCCTTGTCGTCGCCAAACGCGCGGTCGCCGTGCAACTCCTCGAAGTCGGTAAACAGGTGCTTGATGTAATCCAGCGTGTAAGGACGCTGCGGATGGCGCGACACCTGCGAGATTTGCCAAGGCGAAAGCTTGGCATAAATATCCTTGGTCAGCGTTTCGCTCTTCCTGGACAGGCGCGAGATTTCGTCCGCAATATCGAGCGCCGAATCGTCCTGCACATAGCGCAGTTGCTCGATCTTGTCTTCCAGTTCGGCGATGGGGCTTTCAAAATCCAGAAATGATACTTTCATGTTTATTCCCTGCTTTAAACGCGGCGTGATGATACTACAAACCGAAGAACCGCTTGATGGTGGCGAGAATTTCGCCGGGGTGCTGCGCGGCGTCCCGGGACGCGTTTTCCGCGCTCATGCCCTGTATCAGGCTGATCTGTTCGGCCTTGCGCACCGCCAGCACCTGCGATATTTCCTCGGCGATGCCCGGACGCTGGTGCAGGATTTCCTCGAACATCTCCTTGTCCAGCCGGTAACACTCCACATCGGTCTTGGCCACCACCGAAGCGGAGCGCGGCGCACCGGTCATCAGACCCATTTCGCCGAAGAAGCTGCCCTTGCCCAGATCCCGAAGAACGCGCCTGCCGCCGTCCGGCGTCTCCAGATAGACCTCGGCTTCGCCGCGGATGACGATGTACAGCCAGTGGGCGGTGGCACCCTCCCTGGAAATGATCTCGCCCTTGGCAAACGGCGAGAACCGCAAGCGTTCGGCCAGCGCCGCCAATTCTTCCTCGGTCATCTGCGAAAACAGCTCCACCTGTTTCAGCGTCCTGATGCGCAGCAGGATTTCGCGGTGGTGCAACATTTCTTCGTATTTTTCGTTCTCCTTGGTGATATGGATGCTCCGCTCATCCATCGCCAGCTTGATGCCAGCGCGTTGCAGCGCCGTCATGATGTGCCAGCGTACGGCCGCATCCGTCGGGTCATCCGGCGCCAGATCAATCAGCCAATAGCGCAACGCGTAACGCACATAGCCTTTATCGTCCATGTCCATCAACACGCAATTGGGCAAAGGCTTCTTCGCCACATTGGCAATGTCGGTCTGCTGGATGGCTTCTTCGACCACACGGATCACCCTGGTCGGCGGGATATCCATGCTTACGTTGAACCACACCCAGCGCCGCCATTGCACCGGCTGCCCGGTGCGCCGCCCCAGCACCAGAAATTTGTTCTTCATCAACTGGCTGTTGGGAAACACCACGGTTTCCCAGTTGCGCGTCTCGACCAGCGTGGAGCGCCAGCGGATATCCACCACGCGCCCGACCACATCATCCACCTTGATCCAGTCGCCAATCTCGATGGAATTGTCCATTTGCAAGGCCAGGCCGCCGAGAATGTTGCCCAGCGTATCCTGCATCGCGAACGCCACCACGGCGGTAATCATCGCCGAAGTCGCGACGATACTGCCCAGATCCAGTCCGGCGTAGCGCAATCGCACCAGAAACCATGCGACATAACCGATGATGACAAAAATATCTTCGGCAATGCGCGGTGGCATAACGCGCAGCCGTGGCAACAGGATGCGGAACACCAGCAGCCCACACAGGCGAATCACCGCGATGCCGGCTCCGATTAATCCGGCTTCGTGAAATACTGCGGCGGCGGAAGGGAATTGCAGCGCATGGATCAGGCCGCTGACGAATTGCAGCGCCAGGCAGGCAAAGAAGAAAGTCAGTGTGTTCAGGACACTTTTGCGCTCTTCCTTCAGAAAATGGAACAACAGGAATGCCACGCACAGAGTCAACACCAGCACCGGCAACGACTCCTCGCGCCAGAAAAACTGCATCGCGGTATTCCAGAAAGACATGCTTATTCCTTGATATTCGGGTAGCGGCATTCTACACCAACGGACATGGCGTCCAACGCCACGCTGGGTAATGAAACACCATGCCCGTTCCCCTCACCCCAACCCTCTGGGTGAAACAACTAGCAGCCTGTCGGACTTGAAGAATCGAAGCGAAGCGGGTTAAGCAGGCAAGCCGCAAAGCGGCGCTCGCAAAATTCGGCTGGGCGAGGGCAAATTTTGCCGGTTTTGCAGGTCAATAGTCGTTCTATTGACCAAAAAAGCGGCAAAATTTGCACCGGTCAGGCGGATTTGCAGCCGATTTCCTTCAAGTCCGACAGGCTGCTAGCCATTCGACTAAGCTGCAAACAGCCGCAGCCAAGTCGCTGGTTATCCCGCTAACGGGCGAGGGGGCGAACGAATCGCTATGCGATGCTCAGATCAACCTAGAAAACTCAGTTCAAGCCACGGTTTGACTGGAACGCGGGCTTCCAGCCCGCAGGCGGACAGGATGTCCGCGCTCCCAGTATCCATTCTTGAACTCGCCCAAAAGGTGAATCGCATCAATAGCGATAAAGTTAATCATCACGTGGGCTTCAACTGAAATAGAAGCGTTCAACTGAGGTTTTTAGGATCAACGAATATCGGGCAAGCGGCCTGGCGCGCCGCCAGAATGCCCAGGTATCGGCACGGGTCAACAGCATACGCCGGACATGATCCCCGCCCAAAATATCCACCTGCAACTGCGAGATTTTCCCGGCGCGCAACGCCTGCCATAACGGCTGCGCATAACCTCTCTCGAACTCCTGCAACGCGGCGCGCCAGGCGTCCAGATCGCCGCGCCGCAAGGCCGAACGCAACCCCGCCCAGACCAGCAATTGCGTGTCGTCATTTTTCTCATCGCGCCATTGCTCCGGCCAGTTTGAAAACGGAATCCCCGCAGCCGAGGCAAACATCCCGGCCAGCGCCTCATCCGAACTGACGCTGGCGTATGTTTTTTGCAGCGGCGCATTCGCCCCGCCGCCCCACAGCCACAGGCTGTTGACCGGCAACTCGCCGCGCACCTCGCGTGCTTCATTCGCGGGGTGCGCAAACAGCAGCATCTGGATCTCGTTGAATACCCGATGCCAGTGCGCCGCCTCTTTACCCTTGGGCAGCAAGCCGCGCACGTTGCGCCCGGCAGCCTGCGACAACGACACGGTTTCGATGCCCGGCAATTGGTCGAGCCGCACATACCAGCGTTGCGGATGCGGCGCGAAAAACGCCATACCCTGCCCGGCGAAGTGTTCGTTCAGGGCAGCGCACAATTGCGCGGCCTCGCCCGCATTGACTCCCACGTCCGGCAGCAACACCAATTGATCGCGCTGCAAGCGCAAATGCACCGGATCGGCGCGCAGCCAGCAACCCTCGCCGAGTCCGTCAAATGCGGCGGAAACCGGCGCAATCGGCGCATCCGGCTGACAGGACAAGCCGAACATCCCGCACAGCAACCCCTCCAGCGAGGCGCTCTCCCCACCCGTTCGCCCTGAGCCTGTCGAAGCGCCGCGCGCCAGCATCTTTTCCAATGCAGGCAAGCGCAAACCCGCGCAAACCCCGGCGGCAATATCCGCCGGCAGGAACAAATCGCAAACCACCAAATGAACTTTTCTCATGGCGGCAAGTTTATCATTTGCGGTAACGAGAGCCATCTATTGCCTCACCACCAATTGCGCAGCACGTTCGCCCCGATGTATTCTCGCCGTGCTGCGCTTCACCCCCAAACGCGCGCGCTGGGTGGCGGATGAACACTGGCATCCGCAGCAACAAGGTCGCTTCCTCGAAGATGGCCGCTATGAACTGCGCATCCCCTACGCCGACCCGCGCGAACTGGTGATGGACATTCTCAGGCATGGGGCGGATGTCGAGGTCGTTTCGCCCAGGCCGTTCGGGATGTGGTAATACAGCGCCTGCGAACCGCGCTGGCGCGCTATCGGTAAATCCGGCAGGTTCCACAGCCTTTGTATTCAATACATGGATTTTACAAACGCCCTCTGCTAACATGACCACTTGCTTATGACCACAAGGAGAAATGCCATGCAAATACCTGCGGCGGAATTCAAGACAAATTGCCTGAAAATCATGGATGCGGTGGAAAAGAACCACAACCCGGTCATC
>Ga0209212_1002391_pt1 | contig 26857 bp, 22 predicted proteins | sample RifGroC2_FD_183996 | JGI IMG/M metagenome (GOLD analysis project Ga0209212, IMG submission 183996) | Groundwater microbial communities from Rifle, Colorado, USA - Groundwater C2 (SPAdes) (version 2) | ecosystem: Environmental > Aquatic > Deep subsurface > Groundwater | place: Rifle, Colorado... | reverse complement strand
ATTATTTTTGTAATTATTTCCGGCGAAAACATAAGGTTTATTGTAAACGTTTGAAATATTTAAACTCATAATAACTTCCTTTAAAAAAATAATCTATCAACTTAATAAGACAAAACATGAAAAGAAAAAAAATTGCCTAATTAAATTTTAATTATTAACAATTTATTAATTTAAAAAGCTAAAATTATTATTGATGTTAATATTTATGGATATTAATAATATAAATGTTTAGAGAATGTTTTTAAAAGATTTTTTGTGGAAAAATAGCACATTAGATAAAAGATAAAAGATAAAAGGAGAAAATTAAAATGGATAAATATGTTTGTACAGTTTGCGGATATATTTATGATCCTGCAATAGGTGACCCTGACAGTGGAATTGAACCGGGAACTTCCTTTGAAGATTTACCGGAAGACTGGGTATGCCCTCTTTGCGGAGTTGGCAAAGAATTGTTTGAAAAGGAGATATAGAATGACTGTCAGATATGTAAAATCTGATGTTATAGCAGTCGGGGCAATAGATTGGGATAGAAGGCTTTTTGATAAACTTATCCCGCTTCCTCAAGGAACAAGCTATAATTCGTTTTTGATACAGGGAAGTGAGAAAACTGCGCTTATAGATACGGTTTATCCCGCAAAATCGCACGAACTTATCGCCAACCTGAAAAAATTAGATATTAAAACCCTTGATTATATCATTGCCAATCACGGAGAACTGGATCATTCAGGAACACTTCCGCAATTATTGGAAATTTATCCCGAGGCAAAAATAGTAACAAACGCCAAGTGCAAAGAAATTTTAATGTCTTCGCTGCCTTTAAACGAAGATAAATTCATTATTATAACTGATTTAGAGACAATTTCACTTGGAAATAAAACTCTTTCGTTTATTATGGCACCATGGGTACACTGGCCTGATACTATGTTTACCCATCTTGTGGAAGATAAAATTCTTTTTACGTGCGATTTTACGGGATCACATCTGGCGACAAGCGATTTGTTCGTGAAATCAGAAAATGAAGTTTACGGACCGGCAAAAAGATATTTCGCAGAAATAATGATGCCTTTCAGAACGCATGTTAAGAAACATCTTGCAAAAATAAGTGCTTTAGACATTGAAATTATCGCGCCAAGCCATGGACCGCTTTATTCAAATCCCAAATTCATCTTGGATGCCCACAGAGATTGGGTTTCTGATGAAATCAAAAACGAAGTTGTTATTCCTTATGTTTCTATGTACGAAAATACGGAAAAAATGGTGCAATATCTTACCGATGAGCTTATTTCAAAAGGGATAAAAGTTATTCCGTTTAATCTTCCTGCGACTGACCTCGGGGAATTAGCTATGGCTCTTGTTGATGCAACGACTATAGTGGTCGGGGCTTCTATGGTGCTGTCTGCGCCTCATCCTAATGCGGCTTACGCGGCTTATATAGTAAATGCGTTAAGACCTAATGTTAAATTTTTATCAGCAGTAGGCTCTTATGGCTGGGCGGGAGCTCTTGGCGAGAAAATGGGCGAACAGATTAAAGCTATGCTGCCTAACATACAAGCAGAAGTTATTCAACCTGTTTTTGTAAAAGGTCTTCCCCGTGAAGAAACTTATAAAAGGCTCGATATGCTTGCCGAAGAAATTTATAACAAACATCAGCTTGCCATGAAACAGTAACTACTCAGGTCGTCATTGCGAGGAAGCGCAAAGCGCTGACGTGGCAATCTATAAAGTGTTATTAACAAATGGAATAGATTCTCACGTCGCTTTGCTCCTCAGAATGACAATCTAATCTGTTACTTTATTAATTGTAAACATATTTTAATATTTCTTCATGATTCCTAAAGTAAAAATAAACTAAAGCCGATAAATAATATGTGGGCAAAAAGAAAAACTAAGGAGAGCAAATGGCTTTGGGTATTAACACAATTAATCAAAACATATTTGCAAAACCGGCAGAAACTATTTCCGGCGCCGAACTCTCAAAAGTAGCTCAGGAAATTCTTTCAACAAAAACTTCTACTATTTCTTCAAACCCATCAATTTTTAGCGGATTGAACTTAGGAAGAAATCTTGATGTAAGTCTTTTTGGCTCAAACGCAACCAGTGATACCAACGCAGTTAAACTTGCAGCAACAAATACCTCCGGCTATGACCTTCAACTTTCACAAAAAACACTTTCCGCTGTAAATGCATTAAATTCAAAAGCAGCCAGCGATGTAGTAAATAATATTGCGCAGTTTAGAAATGGAATAGTTCATATAAACGCAGAACAGCCTGATTTTACCGGTTTAAAAAATCTTTCCGCATTAAATAATCCTGCAAAAGTACTTGAAAGTATGAATTTATCCAAAGACAGAAAAGGTTCCAGCCCCTTCTATGTCCCAAGAGACACAAAAAATAAAGTTGAAAAAGAAGAAGGACTGAACCTTGTAGCCTAAAAAAGAACTCCTGAAAAGGAGTTTTTTTATTTATAGAAGTTTTACATTTTTAAAGAAATTTTCCGCGATTTTTTGTTTGAAAGCCCCACTTTTATTTAGTGAAACAATAAGTTTATTTTTGTTGGTTCCGTCTTTTGAAACAATCGCTATTATTCCTTCATAAGTTGTTTCTGAAGAAAGTCCCGAAATTTTTACTTTTATTTGCGCATAAGGAACAGATTGATTAAATGCTTTGAAATTTCCTTTAGGCATAATTTCAAGCTTATTCAGCTTTATGTTTGGCGAAGATGCTTTTAAAGCATAATCTGTAAGTTTTTTTCCAAGGCTGCCTGTCTGGATATCAGTTTTTGTAATATTCATAGTCCATCCCGGATCTATTATTGCCATATATTGTCCTGTTTTAGGGTGTTCTGCAACTATAGAAGTTACGCCTATAACGTTTAATGCTTTTGTTACGTTATAATCTTTTGAAATTTTTGAAAAATCACCAATTTTTTCAGCCCTTTTCATTAATTCTGATTTTGGCGGGTGAAGTTGGTAGCTTACGGTGTTTTTAAGGGAGAATACACCCACTGCTGCGAGCATAATAAGAATTATAAAGCCAATAGCCGACGTTAATATAATTTTATAAAATTTCATTATTCGCAAAACCTCAAATTGGGCTGTCTGGCTGCAAGCGTTTCATCAACTCTTGAAACAGGGGTTTTTACAGGTCTTTCGAGTACAAGTTCGGGGTCTTCGTTGATTTCCCTGTTGATTTCTTCCATAACTTCAACAAAATTATCAAGAGTTTCTTTTGATTCGGTTTCTGTAGGCTCAATCATCATTGCTTCATGAACAATCAACGGGAAATAAACCGTAGGAGGATGAATATTGGAGTCCATAAGCCTTTTTGCTATGCCCATAGTATTTACGCCTTTTTCTTTTTGAAGATCGCCGGAAAGAACGAATTCATGCATACAAGTTCTGTCATAAGGAAGTTTATAAGTCTTTTTAAGCTTTTCTTTAAGATAATTTGCGTTAAGAACAGCATCTTCGCTTACTTGTTTGAGTCCTTTTCCTCCCATCATAAGGATGTAAGTATAAGCTCTTACAAGAACTCCAAAATTTCCGTAATATGCTTTAACTTTGCCGATTGTATTTTTTAAATCACAGTTTAAATAATATTTTTCATCTTTAAAATCCACAACAGGAACAGGAAGAAAGTCAGCCAGCTTTCCTGCTACGCCTATTGGTCCGGCTCCGGGACCGCCGCCTCCATGAGGCGTGGCAAAAGTTTTATGCAGGTTAAGATGAACTATATCAAATCCCATAATGCGCGGCTTTGTAATGCCCATTATTGCGTTAAGATTAGCTCCGTCATAATACAAAAGCGCTCCGGCTTCATGGACAAGTTTTGAAATTTCGAGTATGTTTTCTTCAAAAAGCCCGAGAGTATTAGGGTTTGTCATCATTATGGCGGCTGTTTCATTATCAAGAACTTTTTTAAGTTCTTCAATATCAACAATACCTTCTGAATTTGATTTGATTTCTATTGTATCAAATCCGCACATCTTTGCTGTAGCGGGATTTGTTCCGTGAGAAGAATCGGGAACTATTACTTTTGTTCTTTTTTCGCCTATTTTTTCAAAATATTTTTTTACAATAAGCATTCCCGCAAATTCGCCATGCGCGCCCGCAGCCGGTTGCAGCGAAATCGCATCCATTCCTGTAATTTCTTTAAGCTGCTCTTGAAGATTGTACATTAATTCCAGCGCACCCTGCGCAAATTCTTCATTTTGTTCGGGATGAATATTTGTAAATCCGTCCAAGCCTGCTGTATACTCGTTTATTTTTGGGTTATATTTCATTGTGCAGGATCCGAGCGGGTAAAATACATTATCAATAGAAAAATTTTTCTGTGACAGGTTTATAAAATACCTCATCACATCAAGTTCCGTTAATTCCGGCAACTTGATTTTCTCTTTATTTAAGAGGTTTTCAGGAATAAATTTTGATAAATCTTTTTCTGCAACACCGGAAGCCGGAAATTTTATTCCTCTTCTGCCGGTTTTGCTTTTTGTATAAATAACTTCCGCCATCTCACACCTCGTTTTTTTTAATTGTCATTGCGAGGCATGAAATATTGATTATAAATTAAAATTAATCTACCGAAGCAATCTAAAAGACTTTTTTCGCGAACGAATAGGATAGATTGCCACGTCGGCAGCTTTGCTGCCTCCTCGCAATGACAGCCTATTATAAGTATGTTATCACAAAAATTAATCAGTTTCGTCAAAAAGCCGCGGTTCATTTTGCTTATTAAATTTATAAGCAGACAAAGCTTTTGCGGCTTTATTGGATTTATTCAATTCTTCTGATAAATAAACTTTTTTTTCCTGAATAAGTTTTAAATTTTCATGTTCAATTTTATTAACTTGTTCAGAAATTTCTTTTAAATCAATTTTTTTAAACTCTTCTTCCGAGCTTTCTTTTATGGAAATTAATTTTTGAATAAATATATCTTTTTGTTCAAGAAAATTTTGTAAATTTTCGTTAAAATTGTCAAAATTTTCTTTAGGAGGAAAATCATTAAGCAATGAATTTATTTGAAAGTTTAATTCAAGAATTTTTTCATAAATGTTTTTTATTTCTTTGTTCATGCTCTTTGAAACGAATCCTCGTTTTCATTTTCTTCTTCATCATCAAGAATATTAACGACGGTTTTTTCCTTGTTTGCAATTCTTATTGCTTCTTCCCATGTAGCTTTCAGGTCTTTTAAATGAACAAGAACTTCATCTATCATCGTAACATCTTTTTTTATATTAGCCTGAACCAGCCTGAAGTGCATATATTCATACAAATTATATAGATTAACGGCTGTTGCTCCGCCAATCTCCATATCAAGCGTGTTCATAAATTCGGAGATGATTTTTTGAGCTCCGAGAATATTATTATGAACTTCCTGAATATTTTTATTTTCAAGTTCTTTTTTTGCTTTGTTTAAAAACTGAATTGCCCCGTCATAAAGCATTATAAGTATTTTTTCAGGACTTGCTGTTTGTATTTGGTTTGTTTGATATTGTTTAAGATATGGATTCATTAATTAACCTTTTAATCGTCTAACCCTCATTTTTAGGCAGGTATTTAATTTAAATTAACATAAAATATAAATAGACATCTATATTTATTTTAAACTTTTATTAAATAAATTTCTCCTATATAAAAATTATTTTTATTTATATTCTTCTGTCAACTAAAATTCCGGAAGCTGTTTTGCTTTTGGAAACAAGGTTTAATAGATCATTTGGTGAAATTGTTTCAATAATATTGCCTGTTTCCCTGTCAATAAGCTCTACCATATCGTTTAATTGATTAAAATACACTTTAAATTTTTTTGTTTTTTGGGATTTATTTACAAATTCAGGAGAATTTTCATCAAGAAAATCTTCGTCTTTTGTTTCTTCATTATTTGAGTCCTGATTTTTGGTGTCTTTTTTATTTTTACCGTCAGGCTGGACTTTATGGCTTCCGTCCAGTTTTTTTACAAAAGTTTGCGCCTGCGTTTTAGCAGACATTTCTGCATGAATGTTCATTTCAGCAGGAGGGGTTATTTTATACCCCGGTTCACTATATGATATTCCGTCAAAAGGCATTATTTTCTAATTCCTCTTTTTTTCAGACATCTTTTAGAAATTTTGAGTAAAAAGCTTAAGCGCTCCTTAAGCTTAGCATGGCAAGCAGTAAATTTCTATCAAGATGTTGTATGTGCATTTTTATGCTTTTTTTAGGAGCATCATTTATATCTTTAATCGTTGATTCTTTCAATTTTTCTGCCGAGTCTGCTTCTTCTTTTTTTATTTCTTTTTCTAATTCTACTTCTATTTCTACTTCTTTTTCTGAGGCAGAAGCAACTTTAAGTTCAATAAGGCTGTTTTTATTTATTCTTTGGGTAATTTCTTCCTGTTGAACAAGAAGTTCCTGTTCTTTATTTTTTATATTATTTAGTATGTCATCGAGTTTTTTAACAGATTCTTCTTTTTGTTCGGGAGTATCTATTTTGAGGTCTTTAATATCAGGAATTTGCATTTCTTTGAGAGAAATTTTATTTTCTGATTCTTCAATTAATTTCGTGTCGTTAAAAGAAGTTTCTCTGGCGACTTGATTAATTTTTTCGTAGTTTTCATCAATTTTTTTTCCGGAACTCTCTTCATTCTCGTCTGATTCGATAGATTTTTTAATATCTGCAACATAAGAAGATAGTTTATTAAGAGCTTCATTTGTAATATCAATAGCTGTAGATTCTTCTTGAACAGTTTCAAAGGTTGTTTTAACCAAATCCTGTTTTTGTTGTGTTGATTCAAACACATCATTAACTTCAGGCTCTTTTTGTGGAGAGTCTGAAGGTTTAACATCGGCTGTTTTATCAACCTTTCTGGTTTCTTCAGCGAGTTTGGTTTGTAGGGCAGGGTCTATTCCATAAGACATGCCTAAGTCATCCATGGCAAACGACATCGATTTCACTCCAACAACCATTAAGTAAATTTAAAATTAAAATTGGTGAAAAAATATGCATATTAGGATAAACCTATAAAACTTATATGCCCAATTTTTCAAATTATAAACATGTTTTTGATAGATAGTTAATAACATTTTACATGTTGTAATGGCAATCTCCGCTGTTTTTTTAATCAAAATCCTTATCAGGCCTTAGTTTTTTGGTTATTAATATTTTTAAATCTTTCTTAATGTTTCTTAAGAATCCATCTGGTTAAAAACTCCTACTAATTCTCATTCTATGAAGTAAAAACCTTGGATTGTCATTCTGAGGGTTTTAGCCCGAAGAATCTATCCAGATTGCAAATATGGCTATAATTCTAAAAGGGACAGATCCTTCGGCTTCGCCTCAGGATGACAAAAGCAAAATACTTGTTTGACTGCGAATTAGTATCAGATTGTCATTGCGAGCAGGGAACCCGCTTTTTTGATTAAATATCAGAAAAGAAGAGGGTCGAAGCAATCTAAATTCAATTTTATTTTTTTGGATTGCTTCGAACTAAAGTCCTCGCAATGACAGTTTCAGAAAGAAATTTTAACCAAATAGCTTTTTAATTTACGGATAAGAAATTTTGCCGAGGACTTTTTTGTGTTTAGCGCCTGTGCAGGAAGGGACGTTATTCGGGATCTTATAAAATGTTGTATAGGCTAATAAAGCAAACGCAAGAGCTTCCTTGAATTTGTCAGATATTCCAAAATCTTTGTGACTCATGATTTTTACTGTGTCACCGAAGAATGAGTTACAGCCCTGCATCGCCGCTTGTTTTTTATCTTTTGTCGCTGTTTTGGGCATTAATGGTGCAGCGATGCTGCCTCCCGCTTCGCAAAAATCTTTTTTCAACATTTTTACGAGTTCAGGATTATATGCGCCGCCCCCGCCTAAAATAAGTTCATCTATCCTGATTTTCGGGGCAATAAAATTCTCATAAGCATTAAAAATAGTTTTTGCTGTCAAAGCTGTTATTGTTGTCATTATGTCATAAGGATTTTCAGGGGCTTTTAAGAGCATCTTTTCTATGTATTCAGGAGAAAATAACTCTCTTCCCGTTGTTTTAGGAGGAATCTGTCTGTAATATTTTTCTTTCATCAGGTAATTAAGCCAGTTTTCGTCAATTTGTCCCTGAGATGCAAGCAGTCCGTCTTTATCATACCCTTGATTAAAAAACTTTTTCGCGCAGTAGTCAATCATGACATTCCCCGGTCCCGTATCGAAGGCAAAAGTTGCTATATCAGGACTTACGACCGTGACATTTGCCATTCCTCCAATATTTTGAATTGCTCTTGATTTTGTCGAAGATTTAAAAATTAACTCATCCGCAAAGCACACAAGAGGCGCACCCTGTCCTCCGGCAGCAATATCCGCCGGTCTAAAATCAGAAATAGTCGTTATTCCGGTTCTTTCCGCAATAATGGCAGCTTCCCCTATTTGTAGAGTACTTTTTTTATTAAGTCCGTTTATGTATTCATCTACAGGTTTATGATAAATAGTTTGACCATGAGAACCTATTAAATCAACTTCTTGCGGTGTAGTGCCTACTTTTTTTATTACTTCCAGTGCAGCCTGCGCAAAATATTCTCCTATAACAAAATTCATCCAGCAAATTTCATCGAGAGAAGCTTTATTTTCAAAGATTTTAAAAATATTTTGTCTTATATTTTCGGGATATTCCCATACAAGAGAATTTATTATTTCAAAAGAAAGGTCTGTGTTGATTTTAGCAAGGCATGCGTCAATTCCGTCGACAGAAGTTCCTGACATCAAACCTATTACAATTTTAGGTTTAACTATTTCTGTCATTATTCCAGAATATTTTCAATAACGCTTGTTTCGGCTTTATCGGCTCTTTCCAGTGCAACATAAGTTAAATATGCGCCAAGCGCGATTGCTTTCGGGTCTAAACTTGTCTGTTGGGCTGATTCTATTATTAGCGCATTAACTTCAGGATTTTCTTCCTTGATGTAGTGGATCATTTTTTTTCTCCACTCGGCTACATCAGGAATGGTTTCCGCCAACAGTGATTCTTTAATATCTTCTGTAATTAATGGAAGCAATTTATATCAACCTCTTTTTATTCTTTAATACCGATTATGCCGAAAATAAATTTAATTATACTAGCAATATTTATAATTGTAACACTTATTAAGATTTTTAATATGATTTTAATATAAATTTGATTTAGTAAACAAAATTTTTTAATTTATTAAACCGCTTGTTTTTTCTTGATTTCTAAAGCCGCGTCATAAGCGAGAATATAAGCGCTGCAAGCTTTATAATTTTTCATATACCATGCGCAATTTTCTTCCAGACAAAGTTGTGTAACTTCTTTTCCTGCGCTCATTAAAGGGCAAACCTGAACACTACTCATTAATTCTCTCCTAGGTCTTTTTTGTAATAATTTTTATTTTATCAGGTTTTTTCTTTTAAGACTTAGACGATTTAAAGGATTTTTTAGATAAAACTATTTTATTAAAACTTATCTTCGGAAGTGGTTTCTTTTACTTCATCCATTTCTTGCATAAGTTCTTTTATTTCTTCATCTTCCATTTCTTCGTTAGAAGTGTGAATTTTTACGGATATGCTGTTCTTAAAGGTAAGATAAACAAATAATATAACAATAGTCCACAAAAGTGATGCCTGATAGTAATTTATTATAGGTCCCTGGAATCTGTTTGCGATTATTTCGTTCCACCCTGCCATAACAGCCCACACGGGGAACAATATAAATCCGCAAAACAAGCATGTTGAAATGAATCCCAGTAATAATAATCCTGATAAACCGTGTATTTGAAATACTTTAAAATTTTTATTCATATTTTTAAAAAATACCTCTAAGAAATTAATTTTAAAAATTCATTTTCATTTAAAATTGTAACATTTAATTTCAAAGCCTTCTCGTATTTTGAACCGGGATTTTCTCCTACAACCACGTAGGAAGTTTTAACACTTACACTGCTTGTAACCTTACCACCAAGACTTTTAATTACATCAGCGGCCTTGTTTCTGTCCATAGCCTCTAAAGTTCCGGTTAATACAAATATTTGACCCGCCAGCGGCTGTTTTCCTACTGGTTTTTGTTTTTCTTCCTCAAGTTTTACTCCAAAATTTTCAAGTTTTTTTAGCATGGAAAGAACATTTTGATTTTCAAAATATTTTACAATACTTTGCGCTGTTTTTTCACCAACCCCTTCTATGGAGGAAAGTTCTTCAACAGAAGCTGATTTTAATTGTTCAATGGAGTTAAAATTATTACTTAAGATTTCAGCGGTTTCTTTGCCCACATATTTTATTCCAAGAGCATTTATTAAACCGGCAAGCGGTCTTATTTTGCTTGAATTAATCGCGTTTATGATATTTTGCGCGGATTTTTCAGCCATTCTATCGAGAGAAAGAATATCTTCCGTTGTCAATGCGTATAAATCGGCGGGATCTTTCACTAAACCTTTTTCAATAAACTGCGCAACAAGAGAATCTCCCACTCCGTCAATATCCATAGCGCCTCTGCTTACCCAGTATTCCAGCCATCCCTGAAGCTGCGCTTTGCATCCGGCAAGGTTGGGGCAATAAGTTATAACCTCGCCTTCTTTTCTTTCAAGCTTTGCTCCGCATGAAGGACAGTTTTCCGGGTATTTGAAGGGTTGACTTAAAGCCCATCTTTGAGAAACATCCACTCCAATTATTTTAGGAATAATTTCCGCGGCTTTTTTAACCCATACTTTGTCGCCGATTCTTGCATCAAGTCTTTCTATTTCATCAATATTGTGAAGGCTTGCCCTTGATACAGTAGTTCCTGCAAGTTTAACAGGTTGAAGAATCGCAACAGGTGTGATTGCTCCTGTTCTTCCCGTATTTATTTCTATATCAAGAAGTGTTGTTAATGCTTCTTCGGGTGGGAATTTGTAAGCTATAGCCCATCTTGGAGCTCTCGAAGTAAAGCCAAGTTCGTCCTGTTTGTGAATATCGTTAACTTTTATAACAACTCCGTCGGTTGCATAATCAAGTTCAAATCTTTTTTCCTGCCATTCGTTACAAAATCCGACAACTTCATCAATGTTTTTACATAACCTGCTTTGAGGGTTGGTTTTGAAGCCTAATTTTTTGAAAAATTCAAGAGTATCTTTGTGTGTTGGAGGATTGCTGTTTCCTTCGATAATTCCCGCGTAAATAAAAATATCAAGATCTCTTTCGCCGGTAATTTTGGAGTCAAGCTGCCTAACTGAACCGCTTCCTGCGTTTCTCGGGTTTGCAAATTCCTGTTCGCCTGTTTGTCTGCGTTTTTCGTTAAGTTTTTCAAACGAAGAAACGGGCATAAAAACTTCTCCGCGCGCTTCTATAAATTCGGGGATTTCTGTAACTTCTCCCGAATAAAGCTTTAGTGGGATGCTTTTTATGGTTTTCAGGTTTACTGTTATATCTTCTCCTGTTTTTCCGTCGCCGCGGGTTACGCCTCTTGTGAAAAGCCCGTTTTCGTAGCTTAAAGAAATTGCCAGTCCGTCAATTTTCAATTCGCAAAAAAGTTCTATATTTTCCTCCTTAGGAAAAGCTTTTTGTATGCGGTTATACCAGTCTGTTAAGTCTTCTTGTGAATAAGCGTTATCAAGGCTAAAAAGTCTGTATTTGTGTTTAACTTTATTAAAACCTTGAGAAAGAGGGCTACCTACTAATTGCGTAGGGTCATATGGTGTTATAATTTCAGGATAAAGACTTTCTATTGCTTTTAATTCGTTAAAAAGATTATCATATTCATAATCAGGAATCTCTGGAGTATTTTTTTCATAATAAAGTTTATTGTGACGTTTAATATCTTTTCTTAATTGTTGAGCTCTTTCTTTTATCTCAGTTTGAGTTAATCTTTGCAAATTTATTTTTATTTCAGTTTCTGTTAATCTTTGCAAACTCATGTCATAATATCCTTCACGGTTTTTAAACTTTCATTCCGAACTTGTTTCGGAATCTATCCAATGTTAGACAGATGCTGAATCAAGTTCAGCATGACAATAAGATAATCCTGTGAAGATTTTACTATAAAAATGCTTTCTAGTATCCGGTAATATTAATTACGGAATGATTCCTGTTTATGTGAGTTAAAGGATTGTTATTGCTTATAAAACCAATGTAGCAAATTGTACAAAATGAAATAATAATTGAATTTATTACAACTCCAACTGCGATTATTGAAAAAATTTTATTCACCATCCCCAATTTCCCCCCGAAATATTTTTGGTATAATTTGGATGGTACGCTTTTTTTAGTCGTATTAAAATTAACCATGCCGACTTTTTAAAAAAACAGGTGAACTAGTTTTTATGTATATTTCTCAAGCAGTAAACAAAATAATTCAGCATGAACCGATTTTATTCACCACACCGGGGCATTCCGGAGGAAAAGGCGTTTTGCCCGAATATAAAGAAATTGTCGGTAAAAAAATCTTTAAAGCCGACCTGTCTGAACTTGAAGGGCTGGACAATCTTCAAAACCCTTCGGGCATAATAAAAAATGCTCTTGTGAGGGCAAGTGAAATTTACGGGAGCAAAAACACGTTTTATCTCGTAAATGGCTCGACTTCAGGTATAATTGCGCTGATGCTGGCTACAATAAACCGCGGAGATGAAGTCTTAATTTCCAGAAATGCTCATAAATCTGTTATAAACGCGCTTGTTTTATCGGGAGCGAATCCTGTATGGGTAAGTCCTCAATGGGATGAAAACTGGAATATTCCTTCCTGCATAAATCCCGAAAAAATAAAGCAAAAACTTAATGAAAACCCTGATATAAAAGCCGTATGGGTTACGAGTCCCACTTATGAGGGCATAGTTTCTGATATAGAATCAATATCAAAAATTTGTAAAGAAAAAAACGTTCTTCTGATTGTAGATGAAGCCCATGGCGCGTTGTGGAATTTCTCTGAAAAGCTTCCTGTGTCTGCGATTCACCTGGGGGCGGACGCCTGTGTTCAGTCTTTGCACAAGACAGGCTCTTGTCTTACACAGGGTGCGGTTCTTCATTTGAGCCAAAATTCGGGAGTTAATCTCGAAAAATTAACGCAGAGTCTGAATCTAATCAATACAACTTCGCCGTCTTATTTGATTTTATCAAGCATAGAGGCTTCGATAGAATACTTAAATTCTCCTGAAGGGCGACAAAATCTTGATGAATTGCTAGATAATATAGAAGAAATAAAATCTTTTATTAAGATGAATATTGATGCCGGTTTTTTGGGAAGCCAAGATGTCATTGCGAGGAAGGCTGAAAGCCTGACGTGGCAATCTAATACATTTATACATGATTCTACAAAACTTTTTTTGAGGATAAATAGTGCATCAGGATATGATCTTTCTGATATTTTGTTCAAAAAATTCAATATAGAAGTTGAACTTGATAACAACAAAGGTGTTCTTGCTCTTGTCGGAATAGGTACAACCAGAAAAAAACTTGAAAAACTTGCTTTTGCGTTGATTAAGGCAGAAAAAATGTTACAAAAAGCCGAAAAAGAAGAACCTTTAACACCTCTCATAAAACCAGAAGTTGTTTATTCTCCTGCCGATTCTTTTTATAAAAAGTCTAAAAAGATTGAGGTTTCGAGAGCAATAGGGCTTATTTCAAAAGAAACAATTGTTAATTATCCTCCCGGAATTCCTGTAATTATTGCAGGAGAAGTTATTAAGCCGGAACATCTTGGATTTTTCGGTGAGAGAAAAGAAATTGATGTTATTCTTGACTAGTCGGCAGTTTTGGCTAATATGTTATACTGGGGTATAATTAAAATTAGAGCGTAAAGATAAAAAATTAAAAGGTTGATGGAGTTAATTTATGATTGAAATGCAGGTAATGGGAATAGCTATAGACACCAAATCAGGGTCTCCCATTGTTGTTCTTAACGATATAGAAAAGCGAAGAGCTCTTCCTATATGGATTGGACAGGCTGAAGCCAGCGCAATTATAAGACAGCTTGAAAATATTAAAACACCAAGACCCATGACGCATGATTTAATCTGCAATTTGTTGGATTTATCCTCTTTTATCGTAGAAAAAATAGAAATTAACGATTATAACGATACGACTTATTATGCGACTATTTTTGTTAAGGGAAAAAACGGCGAAAAATATGAAATAGACGCAAGACCGTCCGATGCTATAACTATAGCTTTAAAAAACAAATCATCAATATTTGTAACACCTAATGTTGTATTGGACGGAACAATTTCTACAGATGAAGAACGCGATGAGCAGGAGTCTGAAGAATTTAAAAAGTTTGTAAATGATATCAAACCTTCTGATTTTAAAAATCTTTTAGAAAATTTTGAAAAACCTGAAGGATTTAATGAAGAAAATAGTTAGAGGAAAATTTTATGTATATTGACGCAAAATTTCTTGAATTGATAATAACAGGTGTCTGGATATTTCTTGGTATTTTGTTATTAATTATAAATATTTTTACCCAAAAAGTCCTTTTAAAAATTATTGGCATAGCCTGTTTAGTTACAAGCATTTCTGTCAAGATAATTAAAACTTTATTTTCTTTATATCCCCAATATTTTTACTTGGAAATCGCGCTGTTAATGGTTTTAGGTGTTGTGATTTTTTCAGTAATGAGAAAGATGGCATTAAAATCAAACAAAACAGAACCCGAAACAAATAAATTTTAAAAACAAATAACTTCAACGTATTTTTCATGGTGCTTTATGTTTACGGGAGAAGAAAATTCGTAGAGTTCTCCATCAAGCATAAATAAACTTTTTTCGTCGAATTCAAGGTTGATTTCCTTTATTTGCGCATAAAAAATTGAAGGATCCTGCAATATATTCAGGCGCGCCTGATTTTTCACCAGAAGCCATAACATATCGGAAGGTGTTACATGCGGATAAACATATATAAAAGAAAATAAATTTCTATCTTCATCTTTTATATCTTCAATTGCCAGATCTTTGCTTATTAAGCTGGCGTTGTTTATTATTAAATAGCCTGTCTGAAATTTCATAGAGTCCATTTTAAATTCTTTTAAATGATCGTAAAAATTGGCTAAAGACATAAATCCCGGCAAATTATAGGCAAAAGAACCCCAAAAAACTTTTGAATTTTGGGAAGTCGACTGAAGTACCTGACATGCAACCCCGTACAGCAAGCCTGTTAAAAATTTATATTCGTCATTAACCATCGCAATCTTATGAAAAATATTATTTTTTTCATTTTCATTTGCTATTAAATAAGCTGCATCTTCCAGAAAATACGGCAGATTCAAGGATTTTGCAAATTCGTTTGCTGTGCCTGTAGGAATTATTCCAAATTTATAAGCCCAGAAAAGCTTTTCAGGTATAGCGTTTATAGCCTTGTGAATAGTTCCGTCGCCTCCTGCAATGACAATCAGGTCTTTATGATTTTCTTGAGGCTTATGATTTTTCAGAAAATCCTCGTCAATAATTTCAAGGTTTAAATTATATTCTTTGCAAAATATCTGGTAAAGCCGGCTTATTCCTCCCATATATTTTTTGTCAAAATCAGGATTAGGGAATAAAAATACTTTTTTTTTCATTTTTTGCCTCTATTTCTTGTCATTGCGAGGAGGGGCTTTAGCCCCGACGAAGCAATCCAAAAAGTAAAAATTGAATTGCTTCGTCGCAAGCTCCTCGCAATGACAGTTCTCTTCTTTTAAGGCTGTTTTCAACGATTTTAAATTCAACATAACATATATTTATAGATAAAACCTTAACTCCAGGTGTATAAATATATGGAGTATTTTTTAAAATAAAAATTTCTGCTAGACTTTTGATATGAAAATAAAAATAATTTCACTAATTTTATCAATATTTATGTTTTTTGAAATACTGCCTGTTTATGCGGTAAATTCGGCTGCTCAATTGTCAGAAACAGCTCATAAGGCTTATATTCAAAGTAATTTTCTGGAATCAGCGCAGTATTACGAAAAAGCATACTCTGTTGAAAAGAATAAAGTCTTTATTGACAATGCAATTACTTCATACTTAAGCTATGCCTTTAATTTGGCTAATGAAAAAAAATATGACGAGGCGATAAAATATTGCAGAAAAGTGCTTTCACTTCGCCCTGCCGAGCAAAACGCTAAAGAACTTCTTTCTGATATTTATTATTCAAGAAGTTCGGACAGTTTTTACAGTGGAAATGTAGAAAAAGCAAGAGAAGATCTTGAAAATTCTTTAAAATACAGCGTACTTCCCGAACAAGCGCAAAAAGCGAGGGAAGGTCTTGCACAGCTTAAAAATTCAGGAAATCAGGCAAAGACTTCTGTATTTAGACCTGCAAATGTTTCTGCGCCCGACTCAATACCGGAGCTTGTAAAACTAATAGAAATAAAGATCTACGGGGAAGCCCAAGATAAATTACCCGTGACAGAACGAGTTAAGAAACTTGAAAAAGATGTATTCAATAAAAATTATAATGATGAAAGTTTAACTCTCAGGCTGGATCGTTTAAGAAAAGAGGTTTTGCCGGAACTTGCGCAAAAACAGGTAAATAATTTCACGCAGGAGCAGGATTATATTGAGGATATAATCGAACAGAGCAACGGAACGGCAAGAATTTTCGGGAAAATGCCGATATTTGTTTATATAGACGACGCGGATGTTAAAACTTACAAAAAATATTATAGAGATGCTGTTAAGGATGCAATGAAAGACTGGGAAAATGCTTCCGGCGGCAAAATAAAATTTGAAATCTCAAATGATCCTGCTAAATCACATTTGAAAATTGTCTGGACGAATTATTTTGAGGATTTTGCGTGGCAGCCGGAGTTGAAAAAAGAAGATATATCAGCAGAAAAACAAAGAATAAAGTATGGGAAAGCCAACTCTTTTGTTAGAATCGGATCTATTGCGGCAATGGTATTGGGAAGTCTGGTTGGAATTCCTGCAATTGCGATGGTTGGTTCAATTGGAGGCTCTGTAGCGTCGCCCATTCTTCAATATAAAAGTTTGGATCTTGATGATAAGTTGATGAATATTAAAATAAATACAGACTGCACCGCAGGCATGACCAAAGAACAGTCAATAGAGAAGATAAAACAGATTGCAACGCACCAGTTAGGGCATTCCATAGGGATCTATGGTCACAGCCCCGACGCTAATGACATAATGTACAGCAATTTTTCTGTTAATAAGCTTTCTGACAGGGACAAAAACACTATTAAAGAAATTTACAAAAACGTAAAAACGGATGTTAAATAGAAAATATTATTCGATTTCGGTAACATTTCCGTCTCTGTCATAAGTAGTAATGTCTTTTGCAGTTCCGTTGCTGTCATAATTGGTTATTATTTTTCCGCCGTCTGATGTGTATTTTATATATTGCGTAAGTTTATCGTTATTGTCAAAACAACTTATATGGTCAACTTTTCCTGTTGATAAATAAGTATATTCATTTCTTAGCAAGATATTACCTGTTGCATCTTTGTTTAGTACTTTTGATATCCTGTTTTTTGCTGAATCATAAATTGCGGATTTTATTTTTCCGTCAGCACTGACAGAATCTTTTTGTGTAAGCTTAAGGTTAATTCCGTCATATATAGATGTTTCGCTGGAGTTGTTAAGGTGGATTATTTGAGTTTTGAAAGATTGCGTTTTGCCGTTTAATGATAAATTGGTTTTTATTATTTTATCTCCGTTAGATAAATATTGATAAGCTTCTGTGGTTATTTCACCTGTAGTTGTGTTTGTGGTTTTTGAAGCAGTAATTTTTCCTAAAGAATCAAAATCTTTTGTATTTCCGTTTTGGTCATATTGAGTAGTTCCGGTTGATTTATTAGAGCCGTTAAGGTGGTTAACGGAAACTAAAATCCCGTTGGTATAATTGTATTTATCTGTTGCTGTAACGCTGCCGCCGCTGTTTGTTTTAGTTACAGAAGTTATTTGATTATTTTCATAGAGAGTGGCGGTTTTATTGCCGTATTTATCCGTTGTGTTTTTTTGCAGAAGCTGTGTTTTATCGCTGTTATAAACACTGGTTTCACTTGAACCGTCTTTGTGTATTATTGCGTCTTGAATAGCAGTAATTTCACCATTACTGGAAGTATTAATACTATTTACAGCAGTATCTCCGGAATTTGGCACATTATAAGTGTATGTACTGTTTAATTTACATCCGCTGTCAGCGTTTAATACCGAGTTTGTAATTTTGTTATCTGTTCCATAATTTTCGATTAAAGTTCCGGTAAGGTTATTAACAGTAGTATTGTATTTATAAATGGTTTTAGTTTCGTCCAAATTCCATACCGATGTGTCAACCAAAGTTCCTGATGCGTCAAAATGGTCTAAAGATTTTATTTGATTTGGATTGTTATAGTTATATTTGCCTGTGGCTATTAAGTTTCCTTTCGCATCTTTTTCTGTGATAGTGTCTATTTTACCGTTTGCATAAGAATAATAATCAATTTTATTAATATTTCCTTTAGTATCTTTTTCTGTAACACTATCTATAACATTTTCAGCGGAATAAACTGTTGATTTGATTGTTCCGTTTGTATTTACTTCATCTTTTTGTGTAAGTACACCGTCAGTGTATACTTCCTGACTGCCGTTGGAATGTTTTGAGTTTATCCGTTCACTTACCTGTAAGCCGAGAGCATTTGTTGTTTTTGTTGTTGACTTAATATCTCCGTTGGTTTGATATTCATACGCAGTAGAAATCGTGCTGCCGTCATCGGTTTTTATAAAAGAAGTTAATGGTTTTGAAAATCTGTTAAATGTATCTCTTTGAGTAATTTCTCCGTTATTGTCATATTTAACCTGAATTTTCGTGCCGTCATCGCTATAAAGGGTTTTGCCAATTTCTTTTCCTGTAGAATCATAGCCGGTAATGGTTGATGTTTTTCCATTATCGTCATAGTCGTATTCTTCTTTGCTGACAAAATTATCACCAGAATCGGTTTTTGTTATAGTTGATGTTTTGCCGTCATTATTATAGAAAGTTGCAGTTTTACTGCCATCTTGAGCAGTTTCGTCTTTTTGAATAATTATTCCGGAGTCGTTATATTGATATTTTTCCTCAGCACCGTTAGTATGTGTTACTGTTTTTAAGGTCATCTTATAATCGCCGGTATATTCAATTTTAGTTTCAGTTTTATCATAGGCATAAGTTGTTGTTACGACAGTCCCATCGGCATTAATGATAGTGTCCGAAGTTTTTTTCCGGTTTAAATCAAAAGTGTTTACACTGTTGTTTTCAGTTGAGTATTTTCCGTTTTTTAAAATACTTAAGTCCCCAAAAGAAATATCGCCGGCAGAACCGTTCATTGAGGCTAATAATTTAAGGTCTGTTAAGGAGATTCCATTAGTATTATTGCCGTCCAGTTTTGTTAATTTATCAATTAATGCCAATTCTGAAGTATCAAGCTGACCATCTAAATTGGTATCAAATATATTTTTTATTGTTTTGACTGCGGCATCATTTTTTTTTGTAATATCGGTTAAATCTTCTTTTTTTATGTTATTTATACTGCTGTTGTTAAAAGCAGATATTACTTTATTTAAATTCATCTCTAATTCCTTTTTTTAAATTAATATATTTTATTTATCGAGATAAACTATAAAAAAATTGAACGAATTTGTAAATTTCAAAAAAAATTGAAACACTTTGTTACATGTAAGAAGCTATCTGGTTAAAGTTTCTTTCTTTCTGGAACTGTCATTGCGAGGGCTTTAGCCCGTGGCAATCCAAAAAATAATGACTGATTTTAGATTGCTTCGTCGCAAGCTCCTCGCAATGACAATTGCAGATTTTAACCAGATGGGTTCTAAAAAAATAAATGATCAATCGTGTGTATTTTTATGCTTTTTTGTTATACTAAAAACTTAGATTGTCGCGTCGAGCCTTCGGCTCTCCTCGCAAAAACAAGGTAGCAACAGATGGAGAAAATAAAATGACAGAAGCAACAAAATTAAAGTATGAAATTAAAGACATTAATCTTGCTGAAGCCGGTAAAAATCAAATTGAATGGGCAGATAGAGATATGCCTGTATTAGCTTCAATCAGAAAAAGATTTAAAGAAGAACAGCCTTTTAAAGGCATTAGGATTGCGGCATGCGCTCATGTTACAAAAGAAACCGCAAATTTGGCAATTACTCTTAAAGAAGGTGGTGCAGACGCTGTTTTAATTGCATCAAACCCGCTTTCTACTCAAGATGACGTTGCAGCTTCACTTGTTAAAGATTACGGAATTTCTGTATTTGCATTAAAAGGCGAAGATGCAGAAACATATACCAAACACGTAAATATAGCACTTGATCACAAACCGCAAATTATTATTGATGACGGTTCTGATGTTGTTGCGACTCTTGTTAAAGAAAGACCTGATCAGATTAAAGATATTATCGGCACTACCGAAGAAACAACCACGGGTATCGTAAGACTTAAAGCAATGGAAAATGACGGAGTTTTAACTTTCCCTGCTATGGCGGTAAATGATTCCCAAACAAAACATTTCTTTGATAACAGATATGGAACAGGTCAAAGCACATTAGACGGTGTTATCAGAGCGACAAATATTCTTATCGCAGGAAAAAATGTTGTGGTTGTCGGCTATGGCTGGTGTGGAAAAGGTTGCGCGATGAGAGCAAGAGGCTTGGGCGCTAATGTTATCGTTACTGAAATTGATCCTGTTAAAGCTATAGAAGCTGTAATGGACGGTTTTAGAGTTATGCCTATGAAAGAAGCCTCTTCTTTAGGTGATATTTTTATAACAGTTACCGGAAACAGACACGTAATCAACACAGACCATTTTAAATTAATGAAAGATTTCGCTATAGTATGTAATTCAGGACATTTTGACCTTGAATTAGATATGGCAGGTCTAAATAAAATGACAAAAAGTCATAAAAAAATCAGAACTTTCCTCGATCAACATAAATTAGAATCAGGAAAATCAGTTCTTGTTCTCGGCGAAGGAAGACTCGTAAATCTTGCGGCAGCAGAAGGACATCCTGCAAGCGTAATGGATATGAGTTTTGCGAATCAGGCACTTGCTGTTGAGTATTTAATCAAAAATCAGGGCGAACTTGAAAATAAAGTCCATGTTCTTCCTAAAGAAGTTGATCAGAACATTGCAAAGCTTAAACTTGCTTCAATGGGTGTATCAATAGATGAATTAACACCTGCAATGGTTGAATATATGAATAGCTGGCAAGTTGGAACATAGAACCCTAAATAAAGATTAATAACAAAAGAGGCGAGAATTATTATTTTCGCCTCTTTGTTATCAACTTACAGCTACGGAGAAACAGAATTTAGAGCCTTTTCCTTCTTCTGTTTCAAACCAGATATTGCCATTATGCGCATCTATGATTTGTTTTGCCAAAAACAATCCCAATCCTGCTCCGATTTTTCTTTCGATTATTTGAGCCATGGCATATCTTTGAAAGAGTCTTTCTTTCATATCAGGAGTTATACCCGGACCATTGTCACTTATACAAGTTATTAACCTGTTATTTTCTCTATAACTTTTTATGTCAATAATTCCATTTTCTTGTGTATATTTAATGGCATTATCTAAAATAATTTGAACAACTTTTTCAATTTCATTTTTATCAACGGTAATAGGAGGAATATCCGATGTCAAATCAACATTTATTGTTATAAATTTGGATTTGGCTGATTCATTTAGTTCCCTTAGCGCTTCATTTATTATTTCCTGCATATTAGAACTTCTGAAGTTCAGTCGTTTTCTGCCTGATTCATATTGATAGCTGTCTAATAATTTTGTTAATAATTTAAATAAACTTTTATTACTTTCTATTGTTTGGTTAATAAAGTCAATATATCTGCCTATTGGTTCATTAGCCTGTCTTGCGGCTAAATATTCAAGAGCTTTTTGTTGTCCCACAAGAGGAATTTGAATACCATGAGCAAGGGTTAATATAAAAGTATTTCTTAATTCATCTATTTCTACCAGTTTTGTAATTTCCCAGATGGCAGTTACTACAGACTCTGTGATTGCTTTTAAAAGAATGATTTCCTGTTGCGTCCATTCTTTTGGTTCTGACGAACATAAAATAATTAACCCTAAAGTTTTAATTTCATGATTATATTTGACAAGAGGAATTGTAAGTATTGAGCTTATATCGAAATATTTAAAAAAACTTTCCGCTTCGTTGTTATTTTTATAAAAATCTTGAACATTTTTTATAATAAGGTGTTCTGAATTTTCTTCTGTTTTTAATAGAGTATTTGTAAAAAATTTAGGTAATTTAACTTTTGTAATAGAATACGATTCATTGTTTTTTAAATATTCATATTTTATTTCAGGACTTTCAAGTTTAAGAGCCTGAGTTTCTGCAAAAAATACTCTATCAGAATTAAATATATCCGCCAATTTTGAAATCAGGTAGTTATAAATTCTTCCCAAGCTTTCAGATGTTTTAATATTAGTGATAATTTCCCTTAAGATTCTTTCTCTTTCAGCATTTTCTTTAACGGTATTATAAAGTTTTACTTGATAAAGCGCGATGCTTAGTTGTTCGGTAAGAATTTTAAAAAATTCATAATTCTCGTGTAAAAGTTTAAAGCATTCACCCGTATAGTGAAAAACCAGAAATATAATACTTTCGTCATCTTCAGTAATTAATACAGGCAGGGCATAAAGTGATTTAATACTATAGTTTTTAAAATATCGTTCTAAATCGGTATTTTCAAAATTATTTTTTCTTAAAAATTCATCTGTATTTTCAATTGCTAACAGTTTTTCTTTTAGTGTTATTTCTCCTAAGACATTAAGAGCTTCCTGTATTGGCTCAACATTTATTAAGCTTCCTATGTCCGGAGAAGATAAATATTCAGAATAAATAGTAGTTGGCAAATATTTATTTGTTTTTTTGTCAAAAATTCTTAAATAACATCTGTCTGCATTAAAAGCTTTGCCAATTACAGTAACGATATTTTTTGTTACTTCATCAAGTTCGAGAGTGCTTCTGATTGTTGTAATCATTTCTCTTAATAAAATTTCTCTGTTTGCCTGATTTTTAACGGTTGTATAAAGTTCTGCCTGTCTTATAGCAATATAAGCCTGATTTGCAATTGTGTGCAAAAGTTCTATTTCATCGTCAGTCCATTTTCTATAACTATTCACCTGAGAAAATGCCATAACACCCCATTTATCGTCCTCTTTTTTTACAGGAATTATTACATAGGACTTAATATTGAGCATTTTAGTCGCATTAATAAAATAATCAGGAAAATTTGTTCTATCTAATCTATCAATATCTTCTATTATGATATCTTTGCCTTTATCAACTGCCGTAAAGCCTATAAATTGAGTAGATTCAACAGGATAAGCAACATCTTTTATCCCGATAATGTCAGGATTGGATTTTTCTTCACTGCTTATAGACCATTCCGAATAATTTGTTTCTTTAGCATAACTTACGATTGAAACTCTATCAAATTTAAAAAGATCCAGGACTTCTTTGCATATTATTTTTAAAACTTTTTCTAAATCCAGTGTTTCGCCTATAGCAAAAATAATTTTGCGGATTAATTCAGCTCTATTGAATTGATTTTTAGTAGTCGTATAAATTTCTGTCTGATGAATGGCAATAAATGATTGTTTTGCAATTTCATGCAGAAAATCTATCTCATCCTGAGACCATTTTTTGTAAGAATTTATCTGAAAAAGTCCAATTATTCCCCATTTTTCCCTATGTTTGCATATTCCATGTGTTTCTTCAAAGGCACATCTCCCTTTTATACCTTTAATTGGAATTATAAGCATTGATTTAATACCAAATTCCAAATAAGAATTTTTAAAATAGTCAGGAAAATCAGTTTTTTCTAAATTTTCTATAACTATATTTTTCCCTTCATCTAAAACAATTTCCTTAACAAAATTTCCTGTTTCAAATGCGAATTGAAAATCTTTTTGCATTAATAAATCAGTTTGAGGATGACACTCCGCTAAAAAATCCCATTCATTAAGCTCTTCTTTATAAGAAGCAATGACAACTTTATCAACCTTAAACAATTTTAATATTTCCTTACATACAATATTTAAAATTTTATTTAAATCAAAAGTACTTCTTATAGCTTTTGATATTGAAAGCAAAGCCGTTTCTTTGTCGGCAAATTCTTGTATTTTTATTTGTTTGTCAAGTAATTTTTTTGTGTAGTTCCAATTATCTTCAATAATAATATTTAATTTTTCAGCTAACAAAGCAGTTTCATCCCTTGATATTATTGGTATTTTTTCAGGTTCATTCTCCGGTGTACATTTTTCAACGGTTTTTATAATAACTGTAATAGGATTAATAAAATTTAAAAACAATACAGACATAATAGCGGAAATGATTATAAGAGTTTCGAGAAAAATGGCAGAAGCAATTGACGGGAATCTAATGCCAAATATAATCGAACAGATAGTGACAAAAATTATATAAAAACTAACCAGCGTTAATGCCAGATAAGCCAATAGCGTATCTTTTATTGATATAGTCAAAGGCATTTTGTTTAATTCATTAAGTCCCAATAAAACCAGTAAATATCCAACAGATTTTATTATATGAGATAAAAATCCAAAAAATGGCGTAAGGTCAGGATTTAAAAGGAAAATAGCGCTTATTGCCAGAATAAATAAAGCAACTATAAAAATTGAAAAAATGTTTTTTGATTGATCAATTTTTATGTTTGCATATATAAAAGCTGTAAACAGAAACAGAGTAGTATCAACTATATGCAAATTTTCCGCTAAAATTAAAAACTTGATTCCGCTGATATTTTTTATATAAAAAGTTAAGAAAGAAGTAAAAATTATTGCCAGTATTGCTATAGTTAAATAAATAAGGTAAGCATTTATTCTAAAATTATTTTTTTCTTTAGATTTTATTTGAGGATAAAAAAGAGCCATAAATAATGAACCCGATATAACCAGGCTTTCTATTAAGAGATAAAAAATACCCGGATCTTGCTGCAGGTTTTCTACATTTAAAATATTATAAGGAAAAGAATACTTGGTTACTACGTGCATAATGGTTAACAGGCTTCCTGTCAGGAAACCGCCTGCTATTATTGCCATTCTTTTATCGCGGGTTTTTGAATATAAATAGTTAGCTTTTAAAAATATTAAAATTGATAGCGTTATTATTATAAATTCAATAAAATGATGCATTGCTAAACTGAAAGTAAATGATATAGGAAAAATAATTGGAATATAATAAATAAAACCAATTAAAAAAATGATAAAGAAAATTATAAATAAATATAAGTTCATTAATGTTCGCAATATTTAAAAATCCAATTAATTTAATCAAATATATATGAGTTTCGCATTACTCTGGAGAATTTTCATTGGAACAATGTTTAATAATAAATTAGTTAAACGGGTGTTTAATTTAATAAGTCTTAAAAGTGCAACATAATTAATAATTAAATAAAAAAGGTTTTTGTTTAATTGAATCTCAAGAGCGTAAAACAGGCATCAATGACTGATATTGATGAGCTTTTAAAATCGTTTGATACTTCTTTTGAGGGATTGAGCGAGAAACAGGCGCAACAACGCCTTAAGAAATATGGATATAACGTTATTTCTGCCGATAAACAAGAAAATGCCTTTATTAAGCTGCTTTCAGAATTCGCAAGTCCTTTAGTTCTTTTGTTATTTAGCATTGTAATTATATCTTTTTTTATAGGGGAAGTAGAATCAGCGATTATTATTATCGCAATGATTATTATTAATGTATTTATGACCTTTTTTCAGGAATATCAGGCAGACAAAGCGGCTGAAAAATTAAAAAAACTTGTTAGTACAACAGTTACAATAATTAGGTCGGGAAAAGAAGAAGAAATTTCCCAATCAGAGCTTGTGCCGGGAGATATAATCAGGCTTTCGGCGGGGAATATTATACCGGCTGACATAAGAATCATTTCTTCAAAAAATCTTTATGTTAACCAGTCTGCAATGACAGGAGAAGCTTTGCCTGTAGAAAAGAGTGAGAACTCTTATCAGGATGATTTAAAAAATAATATTTTTGATATTCCTAATATTTGTTTTATGGGTACTAATGTTAACAGCGGAACTGCTATATGTGTTGTTATCGCGACAGGAAGCAACACTTATTTAAATTCAATAGCGGATAAAATAACTCAAAAAACTCAAAAAAGCAGTTTTGAAGAGGGAGTAGACAAATTTGTCATGCTTCTGGTAAAAGGCATGACTTATATTGTATTGGTTGTATTTATTATAAACGCTTTAAATAAGGGCAATTGGCCAGAGGCTTTGCTTTTTGCGATTGCCGTCGCGGTAGGTTTAATCCCGGAGATGATGCCTATGATTGTAACGATTAACCTTTCAAAAGGAGCTTTAAGCTTATCAAGAGGCAAAGTTATAGTTAAAAAGCTGAATTCCGTTCAAAGTTTGGGCGCTATGGATGTATTGTGTTCCGATAAAACCGGCACTCTTACGCAAAACAAGATTATTCTGGAAAAACACATAGATATAAACAGTCAGGAGAATGAAGATGTTTTTTTATATGCTTATATAAACAGTTATTTTCAGACAGGGCTGAAAAACTTAATGGATAATTCGATTTTGGAACATTCTAATAAACACTCGGGGAAAAATTTAGATATAGACAAAAAATATGTGAAAGTTGATGAAATCCCTTTTGATTTTCAGCGTCGTCGCATGTCGGTAATAGTTAATTCTAATAACATACAGCCGGTACTTGTTTGCAAAGGCGCTGTAGAAGAAGTTATAAGTATTTGCGACAGATTAAACAACAATAATAATATTCTGAAAATTGATAATTTTCATAAGGAAAAAATAAAAAAAATAACAGAAGAATTAAACGAAGACGGGTTTAGGGTTATAGCCGTCGCTTATAAAGATTTTGAATCTCCTAAAGATAAATTTTCTTCTGAAGACGAAAGTAATCTTATTTTA
>Ga0209212_1002389_pt1 | contig 26898 bp, 20 predicted proteins | sample RifGroC2_FD_183996 | JGI IMG/M metagenome (GOLD analysis project Ga0209212, IMG submission 183996) | Groundwater microbial communities from Rifle, Colorado, USA - Groundwater C2 (SPAdes) (version 2) | ecosystem: Environmental > Aquatic > Deep subsurface > Groundwater | place: Rifle, Colorado... | reverse complement strand
ATCATCGATGCCTCCACAAGTCATGTCCCGGGGCATCTGGTGGAGGACGCCGCCGATCTGTACCGGGTCATGGAGCAGATCTGGGACCGAACCAGGGGACGCGTCGAGGCCTCCCATTTCCTCCTCGCCGGATACAGCCTGGGCGGGACCGAGGCCGCCTTCGTGGCCAAGCTGGACGAGGAGCGCAAGGTGTTCGATTTCCGCAGGGTGCTGATGCTGAACCCGGCGGTGAGCCTGTACAACTCGGTGTCGAGAATCGAGGGGTTGTTGGACAGCATCCCCGGAGGCCCCCGGAGGATCGGAGCGTTCTTCAACAGCGTGCTGGCCAAAGGGACCGATTTTTACCGGGAGAGGGATTTCGTCGGCATAGACGACGACTTTCTCTTCGCCGCCTACCAGGCCCACCTGCTGGACCGGGACGAAGCCGGGGGGGTGATCGCGGTCTCCTTTCGCATTGGCTCCGCGGGGATGATTTTCGCCTCCGACGTCATGACCAACGGGGGGTACGTCGTCCCGAAAAACAAGGTGCTGAAGAACAGCGATTCCCTGGAGGAGTACTTCTGGACCTCCTTGCACCTCTCCTTCCTGGACTACTTCGACGAGTATTTCTACCCGTATTTTCGGAGCAGGCACCCCGGCCTCTCCAGGGAGGAACTGATAGAAACGCTGAGCCTCAAAAGCATCGAAGGTTACCTCGCCTCCTCCGCCAAGATCGCCGTCATCACCAACCAGGACGATTTCATCCTGGCTCCCGGGGAGCTCGACTATCTGCGCCGGGTTTTCGGCCCCCGTCTCACGGTCTATCCCCGTGGCGGGCACCTGGGCAATCTCGAGTTCGGCGCCAACATGGCCTTTATGATCGAGCGGCTGCGCTCGTCGACCTGGTGAGCAAGGTGGGGGAAGGTATGTACGATAAAGCGATCAAGTCGATCATGGTGACCGTTCTGGTCCTGACGCTTTCCGGCTGCGCCGGCAGGAGCGCGTCGCTTGTGCCGGACGAGACGCCGCCCATGCACACGGTGAGCGAATTCAGCGACGACGAAACCGTGTCACGCACGCGCGACCCGTGGGAAGGGTTCAACAGGAGCGTGTACCGATTCAACTACGAGGCCGACCGCTTGGTAATACTTCCGGTCGTTTCGGGATACGAAAAGGTCGTTCCCAGCTTCGCCCGGACCGGAGTGAGCAACTTTTTCGCCAACCTGGGCGAGGTCCGGAACTTCTACAACTGCATCCTGCAGGCGAAAGGAAAGAAGTCCCTGGTGACTCTCGGGCGCTTTCTGACCAACTCCACCATAGGGATCGGCGGCCTCTTCGACCCGGCGACCAGCTTCGGGTGGAGGCGGCAGCACGAGGACTTCGATCGCACCCTGGAAACCTGGGGGGTCGGCACCGGCCCCTACCTGGTTCTCCCCATTCTCGGGCCGGCCACGGCCCGCAGCGCGGGGGGACTTGCGGTCGATGGCGGGGTGCGCTGGGCGATCATGAACGGTATCGATCCCTTCGGCGGCACCGGAGCCCGAACCGAGATCGAGACCGGCATCACCGGCCTGGAGACGGTGGATCTGCGCCACAGGGAAAGCTTCCGCTATTACGAGAGCGACTACCCCTTCGAATACTACATGGTCCGTTACATCTTCAGCGAGCGCAGGGAGCTGAAAGGCATCCAATAGGACCGGCGTTCACTAGAAAGGTCCCGGCCCTGTGGCTGTCGGGGCCCGCCCCCCGCAGCCAGGGAAGCTCTTTTGTCCGTCATGGGTCTGGAGCTACCGGTGGGACATGAAATCGCGGAACAAGGAGTGATCTACATGAAAGGTGAAAAAGGAGAGGAAAAGGGGCCGCATCCAGCATGCCTCGACCCGATGAATCGCATTAGCAGGCTCCCTGCTTCGAGCCGCAAGCCTCTTTCGGTGTTCCCCGAAACCAAGCTGGAAGAGGCGGTTACTCACATGCTGACCAATGACTATTCCCAACTGCCTGTGATGACCAGTGCAAGAGACGTCAAAGGAATCATTACCTGGGCCACCATCGGCAGCCGCTTGGCCATGGGCAAGAATTGTTCGGTGGCTCGCGAGGTTATGGAACAGCACCAGGAAATTCGTTCCGATGCATCGCTTATCTCAGCGATAACTCTCATTGCGGAACATCAGTATGTGCTGGTTCGCGGCCACGATCAGAAGATCAAAGGGATCGTTACGGCAAGCGACCTGAGCCTGCAGTTTCAACAACTGGCGGAGCCCTTCCTGTTGCTGGGCGAAATAGAAAGCCACTTGCGGCAAGTCGTCAGCCAACGGTTCACCGCCACGGAATTAAGGTCGGCAAAGGACCCGACAGACGCCAAACGCGAAGTGACCTCCGTTGCGGACCTTACCTACGGTGAGTACAAAAGGTTACTGGAAAACCCGGAGCGCTGGGAAAAGCTGAACATTACCGTCGACCGCAGAACCTGCATAGAGAAGTTCGAGAACGTAAGGAGAATCAGAAATGACGTCATGCATTTTGACCCGGAGGGCATCCCCGTAAGGGACCTGCAGGCAATCCGTGAGTTTGCCCGCTTCCTTCAGAGGATACAGATCATCACTGTATAGCCCTTTGCACCAGGGCAGGCGACCAAGGTGCAAAGGCATTGAACAAGTCAAGAGGGGGTTTTGTGAAGCAATTAGAAGCCAGCAAATTTAATACATCCGGCAATGCGCGATCCTTCGTCCGAGGCGTAGCATGTCTTCTTTCCGAAGAAGATCCGGAATTGATGATGGAATTCTTAAACACACTCGATATCGCAAACGCCGCGCTGGTATCTTGGCTGATCGAGGAGAAAGAGAAGGGAAGCTCCTGTCTCCGGGGGGAGAGTGCCGGCTCGAGGGAGTTTCAACTGGCAGTGGATAAACTCAAAGCGACCCTTGCGAAGTCGAAGTGACTCGAAGCGCCGCAAGGAAGCTGATCAACACTAATCTTCCGCTAGCAGAAACTCCCCCTCCCCTTCAAGGGGAGGGCGGGGGTGGGGATGGGGTCAAGCAGGCGCCAGAGCCCCATCCCCCACCTGTCCTCCCCCTTGAAGGGGGAGGGATGCCCTGGCGGAAGATGGTCGCTAATCAGCATAAGGAATGTAACCGATGGAAAGGCCTGACAAGCGTGAAGAGATCGTCCGTGCAGCCCTGGCACTCATCGCCGAACGCGGGTTCCACGGCGCCCCCCTGGCAATGATCGCCGGTCGGGCAGGTGTAGGCACCGGGACGATCTACCTCTATTTCGACAACAAGGACGAGCTGATCGCCGAGATATACAAGGACATCGAAGACAGATTGTCCCTCCTCATGGAAGGATGCCAGCCTGAGATGCCTGTCAGTGAACGGTTTCTCCACCTCGGCAGGTCGTTGCTGCGCTACTTCATCGAGAACCCTCTCGACTTTCCCTCCCCAAGGTAGCGAGACGCATTTCCTCTCCGATGCAACGATGAAGTACTAAGCCCATCCCGGACCGTGCGCGGACAATGTCAAGAAGCTCCCTGGCATGATTGAGAGAGCCATCCCTTAAGCTGCGCTCATCTGTTTATTCATGACGCCATCCTCAACAGTTATGACGTCCCCTGCCTTAACAGAGAAAATTTCACGATTGTGTTATAATGAGTCCTGCGTATATACAGACGCGCCACTTTTGACAGAGTCAAAAACTTACCTGTCACTGTAAGCTTGATTTCGCGTGTGCCGCAGCCTTGCCTCATTCAGTAGGTTCAGGGCTGAAGGGATCGAGATTCCGTTCCCCCAGAGGACGGTGCATCTTCGCGAGGTGAAGACATGAACGGCAAACCGGTTGCCGCTACGGAGACCCGGCCCTCGGGCGCCACAGCGCCTGGCTGGCGGCTCGACCTGGGCGCCACCCTGCTGAATAACGGGGCTACTTCTTTCAGGGTCTGGGCGCCCAAGACCCAAGCCCTCTCGCTGCGGCTTTTCTCGGGGCGGGAGAGCGAGCTGGTCCCGCTCCACAAAGAGGAGCGGGGCTACTTCGCCGCCACCATCCCCGGGCCCGGGGCGGGCACGCGGTACCGCTACCTGTTCCCGGACGGCAGCGAGCGCCCGGACCCCGCCTCCCGCTTCCAGCCTGAAGGTGTCCACGGTCCGTCCCAGGTGGTGGACCCCGCCGCTTATACCTGGCGCGACCAGGGGTGGCGGGGCTTGGCGCTGGAGAACTACCTCATCTACGAGCTGCACGTGGGAAGCTACACCAGGGAGGGGACCTTCCAGGCGCTGATCCCGCGCCTGGACTACCTGGCCGAGCTGGGGGTCACGGCGCTGAACCTGATGCCGGTGGCCCAGTTCCCCGGCACCAGGAACTGGGGCTACGACGGCGTCTATCCCTTCGCCCCCCAGAACAGCTACGGCGGCCCGGGCGGGCTGAAGGCGCTGATCGACGCCTGCCACGGCAAGGGGATCGCGGTCATTCTCGACCTGGTTTACAACCACCTGGGGCCGGAGGGGAACTACCTGGGGTGCTTCGGACACTACTTCACCGACCGGTTCCGCACCCCCTGGGGGGACGCGCTCAACTTCGACGGCCCCTACAGCGACGAGGTGCGGCGCTATTTCATCGGCAACGCCCTGTACTGGGTCACCGAGTACCATGCCGACGCCCTGCGCATCGACGCCATCCACGGCATCTTCGATTTCAGCTCGCGCCATTTCCTGCAGCAGCTCGCCGAGGCGGTTCATGACGAGGCACGGGCCCTGGGCCGGGCGGTCCAGGTCATCGCCGAGAGCTCCCTGAACGACCCGCGCACCGTCTCCCTGCCTGAGTTCGGCGGACACGGCCTGGACGCCCAGTGGAACGACGATTTCCACCACGCCCTGCGCACCGTTTTGACCGGCGAGCGCGCAGGGTACTATCAGGATTTCGGTGAGTTCTCCCAGCTGGTAACCGCCATGCGCGAGGGATTCGTCTACTCGGGGCAGTATTCCAGTTACCGCAAGCGCTGCCACGGCAGCTCCTCGGCGCTGCTCCCCCCGTCCCGCCTCGTGGTCTTCTCCCAGAATCACGACCAGGTGGGCAACGGCATGCGCGGCGAGCGGCTGAGCCGGATGGCGCCCCTGGAAAAGCTGAAGCTGGCCGCCGCAGCGGTGCTCCTGTCACCCTATCTCCCCCTGCTCTTCATGGGGGAGGAGTACGCGGAGAGCGCCCCCTTCCCCTATTTCGTGAGCTTCGGCGACCCGGAACTGGTGCAGGCCGTGCGGCGCGGGCGCCGGGAGGAGTTCGCGGCCTTCGCCTGGCAGGGGGAGATCCCCGACCCGCAGGCGGAAGCGACCTTCCTCGCCGCCAAGCTGGACCCGGAGCTGCGCCACGGCGCTGAGCACCGCATGATCCTGGCCCTGTACCGGGAACTGATCAGGCTGCGCAAGGAGCTGCGCCCCCTGGCCAGGCTGAGCAGGGAGGAGATGGAGGTGGTGGGGATCGAGCCGGAGCAGATCCTGGTGCTGAAACGATGCTGCGGCAGCGAGGAGGCCTTGGGCTTCTTCAATTTCGGCGCCGTGCGGCAAAGCTTCCCCGTTTCGGTGCGGCACGGCAACTGCCGCAAGCTCCTCGATTCGGCCGAGGACAAGTGGGGCGGCAGCGGTAGCCCCGCGCCCCAAACCCTCCCCGCCGGCACGGGAACGACGCGGCTCAGCCTCGCCCCCTGGAGCTTCGCTCTCTATTGGAGTGGCTGAGCCATGGAACGGTTCGTCTGCATTCACGGGCACTTCTACCAGCCTCCCCGCGAGAATCCCTGGCTGGAGGCCATCGAGATCCAGGATTCGGCCTATCCCTACCACGACTGGAACGAGCGCATCACCGCCGAGTGCTATGCCCCGAACAGCGCGGCCCGCAACCTGGACCAGGATGGGCGCATCAGGGACATCGTCAGCAATTACGCCAGGATCAGCTTCAACTTCGGGCCCACGCTCCTGTCCTGGATGGAGGAGTACGCCCCCGAGACCTACCGCGCCATCCTCGAGGCGGACCGGCAGAGCAGGGAGCGGCGCTCGGGGCACGGCAACGCCATCGCCCAGGTGTACAACCACGTCATCATGCCGCTGGCCAGCGGGCGCGACAAGCGCACCCAGGTGATCTGGGGCATCCGCGATTTCGAGCACCGCTTCGGCCGCTTCCCGGAAGGGATGTGGCTGGCCGAGACGGCGGTGGATCTCGCTACGCTGGAGATCCTGGCTGCGGCCGGGGTCAGGTTCACCATCCTGTCCCAGCGCCAGGCCGGCGCGGTGAGGCGGCTGGGCAGCGGCAAGTGGAAGGACATGAGCGGCGGGCGGATCGACCCCACCCGCGTCTATCTCTGCAAGCTCCCCTCCGGGCGCGACATCCAGATCTTCTTCTATGACGACGCCATTGCGCGGGCGGTCGCCTTCGGGGACGTGCTCGACAGCGGAGAGGCCCTGGCCCACCGGCTCCTGGACGGCTTTTCCGAGCAGAGGGACTGGCCCCAGCTCCTGCATATCGCCACCGACGGGGAAACTTACGGCCACCACCACAAGTTCGGCGACATGGCGCTGTGCCGGGCGCTCAGCTACCTGGAGGAGAGCGGCCTGGCGACGCTCACCAATTACGGCGCGTACCGGGAAAAGCATCCCGCCAGCCACGAGGTGCGCATCCTGGAAAACAGTTCCTGGAGCTGCGCCCACGGCATCGAGCGCTGGCGCGGCAATTGCGGCTGCAATTCCCGGCCCGAGTGGCACCAGCAGTGGCGCGCGCCGCTGCGGAGCGCGCTCGACTGGCTAAACGGCGAGCTGGCCGCCCGCTACGAGCGGCACGCCCTGAGCTACCTGCGCGAGCCGTGGAGCGCCCGGGACCACTATGTGGAGCTCCTCCTGGAGCGCAGCGAGGCCAACCTGGAGCGCTTTCTGGCAAGGCATGGCAAAAGGGAGCTGACCGGGGAGGAGCAGGTCGCCGTGCTGAAGCTTCTGGAACTCCAGAGGCATGCCCTTTTGATGTTCACAAGCTGCGGCTGGTTCTTCGACGAGATCTCGGGGCTGGAAACGGTGCAGGTGCTCCAGTACGCCGGCCGGGCGCTGCAGCTGGCGGAGGAGCTGTTCCAGGAGGAGCTGGCCGCCCCCTTCAGGGCGAGGCTGGCGGCCGCCCCGAGCAATCTGGCCGAGCATGGTGACGGCGCGCTGGTCTACGACAAGTTCGTCACCCCCGCCATGATCGACCTGCTCAGGGTCGGCGCCCACTACGCGGTGAGTTCGCTCTTCGAGGAGTATCCCGGCGAGACCGCCATCTTCAGGTACCGGGCCAGGCAGGAGGAGCTGCGCACCCTGCGCAACGGCCCCGCCGGACTGGCGATCGGCAGGGCGACCGTCTCCTCCCTGGTGACCCGGGAATCCTGCAGCCTGAGTTTCTGCGTGCTCCATTTCGGCAACCACCTTTTGAACGGCTGGGTGCGCTTCTTCCGAGGCGACGAGGCCTACGGCGCCATGAAGGAGGAGGTGGCCGGCGCCTTCGAGAACAGCGATTTCGCCGCCATCGTCCAGCTCATGGAGAGCCATTTCGGAAAGCAGATCTATTCCCTCAAGGACCTGTTCCGGGACGAACGGCGCAAGATCCTTGAGCGCATCATAGCCGGCTCGGTCGAGGAGTACGGCAGCGAGTACCTGCGCCGTTACCAGAAGGACCGGGTGCTGATGGGCTTCCTGCTGGAGACCGGCATGCCGGTCCCCAAGGAGTTCCTGGCTGCGGCGGAGCTGGCCCTGAACCTCGAGTTGCGCCAGGCCTGCACCGGGGAGAGGATCGACCGGGAGCGGGTAGCGGAGATCCTGGGCGGCATCGAGCATTGGCGCTTCCAGCTGGACGCCGTCCCCCTGGAATTCAGGATCCGGCGACGCATCGAGGGGCTCATGGAGGCCCTGGTCGCGGAGCCGGCCAATGCACAGCTTTTGGGGCAGTTGCGCACCCTGCTGGAGATCGTCGGCACCATTCCGGTAGAGGTCAATCTGTGGCAGGCCCAAAACCTGTTCTACCGGATTGCGAAAACATGCTGGACACAGCTGCCAGGCGCGGCACAGGGTGCCGAGGAGGAGCTCATGAGGCTAGAGGACGAGGTCAGAAATCTCGGACGCCTGCTATCCTTCGACAGCGAGGCGTTGCTGCCGCTGAGAACGAGGAGCGAGGAGCCCTTGGACGGCGCGAGGATTCCCGTCGCCACCTACCGGCTCCAGTTCAACGCGGAGTTCGGTTTCAGCGCTGCCTAGGCGCTGGTCCCTTATCTGCACCAACTGGGCATCAGCGACCTCTACGCCTCCCCCTATCTCAAGGCCAAGCGGGGAAGCCGCCACGGCTACGACATCGTGGACCAGAACGCGCTGAATCCGGAACTGGGAAGCGAACAGGAGTACCAGGGACTGTGCGACGCCCTGGCCAGCCACGGCATGGGGCAGTTGCTCGACATCGTGCCCAACCACATGTGCATCGGCAGCAGCGACAACGCCTGGTGGATGGACGTCCTGGAAAACGGCCCCAGCGCCCTGCATGCCGATTTCTTCGACATCGACTGGGAACCGGTCAAGCCGGAGCTGAAAAACAAGGTGCTGCTCCCCATCCTGGGCAAGCAGTACGGCGCCGTGCTGGAAAACGGCGAGCTGACCCTGACCTTTTCGGAAGGCTCCTTCCTCCTCAAGTACTACGACCACACCCTCCCCATCAGGCTCAAGAGCTACGGCACCATCCTCACCCACCGACTGGAGGAGCTGGAGCGGGAGCTCGCCCCCGATCAGGTCCACTACCAGGAGCTTCTGAGTATCGACACCGCGCTGAAGAATCTCCCCCCGCACACCGAGCGCGACCCGGAAAGGATCGTGGAGCGCTACCGGGAAAAGGAGATCGTCAAGCGGCGCCTGGCGGCGCTGTACGGCGAAAGCGGGGCGGTGCGGGGCTTCATCGAGCGCAACCTGGCCCTTTTCAACGGAGAGCGGGGCAACCCGGCGAGCTTCGACCTGCTGGACGAACTGCTCAGGCAGCAGGTGTACCGGCTCTCCCACTGGCGGGTCGCCACCGAGGAGATCAACTACCGGCGCTTCTTCGACATCAACGAACTGGCGGCGATCAGGATGGAGGATGCCACCGTGTTCGCCCAGACCCACCGGCTGATCTTCCGGCTGGTGCGCGAGGGGAAGGTGACCGGACTGCGGGTGGACCACATGGACGGGCTCTACGATCCGGCCGGCTACCTGGGGCGGCTGCAGCGCGGCTGCTTCCTGCAGCGCGGGCTGGGCCTTTGGGAGCGCGGCGCCGGGAGGAAGCTGAGCGATGAGGAGGAGCGCGACCGGGCCGCGGAGCTTGAGCTGCGCTACGACCGGCTTTTGGCGGCCCAGCCAGCCTTCCGGGCCTTCTACCTCATCGGGGAGAAGATCCTGCTCAAGGGGGAACGGCTCCCAGAGGAATGGCCGGTGTTCGGCACCACCGGCTACGAGTTCGCCAACCAGTCCAGCGGACTGCTGGTCGATGCGGGCCAAGGCAAGGCGTTCGACGCCCTCTACGCCAGGTTCACCGGCAGGCGCAGCAGTTTCCCGGAGATCGTCTACGAGAAGAAGAAACTGATCATGCAGGCCGCCATGTCCGGGGAGATCAACACCCTGGGCTACTACCTGAACAGCATCTCCGAGGTGAACCGGCACACCCGCGACTTCACCCTGAACAGCCTGATCAAGGCGCTGGTCGAAGTGATCGCCTTCTTCCCGGTCTACCGGACCTACACCTGCGCCCCGGAGGTGGCCGAGCGGGACCGCCAGTACGTGGAATACGCGGTGGCCAAGGCGAAGCGCAAAAACCCCGCCGTCGACATCTCGGTCTTCGATTTCATCAGGGACGTGCTGCTGCTCAGGTTCCATGCCGGCATGGGTGAGCGCGAGAGGGAGGATTGGCTCCATTTCGTGATGCGCTTCCAGCAGCTCACCGGGCCGGTGATGGCCAAGGGGGTCGAGGATTCGGCGTTCTACCTCTACAACCGCCTGCTCTCCCTGAACGAGGTGGGGGGCAATCCCGAGCGCTTCGGCACCACCCTGGAGGCGTTCCACGGCCAGAACCTGGAGCGGTGCAAGTCCCGTCCCCTGGCGCTTCTGGCCAGCGCCACCCACGACACCAAGCGCGGCGAGGACGTCCGGGCCCGGATCGACGTGCTCTCCGAGATCCCCGAGCAGTGGCGCGCCGCCCTGACCCGCTGGAGCAGGTGGAACGCCAAGCACAAGGCGCTCCTGGAGGGTCAGCAGGTGCCCGACCGCAACGAGGAGTATCTGCTGTACCAGACCCTGGTTGGGGCCTGGCCGGTCGAGCCGGTCACGGCGCAGGAATGGGCGGACTTCGGGCTCAGGATCGCCGAGTACCTGGTCAAGGCGGTGCGCGAGGCCAAGGCGAACTCCAGCTGGATCAGCCCGAACCTCCCCTACGAGGAGGCGCTGACCGGCTTCCTGCGCGCCGTCCTGGAGCCTGGGCAGCGCAACCCGTTTCTGGGCGACCTGCGCCAGTTCCAGGACTGGACCAGCCATTGCGGCCGGCTCAACTCCCTATCCCAGACCCTACTCAAGATCACCTCCCCCGGCATCCCGGACTTCTACCAGGGGAGCGAGCTCTGGGACCTCTCCCTGGTCGACCCGGACAACCGGCGTCCGGTGGACTTCCAGGTGAGGCAAAGGGCGCTGGCCGAGCTCGCGCGGCAAGAGGCCGAGCTCGGTCCGCTGGCGCTGGCCCGCAAGCTCTGCGCCGACCTGCGCGACGGCAGGATCAAGCTCTACCTGATCTACAAGGCGCTGGAGCTGCGCAACAGGCGGCGCCAGCTCTTCGAGAGCGCGCCCTACCGGCCGCTTAGCGCGGAGGGGGAGCGGGCCGACCAGGTGTGCGCCTTCGCCAGGGGCGCCGGCGAGGGCTCGGTACTGGTGGTGGCGCCGCGTTTTTTCACCCGGCTGGTGCGGCAACCGGACGGGCTGCCGCTGGGGAGAGAGCTCTGGCAGGGGACCAGGGTCCTGCTCCCGGCCGAGTGCCAGGGTGAGCGCTATCGCAACGTCTTCACCGGGGCGACCCTGGAGCCCAAGGAGGGAGGCGGGTTCCTGCCTTTGGGCGACCTTTTGGCCGACTTCCCGGTGGCCCTGCTGGAAGGCGCTGGCGCCGTCGCATGATGCGCCCCTGCCCTAGCTATGTCTCGTACTCGTTCCCAAGCTCCAGCTTGGGAACGAGCGGAGGTTTTGCCCCCCCCTCCCCTTGCGGGAGGGGGTTAGGGGGTGGGGGTAGGTGCCAATTTCTAAGTGCCTGGCAACTTCACCCACCCCCCTGCCCCCTCCCGTCAAGGGAGGGGGAGTTAGTCCTTACGGTCTGCCTGTTCGGTTCCGGCTGGGCCGGGTTAGCGAGGGGGGAATTCCGGCACCACGAGGCCTCAAGATCCCCTCCACCGGAGGGGGAGGGTTAGGGAGGGGGAAACCCCGGCACCACGAGCAAGACTCCCCCCCTCCCGCCTGCGGGCAGAAGCGCCCTACGGCGCGCAAGCCCGGCCTCCCCCCTCCGGGGGGAGGAGAAGAAGATGGCAAGTTGGGAGGTGGCAGAGATGGCAACTAAAGAGGAGAGCACGACGATGCGGGCTTCAGGCTACCTGCCGGGAGACGGGCGCAGACGGGTGGTCATCGAGAAGGTGGCTCCCGAAATCGACGGCGGCCGCTTCCCGATCAAGCGCGTGCCAGGCGACCAGGTCACGGTCCAGGCGGATCTCTTCAGTGACGGCCACGACCAGGTGGCGGCCACGCTCCTGTACCGCTGGGAGCAGGAGGAGGGGTGGAGCGAGCTCCCCATGGAGCACCTGGGCAACGACCGCTGGCAGGGGAGCTTCACGGTGGCCAGGCTGGGGAGCTACTACTACACGGTGAGCGGCCGGATCGACCATTTCGGCACCTGGAAACACGATCTCAACAAGAGGTTCCAGGCCGGCGAGGCGCTGACGGTGAGCCGCCTGATCGGCGCCGCCCTCATCGAAGGAGCCGCGGGGCGGGCGCCGGCCGAGGAGAGCAGGCAGCTCAGGGCGCAGGCCGCGGCCATCAGGCGCGGCCCGGACGACGCCCAGGCGCTGCAGCTGGCCCAGGACCGGGAACTGGCCCGCCTGATGGCGCTTTACGCCGGCTCGCAGGGGACCACGAGCTACGGCAAGAGACTGGAAGCCGTGGTGGAGCGCCGGGAGGCCCAGTTCAGCGCCTGGTACGAGCTCTTCCCGCGCTCCTGCTGCCGGGAGGGGGGGGGCCACGGCAGCTTCCGGGACTGCGAAGGCTTGCTCCCGGCTATCGCCGCCGCCGGCTTCGACGTGCTCTATCTCCCCCCCATCCACCCCATCGGCCTGACCCACCGCAAGGGGAAGAACAACGCCCCGGTGGCCGAGGCGGAGGACCCGGGCTCCCCCTGGGCCATCGGCTCGCGGCAGGGGGGGCACAAGGCGGTGCATCCGGAACTGGGTACCCTGGCCGATTTCCAGCGCTTCACGGCCCGGGCCCGGGAACTGGGGCTGCAGGTGGCCCTGGACATCGCCCTGCAGTGCTCGCCGGACCACCCCTACGTCAGGGAGCACCCGGAATGGTTCCGCTGGCGCCCGGACGGCACGGTGCAGTACGCGGAAAATCCGCCCAAGAAGTACCAGGACATAATCCCCTTCGACTTCGAATGCGAAAAGTGGCAGGAGCTCTGGGACGAATTGCGCAGCGTCTTTTTCTTCTGGATCGAGCAGGGAGTGAGCATCTTCCGGGTCGACAACCCGCACACCAAGCCCTTCCCCTTCTGGGAATGGCTGATCAGGGAGGTTAAGGGGGCCCACCCGGAGACCATCTTCCTCTCCGAGGCCTTCACCCGCCCCAAGGTGATGTACCGCCTGGCCAAGCTGGGCTTCAGCCAGTCCTACACCTACTTCTCCTGGCGCAACACCAAGTGGGAGCTGGAGCAGTATCTGACCGAGCTGACCCAGACCGAGCTCAAGGAATTCTTCCGTCCCAACTTCTGGCCCAACACCCCCGACATCCTCCCCGAGTTCCTGCAGTACGGCGGAGCGCCCGCCTTCGTGGCCCGCTTCCTCCTGGCCGCCACCCTGTCGGCCAGCTACGGGGTCTACGGCCCCCCCTTCGAGCTCTTCGTGTCCCAGGCCCTGCCCGGCAAGGAGGAGTATCTGGACTCGGAAAAGTACCAGATCCGCTGCTGGGACTGGAACGACCCGCGCAACATGCGGGAGCTGATCTCCCGGGTGAACCGGATCCGGCGCGACAACACGGCCCTGCAGGTGAACGGCGACCTGCGCTTCCTGGAGACGGACAACGACAACGTGATCTGCTACCTCAGGGGGAGCGCCGAGCGGGGCAACCTGCTCCTGGTGGCGGTCAGCCTGGACCCCTTCAACAGCCAGGAATGCACGCTGCGCCTCCCCCTGGAGACCCTGGGCATCGGCGCCGGCCACCCCTACCTGGTGCATGACCTGTTGAGCGACGAGAAGAACATCTGGCATGGCGAGCGGAACCGGGTGGCGCTGAGCCTCCATGCCGTTCCGGCGCGCATCTGCCGGCTCTGGCCGCGGCTGCGCCGGGAGCAGGATTTCGACTACTACATGTGAGGTGCGCCATGCCGGTACGCCAAAGTCATCTGGAAAACGATCCGCTCTGGTACAAGGACGCCGTGATCTACGAGATCCACATCAGGAGCTGTTACGACAGCAACGGCGACGGCATCGGCGATATCCGGGGGCTGATCCAGAAGCTCCCCTATCTGAAGCAGCTGGGGATCACGGCGCTCTGGCTGCTCCCCTTCTATCCCTCGCCGCTGCGTGACGACGGCTACGACATCGCGGACTACCAGGCCATCAACCCCGATTACGGCACGCTGGGCGACTTCCGGGAATTCCTGCGCGAGGCGCACCTGGCAGGCATCAGGGTGATCACCGAGCTGGTGCTGAACCACACCTCGGACCAGCACGCCTGGTTCCAGAAGTCGCGCCGGGCCAAGCCCGGCTCGGCCTGGCGCGACTTCTACGTCTGGAGCGATTCCCCGGACCGCTACCGGGAGGCGCGCATCATCTTCAAGGACTTCGAGCCCTCCAACTGGAGCTGGGACCCGCTGGCCAAGGCCTACTACTGGCACCGTTTCTACGCCCACCAGCCCGATCTCAACTTCGACAACCCCCGGGTGCACAAGGCGCTCCTGGCGGTGCTCGACTTCTGGTTCGGCATGGGGGTGGACGGGCTGCGCCTGGACGCCATCCCCTACTTGTACGAGCGCGAAGGGACCAACTGCGAGAACCTGCCGGAAACCTACGCCTTCCTCGCCAAGCTCAGGAGCTACATGGATGCCAGGCATCCGAACCGGGTGCTTCTGGCCGAGGCGAACCAGTGGCCCGAGGACGCGGTCGCCTATTTCGGGAAGGAGGGGGAGCTGTGCCACATGGCCTTCCATTTCCCCCTGATGCCGCGCATGTTCATGGCGCTGCAGATGGAGGACCGCTTCCCCATCGTGGACATCCTGGACCAGACCCCGCAGATACCGGAGCGCTGCCAGTGGGGGCTCTTCCTGCGCAACCACGACGAGTTGACCCTGGAGATGGTCACCGACGAGGAGCGCGACTACATGTACCGGGTCTACGCCCGCGACCCCCGGGCCAGGATCAACCTGGGGATCAGGCGCCGGCTCGCCCCCCTGATGGGGAACGAGCGCGGCAAGATCGAGCTGATGAACGTGCTCCTGTTCACCCTGCCCGGCACCCCGATCATCTACTACGGCGACGAGATCGGCATGGGGGACAACTACTACCTGGGGGACCGCAACGGGGTGCGCACCCCGATGCAGTGGGGGCTGGACCGCAACGCCGGCTTCTCCATGACTAACCCCCAGCGGCTCTTTCTCCCGGTGATCATCGATCCCGAGTACCACTACGAGGCGGTCAACGTGGAGAGCCAGGAGCGCAACCCCGCCTCGCTGCTCTGGTGGATGCGCCGCATGATCGATCTGCGCAAGAGGTTCCAGACCTTCAGCCGGGGGAGCATCGAGTTCCTCACCCTGGACAACCCCAAGGTCCTGGCCTTCGTGCGCCGCTACCGGGACGAGTCGATCCTGGTGCTGGTCAACCTGTCGCGCCACAGCCAGTCTGTTGAGATCAACCGCCCCCGCTTCGCCGGCTACACCCCCGAGGACCTGTTCAGCCGCGCCTGCTTCCCCCCCATCAAGGAGGCGCCCTACGTGGTGATTCTGGGGGGGCACGATTATCAGATCCTGCGCATGTCGCAGCAGGGGTGTGCGGACAGCGCCGAGCAGGAGGTCGTCCTCCCCGAGATCCGGGTGGCAGGCGCCTGGGAAAAGGTGCTGGAGGGGAAGGCCCGCCAGGAGCTGGAGCGGACGGTTCTGCCCCAGTACCTGCGCAGGAGCCGCTGGTTCGGGGGCAAGGGGCGCAGCATCGCCTCCCTCTCGCTGACGGACCGGATCGCCCTGGCCGGCGGCGAGTCCCCTCCCCTTATGCTGATCCTTGAGGTCGCCTATGCCGAGGGGGGAGCTGAACTGGTCCTGCTCCCGATGCACCATGCCCGGCGGGAAGAGGCGCACCGCCTGCAGGAGGATTTTCCCCACGCGGTGATCGCCCGTCTCTACCTGGACGGTGAGGAGGGAGTCCTTTATGACGGCGCCTTCAGCGGGACATTCCGGGAGGCGCTCTTTGACCTGATCGCCCATGGCAAGAGGATCAAGCTGCGGGGCGGGGAACTGGCCGGGGTGCGCAGCCGGACCCTGCGGCCCCTTTTGACCCGGAGCCCGGCCCCCGGCAGCTCCGAAGTGCTCAAGGTGGAGCAGAGCAACACCGCCATGATCTTCGACAACAGCTTCTTTCTCAAGCTGTACCGCCGTCCCGAGGAGGGGGTGAACCCCGAGGCGGAAATGGGGCTCATGCTCACCGACACCCTCCATTTCGAGGGGGTCGCCCCCTTTGCCGGCACGCTGGAGTACCGGCGGGGCACGGCCGACCCGGTGACCCTGGCCCTGCTCCAGGGCTACCTGCCGAGCCACGGCGACGGCTGGAGCTTCACCCTGGACGAACTGAACCGCTACTACGACCAGGTGCTCTCCAAACGGGGGGAGGCGCCGCAAGCGCCGCAACTGCCGGCTTCGCTCTTCGCGGTTGACACCGCGCTGCTCCCCCCCCTGATGCAGGAACTGGTCAGCGGCCTCTATCTGGAAATGACGGCGCTGCTCGGCAGGCGCACCGGGGAGTTGCACCTGGCCCTGTCCCGGCCGCAAGAGCCGGCCTTCAGCCCGGAGCCCTATTCCACGCTGTACCAGCGTTCCGTCTATCAGTCGATGCGCAGTCTGGCCCGTAAGGTGATCGCCAAAGTGGCGCGCGGCGCCGGGCAGCTGGACCGGGAAACGGGGCAGGAGGCGCAGTGGCTTTTGAGCGCCGAGCAGGAGATCCTGCAGCGGCTGCACCTCTTCCTGGAGCGCAAGTTCTCCGCCATGAAGATCCGCATCCACGGCGACTACCATCTGGGCCAGGTGCTCTTCACCGGCAAGGACTTCATCATCATCGATTTCGAGGGGGAACCGGCCCGCTCCATGAGCGAGAGGAGGCTCAAGCGCTCGCCCCTGCGCGACGTGGCCGGCATGGTGCGCTCCTTCCACTACGCCGCTCAGACCGTTTTGCTGCAGAAGTTGCGGGTGCGCAGCGAGGACGTCCCCTTCCTAGAGGAGTGGGCCGAGGCCTGGTACCGCACCGTGAGCGGGGTGTTCCTGCAGGGCTACCTGACAACGGTGGCAGGGGCGCCTTTCATTCCCGCTGAGCGGCAGGACCAGGAGCTCATGCTGGAATCCTTCCTGCTGGAGAAGGCGCTCTACGAACTGGGCTACGAGCTGGACAACCGCCCCGACTGGGCCCTGATCCCGCTCAAGGGGATCAGGGGGCTCTTGAGGGGGGCGGGCGCCGGGACAGCCGGCGTCCCGGCAGCAGCGCAATAAACCATGGCAGCAGTTGGCAGATAGGATCGCCAGCTGTCAGGCGGGGATTCGGAAAAGGCCAGGCTCAGCCCGAGTGCGGCGCAAGAGCGGGCTCGCCTTTCGTGGAGCCCTTCCAGCGGACCAGGAGCTTCACTATCGCCTGTTCATGACGCACCAACGAGCCCATCAGGTCCAGGAGCTTCAGAAAGAGCGGCACCGAACCGCCTCGCAGCACGGGCTTTCCCTGCTCGGCCGCGCAGCGCTCGCCAAGACGGAGCAATTCCTGGCAGGCTTTACAGACCGCGCGCAGATGTGCCGTGTCGCAGGTCTGGATTGCCTCCTGAAGGGTACAGAGGATCATTTGCTGCTGCGTGAACAGGGTGTCGGCATGGTCCAGGGCTGCTCCGTCCAGCGAAATGCCGTCCCTGAGCGCCCTTTCCAGTTCCTCCGCCAGGGGGACCATGGTTGCGGCTATCAACTGCAGGCGGGCGAGGATGCCTTGGTAACGGAACACAGGGCGCCTGCTTTCTATCGGTGCTCCAAACATCTGCTCGTCTTCCCTAGCGGAGATGAATGCGATCTCCTCGATAAGCTCGTTGCACCCCTTGACGAAGTCCCCGCCAGCCAGGCTTTGCCGACCTGTCAGTGCATCCCTGATGGTCCCTGACATAGTGGCGACCCTGCTGATCATGGTGCCTAGCTCTTCTGTCTGTTTATGTACTGATGATTCATCCAGCATGAACATGTTGCCTCCTTCAGAGGGGCTGTTTCGGCCTGAGCCCCCCTTGTTGCTGAAGGCAGAATCTTCAACAAGTTAGCTGTGAGAGAAGCTGCACTTTTTGGCAGTCAGACCCGATGACTTTATTGGGTTAATTTTACACCAAAGAGCAAAATTCCTGAATCTCAAACCGTTACAGACAACCGGCATCCATTTGCATCTGTGTCAGCTCTGACAACACAATCTTGTCGCAGGACCTGTTCCCTGTTCTAATGCGCTTGTCAGATCGATATGCCATTGTATAGTCATTCGAGGCAGTCGTGTTCATAGGACTGAGCGGGGGGGCGGCAGGGCATGAACAAGTTTGATGAGACGACCATCCCCGAAAAGGACGCCATGGCCATTGCCCAGTACGTCCTTGACACCTTCAGGTGATCGCTGGGATGGGTGCACCTTACTCCAGGCTGAGGTATCTTATCGCATATGCCGAATACCTGTAGCCGGCATCTCCCTGGAATCCGGCAATATGGGAAGGTATCTCCAGTTCGGAGAACAGCATGCTTCTCAAGGTACTCTTTTGAGCACTGACAAGTATGATTGCGTCAGCCCCCAACTCAGCAGCCTGCCTTTTCAGCACAGCAAGGTTAGCCGCAAATTTCTCCTTGGGGAGATTGGTGCTGATCAAAGCGATCCTGACATACTGCCGTAACGGCTGTTCGCCGACAAAAACCTCGACATCCTCTTGCGACACGGCAGGATAGACGGTATCCGTCAATCGGGTGAAGCCGACAGGACCTAAGCAGCCGAAGAGCATCAGCAAAGCAAGTACCAGCAGCACCCTACCAGGCATTAATGTCACCCCCTTGCGCGACACTTTTGAGGGGTCGGGGGCCTCTCGACGGCTCCCCGCCCCTGCTTACTTCCTTACCAGACGGAAATCGGTCTCGAAGGAGGCGAACAGGTCCAGGTACTGCTCCAGGAGCCTGGTGAGGAGGTAGCGGGCTCGGACGCTCTCCCTGGCCCTTTCCCCCATGGAGCGGCGCAATGTCTCGTCCTTCAAAAGGGTGACGATCCGCTCCGCCGCCTGCTCCACCGAGGAGACCAGGAAGCCGCTCACCCCGTCCTCGATCTGGCGCCTGATCCCCCCCACGTTTCCCCCGACCACGGCGGCCCCCTTCCACATCGCCTCGGTGACCGTGAGCCCGAACCCCTCGCGCAGCGACTTCTGCAGCACCACTGCCGCCTTGCGCTGCAGCGTGTTCACCAGGGCCGTGTCCTGGGAGCTCAGAATGATGATGCGCTCCTCCCGGCAATCGAGCAGAGACTGGAACATCTGGTGCCCTTCGGGGTCGTCGGTGGCCACGTTGCCCAGCAGGACCAGGGTGCAGTCCACCTCCTTGCGCGCCAGCCGGAAGGCCCGGATCACCCCTTCCGGGTCCTTCCAGCGGTCAAAGCGGGAAATTTGCACCACGAGCGGCAGATCGGTCGGGATGCCGTAGTGCTCCAGACGGTCCAGCATCTCATCCTCGCTCAGTTCCCGGTTCTTGATGGAGAAGGGGTCGATTGCCGGGGTGAAGAAAAGCTGGGGCGTCTCCAGGTCCTGTGCATACTCCTGCAGGGTAAGGATGACCGCGTCGTACCTTTCGATGAAACCCCGCAGGTAGCCCCAGAGTTCCCGGTGCGGGGCGGAAAGGTCCAGGTGGCAGCGCCAGATCCAGGGGCCGCGCTTCCGGAAATGCTCGATGAGAGGAAGGGGCTGCGGATCATGGATGACGACGATATCGTGGTCCAGGTGGTTGCGCAGCGCGTTCTCATAGATGACGTCCTCATATATCCTCATCTTCAACTTGCTGAGATTGATCTGCTCCCCTTGCAGGGCGTTGTGCATCTTCTTGGTGATGCTGAAGAAGTCGGGAGAGCCCTGGATCACCCGCCATCCGGTCCTGATCCCGATGTTGTTGAGCAGCAGGGTGAGCGGAGACAGAAGCTCGGCGACCCCGCCCCCGTAGTAGGTGGAATTGACGTGGGCCACGTGGAGGTCCCTGAGCTGGCGCGATTTTTCCAGGATGCGGCCGATGGTTGCCGCGCCGACGTACTTCTCGTACGCCTCGAGCGGCACGACTTGATGGTAATTTCCCATGGTCTGATCCTTTCCAAGCAAGTAGCATATGTCTCTGGATGCGCTGCCCAATGACAGCTCTTGCTCTCGATTGTATAAGCAACGAGACTTAGATGCAACGATGGCGCCCCTGTCGGTCAACAAAGCTCTTGAACCTGTACTTCAAACGAGCCTGCCGCGTAAGGACCGTATTAAATGCGAAGCCGTTAATCATCAAAATCGTACTGTGTGCCGATCAGTAGCTTCTACTGCCTGGAGATTCGGAGGAGATGTGCTAACTTATGTATCTTGTGACTGTGGCTACAGTCCTTGATACTGACAACCAGGGGCAAGGGACTGCAGTACGCTTTCTGAAGCAGACGCGCCTTGGCTGCGGCCCGGCGCAAGCCGCAGTCCCGAAGAAAGTCGGCCAAATGGGAAGGAGGGGTAACATGTCGGAAGTCGCCTACGTTTCAGAGGTCCGGATCGAACGGGTGCAGGGGGTGCTGCGCCGGGCCTATCTACCGGCGGAACAGGAACCGGTCCTGTTCGGGGTCCATGGGGCGGTTGCCGCGCACTACGGGATCACCCCGGAGCTCTCGGAGCCCCACGCCACCACCCTGGACTACATCGTCGCCGCCGCGGCCGGCTGACTGGCCGGAACCTTCGGCGGTACGCTGGAGGCAAGGAAAGTCAGGATCGGCGCGGAGGGGCTGGTGACGGAAGCCAGGGGCGAGGTGGAGTTGGAGGATAACGTCCTGATCATCAAGCGGATTCATGTGCTCTACCGGCTGACCACCCCGCGGCAGGACAAGGAGAAGGTGGATCGGGCCTACGGCATTCATGAGGAGAAGTGTCCCGTCTATCGCTCGCTGTGCGCGGCCATCGCCATCACGACCGAACTCGACTGGAGCGAATCAGTCGAGACCCCGGGCTAGCGCAGCCCCGCCGGGACGCCGCACTGCCGGTTCCGGGCCGGCCTTAGGCGCTCTACTATGCCGTCCCCAGTTCGGTCGCCGCGCTCCGTTCACCCTGGTGACGTTGGGTGCGGGGGGCGGCATGGGGGGCGATTCAGAAAAGTTCCGGATCACGGCGGGTTTCCAGCACGCCTTCTAGGGTTGCCTAAAGATCGGCCACCGCTTGGTGCGCCACGCGATCAGCGGCTCGATCCAGGAGCCGGCGCAGCAGCAGATGCTGGTCCCGGAGCGCTTGGTCGGAGAGGGACGCCTGGTAGCTGCGCGAGGTCTGCCTGGAGCCGTGCCGCCAAAGGTCCACCCTGAGGCGCAGCTGGCAGCTTCCCTCCAGGCTGAAAAGCCCCGAACGCTGCTCCAGATCGGTCTCCACAGCGGTTATCTCCAAAGCCAGAGCCGGCCGCCTCGGCAGGGTCCGCACCGGGACTGCCGCGTAGCCTGCCGCCCTCAGCTCCCGCTGCATCCCCTCCAGGACCAGCTCTCCCGCCGCAGCCGGCAGCACGTAGTTGGCGGTGGTGTTGCCCCGGTCATCCTTGACCTGCACCATCTCGATCTTGCGCGGCAGGACAAGCCTTTTCCTGACCGCCTTTTTCGGGGAGTACTTGCCCCGGTGCGGCGAGCGCTCCAGATCCTGGCGCTCGTTCCAGCCGTTGCCGCTCAGGGTCAGATAGACCACGGCGCCGTCGCCCTTTGGCGCGCCGTCCGGACTTTCCTTGACCGCCGCTGTGGCGCAGCCGGCCAAAGCGCCGGCACAGAGCACTACCAGGGCGGCTTTTCTCAACAGTCCCATCATCCCTCCCCCTCATCCTCACTAAAAGGTGCCGTCGGTAGCGGACAGGGGGCGAATGCAAGATTCGCCCCCTGGCGGTATCGATACGCGTCAGGCAGCTGGGCAACCTCGTGTTCACCCTCCCCCATCCCCAGCCTTCCCCTCCCGCCGGGATCAGCTGCGGTGACAGGAAGCCGCGGCTCGGTCAGGCCGGTATCGGCCTGGGCCAGCATCCTGGCGGCCTCGGCACAGGGATCGGGCTCGCTGCCCCAGCTGAAGCCGCACAGCAGCAGGGCCAGGGGGAGCAGGACCGGCGCCCGGGCCACTCCCCGCGCCCCTCGAAGTTCACTCGGCATCTATTTTCCCCCTTCGGTAGCTGATCCTGGCCCCCCTGAGCAGGGATTCCTTAAGCGACAGCCCCGGATGCTGCAGCGTCTCCGGGTCGAACTCCCCCAGCGGTGCCCCGGTCTTGACCTTGAGCGAGCTGCTCTTCTCGATCCCCAGGATCTGGCTGGGGTAGATGCTGCGGTACCCCACAATCAGGAAACTGACCATGCAGGCCACCGCGGCATGGGGTGCGATGCCGGCCCCGAACAGCTCCATGGCCATGACCGAGGCGGCGATCGGCGTGTTGGCCGCCCCGGCCAAAAGGGCCACCATGCCGATGGCGGAAAAGGTGGCCACCAGCGGCTCGTGGAACAGGGAGGCGAACAGGTTGCCGGCGGCGGTGCCGATGAAGAAGATCGGGGTCACCACGCCGCCGCTGCCGCCACTGCTCAGGGTTATCGCCGTGGCCACCCCCTTGGCCAAGGTGGCTCCGGCCGGCAGTACCGCGCCGCTCAACCCCGCCTCGATCGACTCCAGCCCAAGCCCCAGGTAGCGCTGCGAGCCGAAAGTTCCGATCAGCACCAGGAGCCCGCCCCCCAGGAGCGCCTTGACCGGCCGCGCCAGGGGGAGGCGCGCGAAGAGCCGCTGCCCCAGCCCCATGAGCTCGATGAAGATCAGCGCGATCAGGCCGCACCAGATGCCCAGCAGGATCATCTCGGTGAAGCCCCAGCCGGTCGCCGCCGGCACCATCTTGGCCGACAGCGCCGGGTAGCTCACCCCGAGCCGGCTGGCCACGTGGAAGCCGACGATGCCGGCCACGAAGGAGGGGAAGAGCACGTCGTAGAAGATCTGCCCCAGCACCAGCACCTCCACGCCGAACAGCGCCCCGGCGATCGGGGTGCCGAACACGGTGGCGAAGCCGGCGCTGATGCCGCAGATCACCAGCTTGCGCCGGTCCACGTCGTTCAGGCGCAAAAGCGAGGCGAAGCCGGAGGCGAGCCCGGCCCCGATCTGGGCGCAGGGCCCCTCCTTGCCGGCCGAGCCTCCGCCCGCCAGGGTGATCACGGTGGCCACCAGTTTGACCGGCACCACCAGGAGCGGGATCCTCCCCATCCTCTGGTGCACCGCCTCGATCACCTTTTCGGTGCCGTGACCGGCCGCTTCCGGGGCGAGCCGAGCCACCAGGGCGCTGCTCAGAACCAGGGTCAGTGGCAGCAGGAGGTAGTGGTCCGGGACCCGGTCGAACTGCCCCGAGGCCCAGGACAGGCAGCTTAGGAAGGCGGCGGTACCAAATCCCACCAGGACTCCTACCGCCGAGGCATAACAGGTCCATTTGACGATGCTGGCGAGCAGGGTGAGCTGCTCCAGGAAGTTTTTGCGCACGTGTCGCATCCTTGCCGGAGGCCGGCGCCCCGCGCCCGCCGGTGAGGGGGGCGCGGGGGTTGAAGTGGGGGCTAGGGGTGGAGCGGCTCGAACTCGTCGCGGCGGTTCAGGGCCCAGGATGCCTCGTCGTGGCCGGCCGCGGCCGGCTTTTCCTTGCCGTAGCCTATCACCGTCAGGCGCTCGCGAGGCACCCCGAGCCCCACCAGGTAGTTGAGGGCCGACACGGCGCGCCGCTCGCTCAGGGCCAGGTTGTAGTCGTCCGAGCCGCGCTCATCGCAGTGCCCGGCTATGCGCACCACCCCCTCGCCCGCCGCCAAAAGGCGCGCGTTCTTCTCCAGGGCCTGGCGCGCTTCGGGCGCCAGCAGGTAGCTGTCGAAGTCGAAATAGACAGTTTCCAGGGCGCCCCCCAGCTCGGCGGCCGGCACCGGCTCCAGGGCATCCGGGGCCGCGAGCTCCGCGCTGGAGGGAGCCGGAGCCCCCTGCCGGGGTGCGCCTTCGGGCCGGGCCGCCTCCGACCGGGGCGCCGTGGCCTGCTCCAGAGGCGCGGCGCTAGCGACCGGGGCACCAGCAGGGAGCAGCGGCTGGGCCGTCGGCACCACCTCCTTCTTGGCGCAAGCACCGGCAAACAGTGCGACACAGCAGGTCAGCAACAGCAGCATTTCGGTTCTTTTTCTCATGATAGCCTCCTTTACCCGCTTGACATGAGAGCTACAATTGAGTCTTGACGGGCCCTTGGGATGTTGATATGATTCGTGGCGCTAATTATTAGCATTGCAAACTATTTCGGTCAAGGCCAATTTTGGAGCGACGATGAATAACAAGACGGAGCAGATTCCCGAGATCATAGACAACCTGAGAAGGGTATTCCACGCCATCCAGGAATACTCCCGGGCCGCGGAACGGGAGACCTCGCTTACCGGTCCCCAGCTCTGGGCCCTGAAGATACTGGCGGGCGCCGCTCCGCTCAGGGTTACCGAGCTGGCGCGCCACATGTACCTGCGCCCCGCCACCGTGGTGGGTATCCTGGACCGGCTGGAGGCCAAGGGGCTGGTGGCGCGCAACCGCTGCAAGGAGGACCGCAGGGCCGTCGATCTGGAGCTGACCGACCTGGGGAAGGAGGTGGTGGCCGGCTCGCCCGAGGTGGCCCAGGTCACGCTGCTCAAGGGGCTTGAGGCTCTGCCCGACCCCGAGTTCGACTGCGTGCTGCGCGGCATGCAGCACATGGTCCGGATCCTTGGGGCCGAAAAGATGGCGCCCCTGCCGCTTGGCTGATCCCGGCGGGAAAGCAAGTTGTCCAAGGAGGTAGCGATGAAGCATTCCCTGGAACTGGCCCTGATCGGCAACTGCCAGGTTGGGGCACTGATCGACCCTCAGGCCGAGATCGTCTGGTACTGCCTGCCCCGCTTCGACGGGGATCCGGCCTTCTGCTCCCTGCTGCAGGAGCACGATACCGGCTCCGGCATGGGTTACTGCTCGGTGGAGCTCGCGGACCAGGTGGCCTGCGAGCAGCGCTACCTCCCCAATTCCGCCGTGCTCTGCACCCGCATGACCGACAGCCACGGCGGCGTCCTGGAGATCACCGACTTCGCGCCCCGCTTCCGGCAGCACGGCCGCATGTTCACCCCGATGATGCTGATCAGGCAGTTGCGCCGGGTGAGCGGCAGCCCCAGGGTGACCCTCAGGGTCAGGCCGGCCCGCAACTACGGCGGCGAGCGGGGCGAGTGCACCTACGGCAGCCACCACATCCGCTACGTCTCCCCCTACATGGTGCTCAGGCTGAGCACCGACGCCTCGATCACCCACATCCTCCAGGAGCTCCCCTTCGTGCTGCACGACGAGGTGAACCTGGTCTTCGGCCCGGACGAGACCATTCAGGAGAACATCGCCGAGCTGACGCGCCGCTTCCGGGACGAGACCCTGGCCTACTGGCAGGAGTGGGTGCGCGACCTGGGCATCCCGTTCGAGTGGCAGGACCAGGTGATCCGGGCCGCCATCACCCTGAAGCTGAACGCCTTCGACGACACCGGCGCCATAGTAGCCGCCCTCACCACCTCGATCCCCGAGTCCCCCGATTCGGGGCGCAACTGGGACTACCGCTACTGCTGGCTGCGCGACTCCTACTTCGTGGTCAACGCCCTGAACCGGCTGGGGGCGACCCGCACCATGGAGCGCTACCTGAACTACCTGGTGAACGTGGTGGCGGACAGCGAGGGGGGAGCGCTGCAGCCGGTGTACGGCATCGACGGCAAACCGCACCTGGAGGAGCTTGAGGTGGGCACCCTGGCGGGCTACCGGGGCATGGGGCCGGTGCGGGTCGGCAACCAGGCCTATCAGCAGATCCAGCACGACGTGTACGGCTCGGCCATCCTGGCGGTGACCCACGTCTTCTTCGACAACCGGCTGATGCGCAGGGGGGACGCGGCGCTGTTCCACCGGCTGGAGCCCCTGGGCGAGAGCGCCATCCGGCTGCACGACCAGCCCGACGCCGGTCTCTGGGAGCTCAGGGGGAGCAAAAGGGTGCACACCTTCTCCAGCATCATGTGCTGGGCCGCCTGCGACCGGCTGGGCCGGATCGCCACCCGGCTGGGGCTCCCCGAGCGGGCCGCCTACTGGGGCGCGCAGGCGCAGCGCATCCACGCCACGATCTGCAGCCGGGGCTGGAGCGAGAGCAAGAAGAGCTTCACCGCCTCCTTCGAGGGGGAGTCGCTGGACGCCAGCCTGCTTTTGCTGCACGACGTCGGCTTTCTGCCGGCCGACGACCCGCGCTTCGCCGCCACGGTCGCCGCCATCGAGCGCGAGCTGCGCCACGGGGACTACATCTTCCGCTACGTGGAGCGGGACGATTTCGGCGCCCCGGAGAACGCCTTCATCGTCTGCACCTACTGGTACATCTACGCCCTGGTGGCACTGGGGCGCGGCGACGAGGCGCGCGCGCTCTTCGAGAACCTGCTCAAGCGCCACAACCGCCACGGCCTGATGGCCGAGCACCTGGATGTCGCCACCGGGGAACAGTGGGGCAACTTCGTGCAGACCTACAGCATGGTGGGACTGATCAACGCCGCCATCCGCCTCAGCAAGAGATGGGACGCGGCCTTCTGAGGGGGTGATGCGGCAGGGCGCCGGTAAAAAAGCGCCGGCTCGCCCCCAAGCGCCCCGCCCCCCCCGGCCAGGCAGCGCCCTACTCCGGAGTATTCATGACCAAGAAAAGACGCGGCTCTTCCTTTAAATCACTGAACCTCTCCCTGCGCTTCGTGCTCCCCCTGGCCGCAGCCCTGGGGCTGCTCGCCTTCGCTGCGGTCCCCCTGGTGGACAGCCTCACCCTGCGCTGGTTCGTGCGCGACATGGACATCCGCTCCCAGCTGATCGCCAACACGCTGCACGAGCCTTTGACCGAGCTCCTGGAACAGGAGAACCGCAGCCGCATCAACGCGCTCTTGCTTCGGGCCATCAAGGACGAGCGCCTCCTGGCCTTGGGGTACTGCGACGGCCAAGGCAAGCTGCTCTACGGCACCCCCACCTTTCCCAAGTCCCTGGACTGCTCGGCGACCGTGGCCAAGGGGGCGAGCGTCGGCGCGCTGCATCAGCTCCCCGAGGGGTCGGTCCACGTGGCGGTGCACCCCATGGAGTTCGCCCCCCCGTCGGGGGGATCGCTCATCCTGGTGCACGACATGAGCTTCGTGGA
>Ga0209212_1002387_pt1 | contig 26915 bp, 23 predicted proteins | sample RifGroC2_FD_183996 | JGI IMG/M metagenome (GOLD analysis project Ga0209212, IMG submission 183996) | Groundwater microbial communities from Rifle, Colorado, USA - Groundwater C2 (SPAdes) (version 2) | ecosystem: Environmental > Aquatic > Deep subsurface > Groundwater | place: Rifle, Colorado... | reverse complement strand
TAGAGCCAGCCTAATTTGTAAGCACATTGCCAAAGCCCCACGAGCCACGCTCAAACCAAAGCTTTAACAAAGAGCTTACAAAGCCGACCCGATTTGCCCACAGGGCATTAGGGTTTACCCACGCACAAAAAACAAAATAAATTTGTGCTTCGTTGATAGGTTGGTGCAGATTGAGAATGACAATAAAAATAGAGCTAAATAATTGACAGACAGATAGAAATGAATAAACACCAGCATACAACACATGGTATAGTGCATGCGGGTTTCAGCGGTTTGCGAAGGTTTGTAGCTCGTAAAAAAAGTCGGTGTAAACTGATAGGTTTTCGCCTCGTAATCCCGCACGACACCATACCATCAACCGTTGGCACCAATTGAAAAAAACACGACAAATACGATAATGATATGAATAAAAATCAATTATGGATGGTAAGAGCCGGAGAAGGCGCATTTCTACTTGATGATTTTATTAATAAAAGCATCATTGCAATTGGTTGGAATGCAACTGGTGATTTATCTGCTATTGAAAAGATTGATAAAATAAAAGGATTAGTTGCAGCTAATTATCAGGAATATAAATCTGGAACAGTAAATATTTCAGCAGGTCAAATTTATAGATTCATTCACGAATTTAAGATAGGTGATGCTGTAATGACATATAATCCAACTGAACGAGTTTATTGGATTGGTGAGATAGATTCTGATTACAAATTTGATAAAGAAATTTGTGAATATAATCATATTCATAAAGTCAAATGGATTGATAAGATTCCAAGAGATGAACTTTCAACTTCAACTAAAAATACTCTTGGTGCTACTTTGACAATTTTTGATATTCCAAAAGCAGCAAGGGATGAGATTTTTAATTTGCTTTCAGGGTCTAAAAAGCCTATAGTTGAGATTGAAAATGAAAAGGAATCTTTAGAAATTATAAAGGAGGATTTTATTGCAAAATCTCATGAATTTATAAAAGACAAAGTTTTGTCATTGGATTGGGAGGATATGCAAGAGCTTATTGCTGGAATATTGCGGGCAATGGGATATAAAACAAGAATTAGCCCAAAAGGGGCAGATAGAGGCAAAGATATAATTGCTTCACCTGACGGACTTGGGTTGGAAGAACCCAAAATATTAGTTGAAGTTAAGCATAGACAAGGACAAATGGGTTCACAAGAAGTACGCAGTTTTCTTGGTGGATTAAGAGCAAGAGACAAGGGATTATATGTTTCAACTGGTGGATTTTCAAAAGATTCACGTTATGAAGCTGAAAGGTCAAACATTCCAATAACATTGATTGATTCTGATATGATAGTTGAGTTGATTAGTCAAAATTATGATAGCTTTGATTCTGAGACAAAATCATTAGTGCCTTTAAAAAAGATTTACTGGCCAATATAAAGACACTAAAAATCAACTGGTGCCAACAAGCGGCACATGCAACCATAGGGGTTTCAGGGGTTTGCGAAGTTCGTAGTTTTTTGGTAGTTTTGGTCACGGTGGATAGGGACGTAGGTTTAAATCCCCTACGGTTCATGCCGCTGGCCGTTAGGGCACATAATATAAAAAGACCCCGACAGCCATTAAATAAATGAATATGAGAAAAATAATATTAGGACTTTTACTTTTAATTACGATTACTGGATTTAGCCAAACGAATCAAATTCAAGTACTGAGCAATGAGAAAAAAATAGGCAAATGCCTTGTTGATAGCTTTGATATTAAAGGTTTTGAATACGTATTTCCTGAAAGAATTCATGAAACGTTTATTGATACAACAACTGGATTTTTAACTGTTCAATTGCGTGGACTAAGAAAAGAAAAATGGCTTAGCAATACTGGAAATATTATCCAATATGACATTAAAAATCAAAAGGTATTATGGAGTAAAAAGATTGCTTACCAATCGAGCAATTTACAGCAATTCAGTAAAATAATGATTTATACCGTTGCCAATAAGAGTTATTGTCTTGATATTAATACAGGAAATGAACTTTGGGAAGTTAAAAACAACATATACTTTGTTGATCCAATTGATAATATTGGCATCGGATATAAATTCAAAAGCTCGACTGGATATTCGAATGAACTTGAAGGAATTGATTTAAAAAATGGTAATGTAGTTTGGAAAAGAGATTTAAATAGAGAATATGGTTGGAATGATGTCTTTTACACAAATGATTCAACGATGATTGTGGTTGCTGCTGGATTACATGCAATAAATATCAAAACAGGAAAAGGCTGGGATTATAATACGATTACAGGTAAAAAAGATTATACAGGAACGGCTGCTGCAAATGCGGTTGGGGTTGGCTTAGGTTTGCTTACAGGCACATTCGTTATGTCTACAGGGCATGATTTAGTGAGAGATTTGGTATCTAACACGATAACAGACAGTTCAAATATATATTTTGCTTCAAAAGAACAACTTGTAAAAATTGACAAACAATCAGGCGCAACAGTATGGAAGTATCCATTTTCAAATGACTTAGCAAGTAAATCTTCTATCTTCATGAATGACAGTGTAATATTTATGATTAATAAAGGAATGGCATTCATGGGTTACAGACAATTAGATTTTGGTAAGCCATTCTTTGCTGCATTTGACAGACAGTCGGGCAAACAGAAATTCTTATCATTAATAAATGTAAAGAATGACCCTATTCTAAGTTATCAGATACAAAACAGAGAAATCTTTTTAGTATTTAAAAATAGAATTGCAAAGTATTCAATGGAAACGGGGTATTTGATTGCTGAAAAAGACTTTCCGAAAGACAATGTTGGAGAACTAAAGTATTTTGTAGGGAATCAAGTATTTATCACAAATCAAGATGGAGATTTAATGAGTCTTCCACAATCTGATTCCACCAAAGTATTTGTTTTTACAAGTCAAGGTAAAACATTATCCATTAACAGCGAATTAAATATTTCAAAAACAATAGAATACGCTGATTTAAGTATTTATTTTCTGAGAACAAAGGATTTTAAGTTTATTGCAAAAGATAAAAAGACTCTGGTTATTAATAATACAGGACAAAGAATTACTGAAATTGATGTGACTTCAAATGCTTTTATGATTGGAAATACTTTATATGACACTCAAGACAAGAGTTTTATAGCGATAGATTTGAGTAATATGATTAATAATGAATAAATTACGTGCCCTAACACGCGGTCATAAAACATGCCGGTTTCAGTGGGTATTCGAGCAGTTCGTCCCGCCTCGCAGGTTTGTAACGGGGGATACAGACGTAGCACCGCAATCCGGCACGTTTCATACCGCAAACCGTTACAAATAATGCGCAAAAAGGTAAATTTTGTTTACTTCATTTCATTTTGACAAGTTTGTAAATCAAGAATCTTCATTATCATTCTGACAGTTTATTCAAAATTGAAAGTGTATTTCGATTTGACAGTTTAATACTATTTTGTTCGTAGCGGTTTGACAGAATATTTATCAGGATAGGTTCAGCAAGTATGATGGTAAAACAAATTTGTTTTCCAACGCGCTTTGCAGCCTCGCGGCTGCATTTGTGATTTACTAATTTGCTTTAAAGCACATTTGCTCCGCTTCACTACGCAAAAGAGCTTTAATAAGATAAATCTAACATTAGATATCAATAAAAAACATTAACAAAGTATTTTTATTATAGAATATTACTGTCTTTATAGATATTTCGGTGATATTGATTCAATAGCTTTTTAATAAACTGATATCTTTATTCATTCTTAATTAATTTTATTATTTTTGATGGAATATTAACTTTTAATTAAAACAACAGAAAAAAAAATGAAAAAACAATATTCAAAATTTTTATTAATTAGCACTCTTACATTACTTATATTTTTAATTCTATTAAGTTTTCGCAATATTAATTATATAAATCAGAATCCAAATAAAGAGCAAGAGCAAATTGCAGATTCATTAATGAATTTGGGTTATTCCTTCTATAATACAGAGCCTTTAAAATTTATAAACTTCTTGGACAGCGCAGCAAGATTATATGATATCGCTGAATGTTTGAAGAAACAAGCGTTATGTTATCAAAATATAGCCTTTGTATATCAGGAAAAACTTCAAAATTTCAATAAGGCTGAGGAATTTACCTTAAAATCAATTTCAAATTGGAGAGAAATTAATGACACTTTAAACGAGGCTAATTTATTAAAATATTTGGGCGCAATACAAGGAGAACTTGGAAAATATGATATTGCAAAATCAAATATTAAATGTGCAATAAATAAATTTAGGTTAAAACAATTTAATGCAGGAATAGCTGTTTCATATTATGATTTAGCACTTGTTTATGAAAAAGAAGAAAGATCTGATTCTTGTATACATTTTTTAAATTTAAACAAAAAGTTTTTTGAAGCTAAGAATGATACTTTTAGAATATTTAATGTTAACAATAAGCTCCTTTATACTTATATAAAAACGAATAACTTTGAACAAATCGAACAACTCATAAATTCAAATTTATCATTTCAAGTATCTCAACGAGTAAGGTGGAATCAAAAGTTGGATTTTTATCAATTTAGTAATGAATATTATACTAAGATTAAAAATGAAACTTTATCTAATGATTATCTTAATAAGTATAAAACATTAAAAGACAGCCTTATAAAAGAAGGTGTTTTTACATTGGATAAATTTTTTTGATGAGTCTTTCTAATTTTCTAATAAATTCTCAATATAATTAAAAAAGTTTTTATCATCATATAAAATTGATGGAACAATCTTTTTATTAAGTAAAATAGTTGGTGTTGAGTGTATATTTAAAAATTCACACCAGCTGTTATGAAATTTTATAACATTTTTGATAGTATCTAGGTTATTTTCTTTTAATTTATATTTCTTTTTAAATTCATCTATGCCATTCTTAATATAAAATATATAGGCATACCAAGCTTCATTACTGTTTTTGCTCCTTATTATCTCCCCTAATAAATATGTTTTGTCATCGTTTGTATTAAAAACTAATTCAATAGATATTTTTTCTTTGTATTTATGAATTATATTATCAATCTTTAAAACAAAATTTTCACAATGAATACAATTAGGATTAATAACTAGAATTAAATGCATTTTAGCTTTATAACTAAAAAGAGATAATTTATATTTTTCTTTAATGGTATCTTTAATTTCAGTTTGATTATCCAAAATAGTTTCAATTATTCTGGGGCAACTTGTAAACCAAGTTTGTTTTCTTTTTGATTCTTCAAATTTTGCTTTCCAGATTTTTAATAAAATTGTATTAAAATAGAAAAAAATTAAAACAACAGAAATTGAAAAAATAAACTCAAAAGTAAGAATTGCATTAATTTTAAAATTTATATTTAAAAACCATATATTATAAATCAGTGTCTCAGTTAAAAATGAAGTAATTATTAACAGGCACAATGGGCACAAAGCTTTAGTTTTGAATATTTGAATATAAAGAGATAAAGCTATTACAGGGATTCCCATGCAATTTAACAAATATAATAATGAACAGTAGATATTAAAATTATATGAATTAATTCCTAATAAAAATAAGCTAGTTGTAAACAGAAAATATACAACAGCAGCATTAGATAATGTAATTAAATTAAAAAATTTACTAAAACGAGAATTAATAACCTTTTCACAATCAAATATTTTATGGGCTTTACATATATTATCTAACCAACTAGTATCAGCAAAACTTTCTTTAATTGTTATAAAATAAGAAATTATCAACCCAAAGAATTTTGGAATTAATATTATAATTCGATAATCAACTTTTGTTTGAGTTAGATATGTAATTATTCCCAATGAGATTAATACAATAGTTAAGATTCCTATTAATATGTTAGTATTAAATTTAAAATACTCTTTAATAAATTTAAATTTAGTACTTTCCCTATTAAGGTTATTCTTTATTCTAATTGTAATACCAGACCATTTCTGCTCAAATGTGTCAATTTGTTCAATGTAAAATTTATTAGAATTTGTTATATAGCTTACTTCTTTTGTATCTATATCATACCCTTTTATAATTACAAATTTATTTTCAGGATAATTCAAATGAGTAATTAATGGGAAACTTTGATCTATTAATTGATCTATATCAATTTCAATAGGTTCAGTTTGTATTCCTATTTTCCTTAAAGTATCATTAACAGATAGCAATGATGGATAATTTTCATCTTTATGTAAAATTTCAATTATCTTTTTTTCAGGTATTCTTAGTTCTAGTAACTCAATTATTTTAATTATAATAAAATCTGCATCAAACATAAGCATTAAATTGAATTTTGATAAAAATAGTGAAATGAAATTATTTGTTTTGTTTTTTTTATCTATTTTTTCAACAAATTTTAGGAAATTCTAAAATAATTTATATTTTCACAAACGTTTTAATTTCTTAAAAAAAAGTATGAAAGTATTTGGATTAACACAACTATCAAGAAAAGTTCCTGAACTCTTAAAAAAAGAAGTTAAATTTAAAAATGAACCTGAAAAATGGAATTGGAAGCCTTTTAACCCAGAAAAGATTAGAGATTTAAAAAATATTATAGAGAAAGAGAAAAAATCTGTTAATTATGCGTGTATGACTAATTATACACCATCTGATATTAAACAAAAAGTACTCCTTGTATTTGCAATTGGTAATTTAAATTATGGTTTTATAAATTATTTAGAAAAGGGGAATTTTAAGTATTTCTTTCTAGATTACACTCAGTTTATTATTAAAGGTGAGATAATAGTTAGAATAGAAAATGGGACACAAAAAAAGATTTTTAAAATTAATGATCTCATATTAAATTTAGATGATGTAAGTGCAATTGTTTGGAATCCTCCTAAATACTTAAAACCCTTAATTGATTTTAATCATATACATCCTAAGAAAAATAGAAATGCATTTCTTTTTAGAAAAAGATGGGTTCAACTTCTTAAGGATTTAATATATTTATTACCAGAAACGGTAATATGGCTTCCTGGTAATCCTCTGAATGGTTCCCAAGATTGGCAAAATAAAGTTGGGGAATATAGTGTAGCTCAGTCTTTAGGACTTAATATTCCTCCTTTAATTTTTACAAATGATATAAATGAATTAAAAGAATTTATTATTAACCATGGTGGTGATTTAATGTTAAGAGAATTTTCTACGCCTCCTTATTCTTTTCCTCCTGTTAGAATTAATGCTAAAAAAATATCATTTAGAAATTTCCATACATCTCCATCTTGCTTTCAAAAATATATTGAAAAAAAACATGAATATAGAGTAATTGTACTGTTTAAAAAAGTATTTGCATGTAAAATATATTCCCAAGATTCAGATCTTGCCAAAAATGATTGGAGAGTTTATGATGATTCTAATGTAAAGTGGGAATTAGTTGAATTACCAAAAGATATTAACGAAAAATTAATTGCTCTTATGGAAAAAATGCATCTAAATTGGTGTAGCATTGATTTAATATATGGTACTGATGATAAGTATTATTATTTGGAAGCAAATAGACCAGGGGCTCATTATTGGTTGGATCCATTTGTTGGTTTGGATATCACAAAAGAGATTGTAGATGAATTTTATAAAAGAGACTTCCTAGAGTCATATAGTATAAAAAGTTAATATTTAAATTTTTAAAATTATTATTATGAAAACAAAAAAAGTCAAAGCATTAACTGAAATAGAATTATTAAAAATAATAGGAGGATATACTCAAAAAACAAGAGAATGTAATCCTGGGACTGATGATGCCGATTGTACAAGTAATTTGGATTCTAGTGGCGCAACAACAGACACTGAATAAATATGTAATTTAAATTAATTCGATTGTGAAAATCACAATATATTTATTAACATTTAAAATTTATTTTTATGAAAACAAAAAAAGTTAAAGCATTAACAGAAAAGGAACTTTTAAAAGTTTTAGGAGGAGTAAAAGATCCACAGACAACGTTATGTTCAAAAGGAACAGATGATACTGATTGCACTAGTGAATTGGCATCTGGTGGCGGTACTTCTGATACCGAATAATATAGTATTGATTAAGAAGAAGCTTTTACTAAAGCTTCTTCTTTTTTTACAAATAATGCTTCATTTGAATTTGAATTTATTTTATAGGAATAATTATCAGAATAGTGTTTCCAAAATCCAATTACAAACACTTTGGTAAGCCATTGGCTGAGGGCGGCTTACCAAAAAGTTAATAATTCATCCTAATTTTGCCGTGTCCGGCAATAAGGTTTGCCCTTTAAAACAAATTTGTTTTGGTTTTCATGGATAATTATTCTACCAACCTGACAGGCAGGGGTTTATTTGCACGCACAATTTGTAACACGGCTTCAAAATCAAGCGGGGCATGGGTTTGTGGCTTGACTTAAACAATACTATCTTTAACTTTTGTAACGGGTGACCGGTAGCTACAGCGTCAAATCCCCGCCAAATTTTAAGCCGGAACCGTTATAGGTAAAATATTTTTTTGAAAAATACATATGCATAGATTCATTGAAAGAATTTCTCCATTCTGGGAGACAATTATTGTATTATTGATAGGCTTTGGAATATTTATTTATTCTTCAACTACTGCTTTCCTGAAAGTGAATTCTGACTATTCACATTCATGGATATATAAATTGACAAGTCAAGGACATTTTTCAATTGTTATAATTGAAATTATCTCGTTATCATTAATAATATATTTTCTAAAACTACGGGGCTGGAAAAAAGAAGACTTTAATTTAGAGTTCACTTTAAAACTTATCTGGACAGGACTTCTCATCATGTTTATTAAGAACATTATTACAAACGGTAGTTATAAAATATTAGAGTTTTTAAACGTAATTGACACATCAACAGTTAACCATGTTCAATATGGTTTAGATGCAAATTGGATAAGTATTCTACTCATTGTGATTATTAATTCGATATATGAAGAGTTTATTTTAATAGGCTATTTATTTAAAAGGCTTCATAATCTGAATCCTTATTTAGTGATAATAATTAGCTTAATTATTAGAGAATCATATCATACTTATCAAGGTTGGATGAGTTTATTAGTCATAATTCCTGTTGGACTGGTATTTGGATATTATTATGCAAAATATAAGAAATTATGGCCCATAATTTTTGCACATGCATTTACTAACTTGATAGCTTTTATTGGCATGTATTTTAACTTGCGAGAAAAGCTAAATATGTAACAAAAAATATTCAACCTATAACACGGCATCTTAAAACATGCGGGGTTTTGGTGGTTTTTTGACATTTTTAATATCTGTCTCGTCCTGAAATAAGTTTACACAAAACAACGTGTAAATATGAAAAAAACCGAACAAAAAAAACGACCAACTTCAGCCACTTTTTATAGTGATGAGTTTAAGAAAAAAGTAATCACTGAATATCTGGAAAGTGATTTAACCAAACGAGAAATTTTAGATAAGTATGAAATTAGAGCCAATAGTGCCATTCAGGAATGGATGCGTAAATTTGGGATTACTGACCCATACGGAAAAAAGGATTATCTTGGTCTTCCAAATTCCAATCGTTTGAAAAAGAAAAAAACTGATTTAAGCGAAGTTGAACTTGAAAACTACGCTTTAAACAAACGCATTAGAGAGCTTGAGAAGCTCCTTGGTGAAGAAAAAATACGCTCTGAAATGTATTCCAGGGTTATTGAAATTGCTGAAAAAGATCTCAAACTCAACATTAGAAAAAAGTCCGACACCAAATAATCCGTGAAACAAAAGATAGATACTCCAACTATTCTTTAGATAGTATTTGTCGATTATTTGGTGTAAGCAGACAAGCTAATGTTCAATACCTTAAAAATGCATCATCTCTTGAATCTAAGAAAGAATTGGTTATTCAGCAAGTTTTAATCATAAGGGAACATCATCCGAGAATAGGTACTCGAAAGTTGTACCACATGATGCAGCCATTTTTTAATGAACACAATATTCGTATAGGAAGAGATGCCTTATTTAATATTTTAGCAAAAGAAAGTCTTTTAATACGCACCAGAGTTAGAAAAGTCAGTACAACATACTCTGGTCATTGGTTGCGAAAATGGCCCAATTTGATTAAAAAATATCAGTTAACTGCTCCTAATCAATTATGGGTAAGCGATATTACTTATTGGAGTGTTAATGGGAGCTTTTTATACATTAGCTTTATTACGGATGCTTATTCCCGTAAAATTGTTGGATATAGTTTATCTGAACATTTAGACATGAAATCGGCCATAAAAGCTCTTATTATGGCTCTTTACTCTCTTGATGAAAATCATATCGGACTTATCCATCACTCTGACAGAGGGGTACAATATTGCTCTATGGATTATGTGAAACTTTTACACAAATACAATATCCAAATCAGCATGACCGAAAATGGAAATCCTAAAGAAAATGCTATTGCTGAAAGACTTAATGGAATTATTAAAAATGAATATTTAAAAAAATATAAACCTAAATCTTTTAAACAAGCTCTGTTTCTGCTTAATAAATCTGTTAATCTATATAATCAGGGAAGACCGCATTTAAGTATTAATTTATATACTCCTGATTATACGCATTACAATAAAACTAAAACTTACAGAAAATGGAAAAACTACTTTAAAACTAATCCCGTAAAAGTTTTTCAGGATTAATCTATTTTTGTAAACTTGTCATAGGATTATGAATAAAAACTGGTAAACCTATTTTAGGACGAGACAATCTTTAAACTTGGTTGGCGGCGGACACGAACGCTGGGCGGAAAACCCGCACGTTTCAAATGCCGAGACCGTTGTATGCAAGGCTAAGAGACCGAGGTACACAGAATTAACCTGATTTAAAATTGGAAAAACGGAATGATAATATTGGCTCATTGATTGAAGGTTGGTGCAAGAAAAAATTAGTTTTTGCCCACCCGCTTCTGCCCTTCGGGTCAGTTTGGGAAGCCCACGCACATTGCACACATTTGCAAATTGCACAGGCTGACTCACAGTCCAAAATTTGCAAAAGAGTGCAATTATTGCCAACGCTCAAAAAACCGTACTATTATGATTACTAAGTTAAAATTACATAATACGGCTTGTTATAGTGAAGTTGTAGAAATTATACCAAAAGAAATCAATTACTTTTTTGGTGGAAATGGTGTTGGTAAATCTTCAATGGGTAATGTAATTTCTAATATTAATGCATACCCTGATTGTGAATTAAATTGGGTAACTTCTCCAATTGAAATCAATATTTACAATAAGTTATTTGTTAAATCAAGCTTTTCCCAAAGCAATCAAATTAAAGGGATTTTTACACTAGGAAAAGCTTCGACAGATGCACAAACTTTTATCGAAGAAACAAACAAAAAAATTGGCGAACTCAAAACTAAAGTTGAAGGATTAGAAAAATCAAAAACTCAGCAGTCAGATAAACTTTCAACCAAAGTTACTGATATGCAAAACAAAGCATGGGCTTTAAAGAGAAAATACGAAGATGATTTTAAACCTGCTTTTATTGGTTTTATGGGTGGAGGAGAAAGCTTTTTTAATAAATGTTTAGCTGAACAATCTAATACTTCAACCCTGCTACTTGAAAAAGATATAAAAGAAAAATGTAGTCGCGTTTTTAATGATAATTTGAAATCTCTTGACTTTATTTCTGATTTCACTTTTGAAGAACTTGAAAGCAAAGAAAATTCAGACATTCTTAAGACCAAAATAATAGGAAAAGAAGATATTGAAATAGCAAAACTTATTCAAAAGCTTGATAATAGTGATTGGGTAAAAGATGGTGTTGATTATTTGCAAGTAACAAAATCTATTTGCCCTTTCTGTCAACAAACAATAAATACAGATTTAAGAAAAGAAATTGAATCATTTTTTGACGAAACATATGATAATCAGAAAACAGAACTAAATGATTTTATTGAAACCTATAAAAGTTATATTCAAAATCTGATTTCTGAATTAGAATTACTTGTAAATCGAGAGATTGCAATATTAGACTTCAAGGAATTAAATGATAAAATTGAATTGTTAAATGAACTCTTTAAAAATAATTTATCCACTCTTGAAGACAAACAAAAGACACCCAGTATTCCAACAAAAATTGATAGTTTAGGAGAAATTCTCAAAGAAATTTCAACTCTGGTTGCCAGTTACAAATATAAGGTTGAAGAAAATAATAAAACTGTCTTAAATATTAAAAATGAGAAAGATACATTGAAATCAGAAATATGGCGCTTTATAATAAATGAACTTGATGTCGATTTAAAATCCTACAATTCTACTAAACAAGCAGTAAATAAAGCAATTGCCAGCATTTCAGAAACGATGAAAACTACCAAAGAAGAAAAAGAAAAGCTAGAAACACAAGTCAAAGAAAAAGAAGCTGATGTTACAAGTGTCAAGCCTACCGTAAATGAGATAAATAAAATATTGTATTTGTTTGGCTTTACAAACTTTAGTCTTGCAGAAGCTGAAAAGAAAGGATTTTATAAAGTTATTAGGGAAGATGGTTCAGAAGTACAAGAAACATTAAGTGAAGGAGAATCTACCTTTTTAACCTTTTTGTATTTCTATTATATGTTACGAGGTAGCACATCAGATACAGGTATTGGAAAAGATAAAATTGTAGTAATAGATGACCCTATTTCCAGTTTAGATAGCAATGTTCTTTTTATCGTAAGCAATCTTACAAAAGAATTAATCCGTGATGTGAAGAATAAGGCAAATGGTTTAAAACAAATTTTCATTCTTTCTCATAATGTTTATTTCTTTAAGGAAGTAACTTTTAAAGGTAATGGCAATAATAAATGGAAAGAAGAAGCTTATTGGATTATTAGGAAACTTGATAATAAAGCTTGTATCAAAGAGCACGAAAAAAATCCAATAAAAACGACTTATGAACTATTATGGCGTGAATTGGATGATATTGAGCAAATAAATTCTGCTACTATCTTTAACACACTCAGAAGAATTCTGGAATATTACTTCAATATTTTGGGCGGTCTGGACTATGAAAAAGCCATAAGTGAATTTGAAGGGGAACAACAGATAATTTGCAAATCTTTGATTTCATGGATTAATGATGGCTCTCATTTTATCAATGATGATTTAGTCGTTGATGCAGAGCCTGAAAATGTTGCGAAATATTTAAAAGTATTTCGACTGATTTTTGAAAGATTAGGACATGAAAGTCATTACAGAATGATGATAAAAAATTTAAAAATTGAGGATAGTGTGAAAAATTAAATTTAACATATAATTATTCATTATAAACTTAATATAAATTCATAATTTGTAAAATATTTTAATTTATACCAAATAAAAACTTTAAATATGAAAATTCTAAGACTAAGTATTCTTTCAATATTTTTTTTGAGTTTATTCTTTTCTTGCAAAGAAAAATCCGAAAAACTAAAAGTTGGCTATATACCGATATCAGAATGTGTCCAACTTTATGTCGCAAAGGATTTAGGATATTTTAAAAAATATAATGTTGATGTAGAATTAGTATCGTTAGCAGGAGGTGCAGAAATTTTAAATGCGCTAAATTCAAATTCTGTAGATGTCGGTTTTTCGAATGTTGTTTCATTAGTTTTGCATAAGACGCAAGGTTCAAAATTCTATTCTGTATTTGGAGGAACAGTTGAGACTGAATTTAACCAAAATCATGCTTTATTAATTAATGAGCAAATAAAAACAGACAATCTAAAAACAACTCTAACAAATTCAAAGATTTCCTTAAATACATATAAGAACATTGAGGAATTAATGGTAAGAAAGTATTTAAAGGAAAATGGAATTTCTTGGGATGATGTTAAAATAATAACAACTCCATTTCCTAGAATGCTACCTTTACTTGAATCTGGTGAAATAACAGTATCTTCAATTGTAGAACCATTTATTACAATAGCTACACAAGATTCAAATAGTGTTATTCAATACTTGGATAATCATTATCTATCTACAACTCCTAAAACATTGGTTGCAACATATGTTAGCTCAGAAAAAGCAATAAATAGTAAACAAAAAAGTCTTGAAGGTTTTATTAAGGCTTTAAACGATGCTACTGATTTTATTAGAAACAATGAATCAGAAGCAAGAGAAATTATTGGTAATTACACGAAGATACCAAAAGAACTACTACCTAAGATAGGTTTGCCCGAATTTCAAAAAGAGATTGATTTAGACTTATTGCAACTGGTTATTAATGACATGATAGAGTTTAATTACATAGATGCAAAATCATTGCCAGAAATATCAACATTCAAACATAAAATGAATTAAAATGTTGGTAGCTGAAAATATTAATATAAAAAGATTTTTTAAGGGAGAGTTAAGGCTTCATATTGAAAATTTATCATTAGAACTACACCTAGGAAAAATAACAAGTATAATTGGCCAATCGGGAATAGGCAAATCTACTATAGCTTCCATTCTTAGTGGGTTACTCATGCCAGATTCAGGTAAAGTTTTATTTGAAAATGAGTTTGTAAAACAGCCAAATGTGCCAATATCGTTTGTTATTCAAGATTACAAAAATGCAGTTTTCCCATGGTTAACAGTTGAAGAAAATATTAAGATTGCAAATCATAAACCAATAAAAAAGAATGGCTCATATACATATGAGAAAATAATCGAAATTCTTGATATTCCATTGAAAATATTACATGAACATCCTAATCATTTAAGTGGAGGACAAATTCAAAGAGTACAGATTGCAAGAGCATTATTGTCAGGTTGCAAGTATCTTATATTAGATGAACCAACATCATCTCTTGATATGAAGTTTTGTACTGATTTGCAAAAAATCCTAATCTCCTTAAAAGAGGAATTTAATGTTGGAATTTTACTTATTACACATAATATCGAAGACGCTATTTTCCTGGCTGATGATGTTTACGTTGCTAAAGAAACAATAGATAAAAAAGTATTTCTCAAATATTATAAAGGTTTCTCTCATAAGGCACTAAACAGCTCCGAGGCACAGGATTTGAGTGATTTTAGAGATTTATTTAATACAATTTTCAAATACTTGTTCCATGAAAATTAGACGAGAAATTATTTATAGTTTTGCAGCATTAACTTTGCTAATAATTATTATTGAAATAGTTATTAGGTTGACCACTCCGGATAGCCGATATATTATTCCTCCTTCAAAGATATTCTTGGCATATAAATTGGCTATAAAGGAAAATTTGGGTATTCATTTGGGAGCCACGATTTTGAGAACATTAGTAGGTTTTTTTATTTCAAGTGTTATAGGTATTTCTCTAGGTATAATACTTGGAAGAGTTAAATGGTTAAGAATTTTCTTTCAACCTTTAATTGATTTGTTTAGACCTTTACCAAGTTCTGCTATTATTCCTGCTGCAATGATGTTCATTGGTTTAAGTGAACCAACCTATATATTTATAATAGTATTCGGTGGGGTATGGCCTATACTTATAAACACATTAAGTGGAGTAAAGGATGTTGACCCTAATGCTGAGGCAGCAATAAGTCAACTTGGGCTTAAGCCCATTGCATTATTACGGAAATTTATTTTTCCAGAAGCAGCTTTAGAGATTTTTTCTGGATTAAAAATAAGTCTATCAATTTGTTTAATACTTGCAGTTACTGGGGAAATCATTATTGGTACAGCTAATGGGATAGGCCAATTTCTTAAAAATGTTGAGGACGGAGGAAATTATACTTTAATGTATTTTAGTATAATTGTAATTGCATTAACTGGCCTTATTTTAAACAGTATTTTTTCTTTTTTTGAAAAGCATCACAAATGGTTAAAATATAAATATGAATAGCAAATAATTGAATCTTTATTGTAAGTTATAAAATGGAACCAGATAAACTAATTAGCCCTAATTTTCATAATTCAAATAATCGGCATTGGTATTTATTGCGTATTTTACTTAAAAAAAGACCTACTTGGGCAACTAAATATAGTAAAAAGAAGATATTTATTTTTCGTGAGATAGCTTATGTAAATGACGATAATGAATTAGTTGGTTTAGGTCGTTCATATATTCCTTTTGGTATTTTGGGGCTTTCAATTTTTTTGAAATGTATAGGTCCCTTTAAACCAAAGCCTCTTGGTGTTGTATTGAAAAAAAGTTATCCCGCTGATATTTTAATAGAGGTAATCTCTGATGAAAATATAGAAGAAACACTTACTCCTTTTAGGGATGGTGTTGTGAAATTAGAAACTTACAAAAGAATTTTAACTATTAAAGGGGTTTTCAAAATCCTTGTAGAAGAAGATTTTATAGTATGAAAAAAATTACTTTTATAATTATATTATTGCCTTTTGTAAGCCAAATAAATGCAAATAGTCTGGTTGACACTACTTTTGTGGATAAACAGTTTGTTTCTGTTGACTTTTTTAATTATAAATTAAGCAATGCTGTATTGATAAACTGTAACATGTTTGAATCAAATTTTGATTCCACAAATTGGGATAATATTAATTTAAGAGGTTGTACATTTCAAAACTCGGAATATATTAGAGATGCATCATTTAGTGATGTCCATTTTATCAACGGTTTAATAAAAGATTTTTCTTTATACAATAATCAAATTAATAGAGTATATATAGAAGATGCATATATAGATGAATTTGAACTAAATGATTGCAATATTAATACTTTAGTAATAAAAAATTGTGTCAGTAATAATATTAAAATACGGAATTCAAGACTTAAAAATTTAAAAATTATAGGTGGTAGCATCGAACATATTGAATTTGTAAACGATTCTATTTTTGAACTTGAAATTGGTCATGTTAAATATACAAGTATTTTATTCAAAGCTGGTTATGCATTAAAAGTTAAACTTATTAATACTCTTTCAAATTCTAAATCAAGTTTAAAATTTATTGAAACAATTATCGAATATCCAAGATTGTGTAACATAGATATTAGTAAAGTAGATTTTACACGTGCAATTTTTGATTTTAATTCTTTTCAATTATTAGATGATTATGAATGTGATAAAGGTTTATATGGTAATGTCATTGCTAAAAGTAAGTATTTAGAAGCAAGAGATACTTATTATTTGATTCATAAGCAATTCCAAGAAGCAGGAATCCTTCATACACAGCGTAAATTTGAATTTTTAATGCATGAAGCGTTTGTAAAAACAAAAAATAAGTCTTTTTCTACTTGTATTTATGTCTTGTGGAATAAATATATACGGGGATATTATGGTCTATCTCCTATGATTGTTCTTTATTCAGCCTCAATTGTTTGGTTACTTTTTAGCTTTATATATATATTGTTAGGTCAATTTACAAATGTTGCTTGGGCTCTTTATCTCCCCTTAAATATTCATGGCGTTGCTGTTAGCAATGTTCACCCAAGGTTTCTAAATCAACCTCTTTGGAAATTATCTTTTTCATATATGAATCACTGTATGTTGTTCAGTTTGCAACAATTGCTTTTACCAAGTTTTAGCAGAAGTGGGTTATCTTTATTTAAAGGTATCGGATTTTCTCAGAAACTATTAATTCCTATTGGTTTTGGTAAAATGCTTTCTTTCATTCAATACATAATTGGTTTGATATTACTTTTCAATTTTGTTCAAGCATTTATAAGAGTACTTTAAAATTTAAATATGAGCCAGCCCACACAGCCAAGCACATTTGCAATTCGCACAAGCCCACCCGCAATCCAAAAATTGCAAAAGAGCTTGTCTGTTTGCCAACGCTTTTTTGCCTCCCCTAAAAACTAATTTTTTCGGAAACGGCAGTGCTTCGATTGAGGGAATTTAGGATTGTAATAAGTTGATAATTAACTGATAATGAATAAAGCCCAGCATACAACACGCGGTATAAAACATTGGGGTTTAAGTGGTTATGCAAACAGCGTCTCTCTCATCAAAGTTGGGTGTACCTTGATAGTGAAGTGCTCCGTAATCCCCAACGTTTCATACCGCCAACCGTTAGGGGTAATAAAATTATTTACAATGCGTAAGAGACTAGTTTTCATTATAATATTTGTGGTTTGTTTTTCATTCTTTTTGAAAAGTCAAGTTAATAATTACGAAAAATATCAACTTGATAGTATTATTCCAGTTTTTAAATTTTCTGAAAATAGAATTGGTTTAACATTGACACTTTGGGAATATAACTCGAATAAAGAAACAGATAATTTGTTATCTCAGTTAGTAGAAACTGATAGTTTGTGGACACTTTATGGTTCACAGAAATTTGACACAGAAAAACTGAAACTCGTTGAAAAAACAGAAAATTTCAAATTTTTTACAAATAAATCTCTTGTTGATAGTTTATCATATCTGATAGGGAAGCAATTTTTCATATTCGGAGAAAACGGAATTTGTAAATCAAAAATTAGTGACATTTTGTTTTGTCTTGATGAATGCAGAACAAGTTTTATATTATTAACATTTGAAAATATTGACAAGGAAATTGGAAATCCTTTGATTGCCATGAAAAACAAAGTTGAAATAGAATTTGAAAGAAATATTTCTTTTGAAAATGAATATAATCAATATTTGGACACAACTCGATTGGATTATACTGATACTATTCCATCGACAAATTTTGCAAAATGGAATGAATATTATTTGTTCTATTCAGATAATTTTAAATGGTATCTTGACACTCATAGTTGTGAATTTCCTTCAAGGACAATTGTTTTTAAAAGAGATAAATATTTTAGCGAAAAGTGGCATCAGGAACTTGATTTGTTTGGAGTTCCTTGTGACTAATAATTTTACAACCCCTAACATTGGCTCACATTTCATGCGGGTTTCAGCGGTTATTTGACATTTTTAATTTAACTTTACTTTTTCAACGGCTGACAAAAACGCTGGGCGGAATTCCCGCACAAAACGTAGCCAAAGACCGTTAGGCAACATTAAACACGTCTGGAAGTCCAATAAACATATGATGCTTAAATCGGATCTAAGAAGAACGTTTAATGAGAGTAAAAGAAAATAATTTGCTTGAATAATTGAATAATAATTTGACTGTAGCAACAATTAAACTATGTTCTATGAAATATAAATTTTTTTTATTTGTGATTTTAGGAGTTTTAATTCATTTTAATATTTATGCACAAGAGTTTAATAAAGTTTACTATAATTCAAATTGGGTCGTTACTTCAATAGATAATGCAACTTTTTATAGGATTTCTGGTTTTAACTCAGAATTACCATCATACGATGGTGAAGTTACAGATTATTACATTATAAATAATCAAATTGAAATGATTGGAAATTATCAAAAAGGTAAAAAGAATGGCGAATTTACGTTTTATTATCCCAATGGGAGCATAAAGATGAAAAGTAATTATAATTACAATGAAAGGACTGGTTATTGGGTTGAATTTTTTAGTAACGGGAAAATTAGTAAAAAAATATTTTACGATAACAATACTGAGAAACTACTAGAGTTCAATGATAGCCTTGGAAATTCCTTAATAAAAAAAGAAATAATAAATTACTCATACTTTTTAAAAGAATATCCTGAAAATCCCTTAGATTTCAATGTTAATGAAAAAGGTGATAAAATTGAAATCTCTGGAGGTCTTCTCGAAAATTTCAGAGAAGGGAAATGGAAAGTAAAGAAAAATCAAGAACTTTATGCAACTTTGACTTATAGTCAAGGTGTTATAATTAAGGGCTACTTTATCACTGAAGATAGTTTTGGAGATTACAACAAAACAAAAATTACAAACAATATAACTTTCCCATTAATTATTGAGCCAGTTAAGTTCTATGTTACAGAGAATTATTATTTAGAACCTAAAGCTGTTATCAAGACCAACTATTTGATAAAAGGGCTTTATCAACATGAAAATAAAACAAAAGAAAAGGTTAAGATTGGAAATTATGATGAACTCCTACAATATATTCACAAGAACTTTAATATTAGGTCTTCCGCATTTGATAAATTCATTATTAACCTTTCGATTAACAATGGTGTAATTGACGACTTTTCCACGGTTCCAAAATTATCTGAAGAAACAACAAATTATCTAAAATCAATATTGGAAACAATAGATAAAATTGAGTTCACAACAGAAAGTAATTTGGTTTTTGAGTTTAAAGTTGAAATTAAATAAATAAATCATAAAATAAACGTTGCCTAACAGCAAATTAATTGCATTTGGGCATAGATGCAGAAACGGAAGTTTTTCGTACTTTAGATTTTTAATTAACAGGGGATAAAGAAACGGTTCTTTGCTCCCAAACGCAACCAATTTGCAACCGTTATGCGTAAACAATTATTTGAAAAATTGCTAATTATTAATATTAAAGAAAATGGACAAGTTTAGAATTTTAATTATTTTTTTATCTACTGTAATATTTTTTTCTTGTGAAGAAAATGAAAGTAACAATCCTAATGACAATCAAGTTGTAAATTATTGGCCAATGGAAGTTGGTAATTATTGGACTTTCGTTGACAGTTCATATAACTCTGATTCTGATACATGGAGAGTTGATACTGTAACTTGGTTTGTATCTGAAAAGGTTTTAGTGAATGGAAAAGAATATTTTTCAATTTCAGTTACAAATAATTATCCAGCAATTACAAGCCAAATCAAATGGTTGTTTAACATTGAAGAAAATAATATTATTGCTGCGGGGGGAACGACTCCTTTTGACACATTAATTGCTGAATCTGTTTTATTAAAGAATACAGAAATTGTAGGAGAAACATGGCCATATTATCATATAGTAGTTTCAGAAGAAACAGACTTATATGTTAGAGATACTGTGGACATGAAAATGGAAGAAATATCAGAATTGAATAATACGAAATATGGAATATTGAATTATAAATCTTGTAGTTTTAATTTTAATATTGAAGAAGACATAAGAACATCATCAATGTATTTTTCAAATAATATCGGGTTGATACGTATTATTGGAAAAGAAAATGATGAAATAATTAAAATTTCAAATTTAATTGAATATAACTTAGAATAATTGTCAACGCATAACACGGCATCTTAAAACATGCGGGGTTTTGGTGGTTTTTTGACATTTTTAATTATCTGTCTCGTCCTGAAATAAGTTTACACAAAACAGCGTGTAAACTTATTTCAGGACGAGACACTCGCTCGTAGTTTCGTGCCTAAAACCTAACACGGCATCAGAAAAAATGCGGGGGAAAGTAGTTTCTTGACATTTTTTATTATTTTTAAACTTGGTTAACGGCAGATAAAAACGCAGGGCGAAATTCCCGCACTTTTCCTATGCCAGACCGTTAGCACACATACAATGAAAACGACATTACAAATATTTATAATTCTTTTTATTTCTCAATCGGTTGTAAAAGCGCAAACAATAAAGAGAATAAGTGAAAAAACATTCACAGGGAATGAAATTGCTTTTGAAACTGACCGAGATTACAAGAAATGGAAGAAAAAGGCGAAGCTTTATCCTGAACATTTTGGATTTCCATTTTTTTCTCATAAAATTTTTGAATTAGATAAGTATGGAAACTTAAAACTGGAAGAAAATTTAAATGAGCAAGGAAAAATAATCTCGAAAAGAATTTATTACTACACTGATACAAATTTGCTGGTAAGAAACGATAATAAGTATTTGGATAAACCTAAGTCTAATGATTCAAAAATTTATCGCTATAATGAGAATAATGATATTGTTGAAAGTATTGACTCTTCAAATCGTTTTATAAAGACTGTTTCTTTCAATTATCAAGAGCCTGGGTTGAAAAAAATGGTTACGACTATTAATAACAAGCAAGTCGATTGCTGGATTGTACATTTTGATAGTATCAAATTATCTGAGAAGTCGTATTCTTATGACCAAAATGATTCGTTATACTTGAATTCAGAAAGGTACTATGACAGTAATAGAAATCTTCTGAAAGAAATTACCTTTAGTAAGAATGAACAACCGATTACTACAAGAACTTTTGAATACGATAGTTCAGGAATAGAAATTTATGAAAGAACAGAATTTCATAGTGACAATAATATTGAAGAAATAAAAAGAATTTTTGATTTAATAAATAAAACAAGAGTTAAAAAAGTTTTAGCAAATGGTAAATTACAGTTTTGGTCAAGAACCTATTTTGACAATTCTGGAAATATAGTAAAGACAGAGTATTTTGATAATGATAATACAGTGACAGACAGTTGGGAGTATAAATACACTTATGATATGCATGGTAATTGGATAGAGAAGAAAGAATCTAAAGATGGGAACGTGAATAATGTAATTTACCGTGAGATTGAATATTATAAATAATTGTACGTGTGCTAACATTGCATCAGGAAAAAATGCGGGTTTCAGCTGTTATTTGACAATTTTAATTATCTTTAAACATTACAACGGCTGATTGGAACGCTGGGCAAAAATCCCGCACTTTTCCTATGCAAAGACCGTTAGGTTTAAGCACGGGCAATTTTTTATAATGACGGTTTCTAGTGTTTAAGGGCTTTCGGTGTTTAAATGAATTTTCGAAAAAATAGCTCTTTTTGTGGTTCGTCGATTTTGATAAATCAATTCTCCGTGATAAAATTCTTTTATCACGTGGATATAAAATGAAAAGTTTGCCGTCGATTTAATTTAAAAAACAAGGCTCTCACCATTTAATCTTGCAAGTAAAAGGTTCGTGCTTCCTGATAATTAATTACAAAGCTTCTGCCCTATCCGGGTTAATAAAGTTTTACCTGGTCATTGCATTCGTGCTGAAATTCTTGTTCATCGCTTTTTGATAATTCAAAATGGCTCAGCCTTGAAACAATGGTACGGCAAACTTTTAACTGATGCCTTTATTGCCCGCTCGTAGTTTCGTGCCTAAAACCTAACACGGCATCAGAAAAAATGCGGGGAAAAGTAGTTTCTTGACATTTTTTATTATTTTTAAACTTGGTTAGCGGCAGATAAAAACGCAGGGCAAAATTCCCGCACTTTTCCTATGCCAGACCGTTACCGCCAAGTTTAAAAAAACGCACTACCACAATGAAACATGGATAAAATTGAGAAAATAATAAACAATTTACTTCCTGATAAGGATAAGCAACGAATCTATCTTGAGATTCTTTGTGAGGTCATTAAGTATGCGGATTCGTTTGGTTCTGAGAAATGGGGATTAAGTATTAAAAGTGATGGCATAAGGATTAAAATTGGGAATCTCATTACGACAACTATTCATGAAAATTCTATTTGGTTTGCACTTGACAAAGAATTGATTGACAAAAACACAGCACAGATAAATGAAATACTTGAACCTGACTGGGATTTAGGAGAATGGGCGGAATATTCCGCTGTTAAAACTCGAAATTACTTCTATCGGGACAATTCTAAAGATAAATGGGAAACCATTAAGCATTTGCATTTTGGTACAATTGAAAAAGCTTGTCAAAAATATTACCAACTACGGACAGATAGCCAAAAAGAAAACTCCTTTGAACTGCTTGATTATTTAAGAAAAGTAATTTCACAGGAATTACCTTACCCCAAATATTTAGAAACAGAAATAATAGGAGATGCAAAATTTAATAATACTGGTTATTGGATATTCTTTTGTAATCCTAAGTTCTGGCAGATTGATGAATTTCTTGAAACAGACGAAATAAACTCAACATGGAGAATTACTGATTGGCAAAAAGATTATTTTCAAAAAGGACAATTCGCTTTAATTAGAGTTGGCAACGATGCAAGGACTAAAGACGAATTAGCAGGTAAAGAAAAACTCAAAGCTGGAATTTATGGAATTGTCGAAATAGTGAGTCAAGCGATGCCAATGCCTGATTCTGATGGACAATTTTGGATAAATCCTGAAAAATATGGAGATGAACGATTAAGAGTAAAAATCAAATATGTAAAAAAGCTTCTTGATAATCCGATACTTTTAAGTGATTTAAAAAATCTGACTGACTTTCAAGATGAAAAAGCATTATTAAATGGTCGCCAAGCTTCCTCGTGGTCGATTGAGAAAGAAACTTTTGACAAAATACTCGAAATTGCAAACAGCAATATTGAAACTGTTATCGAAGCTACTACAGCGGAGCTTAATGATTACAGCGATTTGCAAAAACTTGAAGCTAAATATTTCAACGCAACTCCAAGAGTAAAGGAAATAGTCAGCCGAAGAATTGAACGTGGAGATATTTCAAAAGCAGTAAAAAAAGCAAATAACTACGAATGCCAGATTTGTAAAACATTGGGACAGAACCCTCATGGATTTAGAAAAAGGAATGGCGAATTATATGTTGAAACTCATCATATAATTCCTGTATCTGAATTAGAACAAGGTTCTCTTGGAACATTAAACCTTTTGACAGTTTGTGCAAATCATCATAGACAGTTACACTACGGAGATGTAGAACTGATTGAAAATAATGATGTATATTTCGAATTTGCGATTGACAATGAAAAGATTTTGATTGATAAAATGAAAATTAAATAAAAACCAGGCGGTAACATTGCATCAAAAAAAATGCGGGTTTCAGTGGTTTGCAAACATTTTTAATTACTTTTAACTTTATAACGGCTGACAGAAACGCTGGGCAAAATTCCCGCACTTTTCTTATGCAAAGACCGTTAGGTTTAAGCACGGGCAATTTTTTATAATGACGGTTTCTAGTGTTTAAGGGCTTTGGTGTTTAAATGAATTTTCGAAAAAATAGCTCTTTTTGTGGTTCGTCGATTTTGATAAATCAATTCTCCGTGATAAAATTCTTTTATCACGTGGATATAAAATGAAAAGTTTGCCGTCGATTTTATTCTAAAAACAAGGCTTTCACCATTTAAGCTTGCAAGTAAAAGATTCGTGCTTCCTGATAATTTATTACAAGGCTTCTGCCCTGTCCTGATTAATAAAGTTTTACCTGTTCATTGCATTCGTGCTGAAAATCCTGTTCATCGCTTTTTGATAATTCAAAATGGCTTAGCCTTGAAACAATGGTACGGCAAACTTTTAACTGATGCCTTTATCTCTCGCTCGTAGTTTCGTGCCTAAAACCTAACACGGCATCAGAAAAAATGCGGGGGAAAGTAGTTTCTTGACATTTTTTATTATTTTTAAACTTGGTTAGCGGCAGATAAAAACGCAGGGCGAAATTCCCGCACTTTTCCTATGCCAGACCGTTGGCATTAATTTGTAAACCCAAAACAATTCATGAAGTTCATTTACATAAATTTTGTTTTTATAAATCTGTTTATTTTCAACCTTTGTGGACAAGACTTGAATAACTCAGATGCAGATTCATTAAGAAATCTTGGGAGTTCTTTTTATGAAAGAAATCCTGAAAAATGCATAATACTTCTTGATAGAGCAGCTATTCTTTATGAAAATGTTGGGAATAAAAAACAACAAGCTTTGAGTTATCAAAATATCGCATTTACCTATTTTGAAAAACTTGACAAAATTGACAGCGCAATATATTTCATTGATGAAGCTATTCCTATCTGGATAGAAATTCAAGACTCGATAAACCTTGCTAATATTTTAAAATATTTAGGAATGTTGCAAGGAAAGAAAGGAGATTTTTCAAAAGGAATCGAATCTATAAGACAAGCAATAGCTTTGTTTAATAAAGGGAATTTCAAACCTGGAATTGCAGTTTCCTATTTTGATTTAGCATCACTTTATGAAAGTGCAAATCAACTAGATTCAAGTAATTTTTATTTTAACAAAAACAAAGAATATTTTGAATCAGTAAAAGATACAGGAAGAATTTTCAGGGTTAATAATAAGCTTTTTGAAAACTACATAAAAAGTGTAAACCTTACTTCTGCATCTGAATTCTATGATAGTAATTTAAAACTTGAAAACTCAAATCGTGTTTATTGGCAACAACTTATTGACTATTATAGACTAACCATGAAATATTTCAAACTTCTTGATAATGTAGAAATGTATAATTTGATTGCAGAAAAATATTCTCAGCTTAATGATAGTTTGACAAATCAAGGAATAATTGTAAAATAAATACAAACAAATGCCAACATTGGCTCACATTTTATGCGGGTTTCAGCGGTTTTTTGACATTTTTAATTTAACTTTACTTTTTCAACGGCTGATTGGAACGCTGGGCGGAATTCCCGCACAAAACGTAGCCAAAGACCGTTACCGCCAATATTAAGAAAATGAGAATCACCCTGATAATTATATTGATTTTGACGACAGGAATTCTTAAAGGGCAAGAACCTTTTGAAAAATATCCTGCGATTTCTTATAAAGAAAATAAAGACTGGAAGCTTTATGATAAGTCAGTGAATGAAAAGAGAGTTCATCACACATTGACAATTCCGGACTTTTTTGAAAATAGGGATTCCATTACAATTCAATTGACTTCTTTTATTCACAATTGGGATAGCTCATACATAAGAGTTTATCGGAATAAAAAGCAGATTCAAAAATTTTTTGAACCAATGGGGTTTTCACCAACAAACATATTTGAACCGATTAGGATTGCTGATATAAATGGAGACGGTTTAACGGATTTGAAAATATTGATTCCTTACATGGGTAGTGGGACTGCAATGTTAAATGTTCGAGTGATTTATCTATTTCAAAAATCTGGTGGTAATTTTACAAAGATTTCTTTCGATGATAAGATGAATGGAAATAGACCCGAGAGAGATTTTGATGGTGATAAAAACTATGAAATAATAACAATGGCTTTAGCAGGTTATGAAAACCATAGTTATTGGCTTTATAATTTATATAATTATAGCTCAAACGCTTTGGTTAATGTGAATTCAAAGGATGATTATCCTATCATGATTCAGTTCTTGTATCGTGAAAATTACCAGATTACGGACAAAATTACTAGACAGAAAATGAAGGATTTTGCTTTACCTCTGCCTGAACAATATGATAAAAAATAAATACTGGCGGTAACAATGCATATATTTTATTGGGGGTTGAATCGCTAATTTTAAAGTAATTGCACTAAATTAGCTTTTTAACGTGGGATAGAGACTTGCTTCGAACTCCCCCAACAAAACATATGCTTATCGTT